>Ga0078972_1000571_pt2 | contig 30422 bp, 28 predicted proteins | sample YelNatPaOPGAMG01_FD_67568 | JGI IMG/M metagenome (GOLD analysis project Ga0078972, IMG submission 67568) | Hot spring thermophilic microbial communities from Obsidian Pool, Yellowstone National Park, USA - OP-RAMG-01 (SPADES assembly) (version 2) | ecosystem: Environmental > Aquatic > Thermal... | reverse complement strand
TTGCTTTCTTCGGTGTAGCAGTTAATCCAATTCTTGGACATAGAAAATGGTCAAATATAAGTTTGCGATTGATATTTATTGACCTGTGGCATTCATCAACTATTAAAAGGTCATAAAAATTGTTTGGAATATCCTGAAAAATATTTTCAAGCGTATCAATCACAACAATATGGACATTATAATTTCTGTATTGCTTGTAATTTGAAGAACGAATCCAGGCACAAGGGAAATCCCTGCTTATCAAACTAAAATTTTCATCTCTTGCCTGTTTTGCAAGTAAAATTCTGTCAACAATAAATAAGACCCTTTTAGCAAGATTATGCTCAAACAATGCTTTAGATAAGGCAACTGCAATTCTTGTTTTACCAAGCCCTGTTGCCATATGAACAAGCATTTTTTGCTTGCCCTGTTTATATTTTTCAATAAGTGTCTTCACACACTCTGTCTGAAAATATCTCTCTTTACCTGCTGCAGAGTCATAGCCGCCTACAATAGTTTTATCAATCTGAATTTCCCTTTGAATATTTTTCTGTTTTTCCTGCTCAATTTTTAATTTCATTTCTTCTAAACTCATAAACCCATCAACCCTTCTGAACTCACCTGCATCAAGACCACGCCAGGCAGTATCATAAAATAAAATTCTTTCAGATGAGCAGGCATATAAAAATCTTGGTTTAAGAATTCGCCAGTAAAGCGTCCTTAACTTATTTAATGCCTTTTTCTCATCCTCTAATTTGTTTTCAAAGACCGCCAGAATATTTCCTTGCAAATCCTGTAAAACAATATCGGGCTTGATGCTTTTTAATTCAGGAAATTCCTTTTGTTGCTCCTCTGTAAGTTTATACTGTGCCTGATATAAAAGTGTATCGCCCGGCTTCCAGCCAAGTTTTTGAAGTTCATTTATTACCTTTAGGTCAGTTGATGTTGCTTCGTTTAGATTCATATTTAGTCCCTTAATAAATTTGTAATTAAACTTATCATAATATCCTTTTCTTCTGGTTTACTTGTGGCAATAAGCAAAGCGAGTGCGACTAAAGTTGTATCAATAATTTTTTGCTCACCACTTTTCTTAAACAAGTAATTATTTTTATCCAGAAAATAGACAAAAAGAAACGTTGCAATTCTTTTGTTCCCATCAACAAAAGGATGGTCCTTAATTGTGAGATAAAGCAGGTTTGCTGCTTTTTCTTCAATTGTTTGATAGAGTTCTTTTTTATCAAATGTCTGATAGATTGCACCTATAATTGACTTAAATCTATTATTTACTTCCCTGCCAAACAAATCGCTTGCTTCATTTTTTTCAATAAGTTTTTGTTTCAGTTGCTCTATCAAAATTTTACACTCATCATATTTCAAAATGAATTTTGATTTTTTTGTTCTATAGGTAGTAATTCTGTTTTCATCATACTGATAAAGCAGGGTAAAAGAATTAGCATATTGTTGTATGAGAGAAAGAAGTTCCTCTGCCTGACCCTTTAATTCTGGTAGTTGCGATTTTTTTTGAATAATATTAATAGTTTTTTGAAGTTCTTTAAGTTTTTGAGTTTGTTCCAATAATCTTTTTTCATTTACTGCATAGCCCTGAACAAGATAATTTTTCAAAACCTTTGTAGCCCAGATACGAAATTGAGTGCCTCTTTTTGAATTTACTCTATAACCAACAGAAATAATTGCATCCAGATTATAAAATTTCAAAGTTCTTCTGACCTTTCTATCACCCTCAATTTGAACTACCGAGAAAAACTCGGTAGTTGCCTTTTCTTCTAATTCGCCTTCAGCATATATGTTTTTTAAATGCAACCCAATAGTATCAGTATCTTTGTCAAAAAGAATCGCCATCTGCTTTTGCGTAAGCCACAATGTTTCTTTTTCAAGTTTCACCCTTAATTCAGGTCCTTCTTTTGTTTTGTAAATGACTATGTTTTGTGGCTTCATATTTTAACTTTTTCCCCAGACCTCGTTTAAAATTTCCTCAATTCTTTTTTCTGCTTTTTCTTTTAGGAGTTTAACTTTTTCCAGTGCTTCCATTTCTTTGTCCAATTCCTCCACAATCTTTTGCTGAATTTCAAGGGGAGGCAAAAATATAGTAATCTTATAAATATCATTCCTATTTATCCCTGGGATTGTTGGAGAAATATGATTCCTATTAAGTTTCAGCGATTTTAATAAGTAGTATACAAACTTAGTAACAACTTTTCTCCCATAGTCACTCTTCATTATCACATAATAAGTTGTATCAATTGGCCAAAAATTATTCTGACTCCAGTTAATCTCTCCAACAGAACCTTTCCTTCCAACGATAATTCCTGGCCCTTCAACTAAAAAATTTGAGTGATAACCAATTACTCCGTTTGAACCGTAAACAGGATAACCTTCTCCAGTCCGCATTTCTTCTATTAGACCCTCCCCGTATTCTAAACTAATTAAATCTCCAATCGTAATTTTTTCTCCTTGAATGTTTGATAAATCCACTTCCCAACTTTCCAAAATTTTATCTGCACCTTCAATTATTGCTTTTTGTTTTTCAATTTTTTCTACAATCTCTTTCTGAATTTCAAGTGGAGGAAGGGGGATTTTATAATTCAATAAAAATTCGGGGCCTTGTTCATTTTTTATACCTTTGCTTCTTTCTTCTGCAATTGGCTGTAAAAATTGCCTTGACCTTAAAACGTAAAATAAATATCTCCTCTCAACCTTATCTGTATCAATTGTATAAACCTGATAGTGTGTAGAACAAACTAATTCTTTTGGTGCTACAGCAATTGCTCCTTGATAAAGATTTATTTTTGATGTTACTAAGTCCCCGGCACGTGCTTTGTATAAATCCATTCCAGTTGATTTTTCTTCCCTGAAGGATATTTCGCCTTTCAAAAATTCTATTTTTTCAATTATGTCGTAATCTCCTTCATAGTCATCTTTTTTTATTTTCTCGTACCTTGGGACAAGCAATTCCTCTAATTTCACTCTTGGATACCTGTGTCCTTTTCTCAAAATCTCCTGTAATTTTTTTATCTTTTCATTTTCCTGGGGTAATTTGTTCAAAATATCCCTTGCAATGTCCATCTCTAACGCATATTCAGGATTGAAACTTGCTAAAATTTTTAAGCAAGTGTTTACATCTAATGTTTTTAATTTTTCGTATTTCTCATCTAAACTTGAGTTATTCTCGGGTTCAACATCTCTCAAAACTTCTTTCCATTCCTTAATTTGCTCGTCTGTTAAATCACTTTTATATGTCTGGAAATTGAATGAGTATAAATATGCCTTTTCTATTTCTTTTGATATTTCGTTCTGGATTTTGTTTTGCGTTATCAAATCAAAACTTTTTAATTTTTCTTCATAGTCATCTTCTGTTAATCTGCCTTTTTCTTTTCTTTCATCTAATTGTTTCTGAAGTTTTTCTCGATCTGCATTTCTTTTTAAAATTATTCTATCTCCTGTTGTCTTTCTTATTCTTTCTTTTAATCGCACATCAAGCGTTTTTATCCATTCAACAGGAATTACAAAACTATTTTTTGTTTCAGGTAGGATGTGTCCGTGTTTTACATATTTGTGAAATGTTTCAATGATTTCTGGTATCTGGCATCCATCTATTGGTTTTCTATTCACTCCCATTGTAAAACCATCGTTTTCAATTTTGTAATACCAGACCCATTTTGTTGGCTCGTCTTTTTCAAAATAAAGAATGGATGTTTTCGCTCCCTGTCCTTGCTTACTTACAAAAACACCCTGAGGTAAACTGATTACTGCTTTTAAATTTGCTTCATCAAGTAAAATTTTTCTCATTGCCCTTGCCGATGCCTTGTCCCAAGTTAAAAATCCCTCTGAGACAACTACCGCACATCTGCCGCCTTTCTTAAGTAGATCAAACATTAGTTTCACGAATAAAATCGTTGTCTCTGACTCTTTTGCATGCTCCTGCCAGACATTTGGATATGCTGGCTGGTCCCTTTCTGCACCAAAGGGAGGATTGCTTAAGATAACTGTTTTTGAATTTACATCAGTTACAGGGTCATAATGTTGCAAGGAGTCAGCTTGGATTATATTCGCTGGATTTAGTCCTCTTATGTATAAATTTATCGCCGCCATTTTTCTTACCATGCCAAGGTATTCAATACCACTTATGCCCTCACGATAAAATCTATTTGCCGTATCAATATCAGGCATCTCTTCTTTAAATTTTAAAAAGTATTGTTTGAAATACTCATTTAATTCAGGATGAGAAGGTGGGCATTTGGGAGATGGCCATTTTCCATCCTTTGTTACTTTTTCAATGCAGTAATGATAGGCATCAAAAAGAAAACCACCGGTTCCGCAGGCAGGGTCAAAAATTGTATCATCAAATGTTGGGTCGGTGATGGCTACCATCATTTGCCTTATATGTTCTGGCGTTCTGTAGAGCCCTATATCCTGCGTTCCGCCTGTTTCAGAAAGAGCCGACTCAATAGCATCACCTAAAATGTCTGTTTTTAAGATTGTTGTTTCATCAATCTCTGAAATCAAGCCGATAATCTCAGACATATTTCCGCTCTGGACATTTGTGGTAAAACTTGAATTAGCAAAAACCTCTTCAATTAAAACTAAATTATCCAGAACCTTTTGTGGTAAATTGTCTTTAAAAAACCGTCTTGCCCGGGAAAGAATTTGTGCGTAAAAAGGAAATATCTCTTCATTTAAATGTGATTTTATTTGCCCTCCTGTTAATCTCTGCAAATAAGAGAACAAATATTTATCATTACCTCCTGAAAAAATCTCTCTTAATGGTTTGAAGTTCTCATCTTGCCTGAGTTTGATTTCAAAAATACGCAGTAAAAGTAGTTCGATAATGTATTCAACCCTCTGAACAGGTGTGCCTGCTGGTCTTAACTTATTATGCAATCGCTTTAAAATATTGTTTGTTCCGTTATCTGTATAATGAACTGTTGAGCGCCCCATAGTTTTCTCTCTTTATAGTTCCTCAATCTTGCGGTAGTAATTAGATTTTATCCTCATCAAATTAACAAAACCGCCTTGTCCCTCAATCTTTGCACCGATGAAAACATCTCGCAGGGCGTTGTAAAATCTTTGTTCCTTCCTCATACAACTATCTCACTTCTTCATTTGTCATGAATCTTCCTCGTCTCATATCTATAGGAAGCCACACCAGTAAAGATAACAAAAATTTGTTTAACTTTCATTAGATGAAAGTTGCGCAGCAATCTCATTTTCTCTCTTCCTCCTTCTGTGAAGTTAAACGAAGGCAGCAACATCATCATAATTTTACGGTCCCATTTCCGCGAAAGGCACGTTTTCGGATTGCACACGACGATTAGAGATTGCGTCATATGGTGACGTCAATCTGGTGTAATCCAGAGTAGCCGGCTCAGTGTGGGCGCCGCGGATGCCTGGTACAATGCCAGGATAAAACTTCCTCTCCGGCTCCAATCCCGCACAGGCACTGAGGGCTTTCATCACTCGCCACTATTTTGCAAAACCTCCTCTACGAACATACGCAAAGCCTTATTCAAAATCATGTTCAAAGTAATCAATCGCTCGCTCCCATCGCATCCTCCGCTTCTCCTCAATCGTTGACTCCAGTCGTCTCGAAAATTCAGCCGCCGCATCGTATCCGTAGCGCTTGAGTAGATAATCCAAGGCAATGACTTCAGCGATTACTGTTACATTCTTCCCCGGAAAGATAGGCAGCTTTATCAGTGGAAGTTCAACATCAAGAATCTTCGTTGTCCCGTGGTCCAATCCAGTCCGGGTGTAATCCTCATCGCTCTTCCATTCCTGAAGTTCAACTACAACCTCAATGCGCTTCTGGTATCGAACAGCACGGATACCAAAGATGCTTCGTACATCAATGAGTCCCAATCCACGAATCTCTATGAAGTGTTTTGAAATTTCCGTGCTTGTGCCAAGCAGAATATCTTCTCCTTTCCTCGTTATTCGAACGACATCATCGGCAACAAGGCGGTGTCCACGTTCCACAAGGTCAAGAGCGATCTCGCTTTTCCCAATACCAGATCGACCCACGAAAAGAAGACCAATCCCATACACATCAACAAACGACCCATGGATCACAGTTTGAGGAGCAAACTGGTCGTCAAGGAAATCGCTTAAAACGTATGCAAACTTAGTTGTCTCATAGGGGGTTTGAAACACGGGGACGTTATGCGCAGCAGCAATATTTAACAATTCAGATTCCAGCGTGTGGTTATTCGTTATCACAATGCAAGGGATAGCAAACTTGAACAGCGTTTCAAAGGCTGCTTTCCGCGCCTCCGGAGCAAGATGTTCAAGAAAAGCAATTTCTGTGTTTCCGAAAATTTGAACACGCTGATACGCAAATATGTCGACAAACCCTGCTAATGCTAATCCGGGACGGTGCAAATTCTTATCGCTGATCAGATTGTCGAATCCAACAGCCCCATTCAATGTTGTTAGCTGCAGCCGTTCTTTGTTGCATTCATACAAGAAGCTGACGGTGATGCTCTCTTTTCGGATTTCTTTTCCCGCATCAATTTTCATCGCAATTTCCCCTCCACATTCTTCAACGACATATCATCGACTATGAAGTTTCTCTTTATGTTTCCGAAGCTGCCGTTCCATTTTCTCAACAGCTGCATCGATTGATTTCATAAAATCATCTGACTTTTCCACAGCAGTAAGGACAGCTCCATGAACTTTTACCTGTATTTCTGCTATCTTAACACTGTTATAGGCTCGCTCGTAACTGAGAATGATAGAGGCATCGATGACCCCGTCGTATATACGGTCAAGCTTCTTCACAGCGTCGAGCGCATGCTGGCGAAGAGAATCATGTGCCTTGAAGCGCCGCGCGGTAAAATGGATATTCATAAGACTCCTCCACTATTTATCGATACTCGGTTGCCCTGAGCACATAGAGATGAAGGTGATGTAGTTAAAATTATGCTTTCGGATGAGCTTGCTTATAAATTCGCTTGAGGCGCTCGGTGCTGATGTGCGTGTAGATCTGCGTCGTTGAAAGACGCTCATGCCCGAGAAGTTCTTTCACTGCCCGAAGATCAGCCCCCCGATTCAATAAATGGGTTGCGAATGTGTGCCGCAGGACATGTGGACTTTTTCTCTCGATTTCCGTTACCTGACTTAAGTACCGATGGACGATATTATAAACCCCTTTCGCTGTTAATCGCCCCCCTCGCACACCGAGAAAAAGTGGAGACCTCCAGCTGAGTAAATCATTTTTTGCCTGTGTTGAAAACATATGCCGCACAGCAAGATATTCCTTCAATGCAGCCTCTGCATGGCTTCCAAGTGGAAGAATCCGCTGCTTCGCACCTTTCCCCAGAACCTTGACTGTACGATCACGGAGATCAACATCGCCAAGGTTCAAACCAGTAACTTCACCTACCCGCATTCCCGTGCTATAGAGAAGTTCAAGCAGAGCGGCATCTCGCGCACCTTCAGGGGTCGACGAATCAATCTTTAAAAATAGTTTCGTCATCGCCTCTTCATCGACAAAAACAGGAAGGCGTTGTTCGATCTTTGGAGTATGAACGCCAAGAAGAGGACTTCGATCAATGACTTTGTTGCGTATGAGAAAACTGAAAAATGACCTCACCGCCGCCAACTTACGTGCAACACTTCGCTTAGCATATCCGTTGTGGAGAAGTGCACCAAGAAAAGCACGAATCAATTTTCGATCCATGGAGGAAATATCTGACGCTACTGAATAGCGCTTTAAATCCTGTTGAACGAACTGGAGGAATTGCATGAGATCATTTCGGTATGCATCGACAGTATGTTGTGAATAGTTCCGCTCGCGTCGAAGATGTTCAAGGAATTTGTCAATCCAGTGATTTATCATTCAGCCGCTAACTCCTCTTCTTTGGCGTACTCCTCTTTGCAGACCGGGCAGAGGAGGTATTCCCCCTTCTTCTTCGACTGCTTCTGGACAAGATAGGGAGAGCCGCAGTTCGGGCATGTCTGTGCCACCGGTTTATCCCAGGTAGCGAAATCACAGTCCGGATATCGTGAACAGCCATAAAATATCTTGCCGCGTTTCGTGCGTTTGACCACGATGTTCCCCTCGCCGCACTTCGGGCACTTCAGTTCCATCGTCAACGGCTTCGTGTTCTTACAAGTTGGATAATTCGAACAGGCAAGGAAAGGACCAAACTTTCCATACTTTACAACCATAGGGTGCCCACACTGCTCGCAGGTTATACCAGTGTACTCTTTATGCTCATGGTCATTGAGTGGTTTCGTGAATCGACATTCAGGATAGGAGCTACAGGCTATGAATTTCCCGTTCCTCCCCCATTTGATGACAAGAGGTGACCCACAGAGAGGACATTGCTCGTCGATAACCTCCTGGAGTGATTTCTTGATGTTTGTCGAATTTTCTTCCGCACGGTTGAGCACTCTGGAAAAAGGAATGTAGAAGTCATCAAGAACTCGCACATACTCTCTCTTTCCCGATGCAATGGCATCAAGTTCCTGCTCCATTTTTGCCGTAAAGGCTACGTTGAACACCTCCGGAAAATTCTGCACGAGAATGGAATTAACATCCCTGCCTAACTGCGTTGCATAGAGCTTTCGATCTCGCTGCTCTACATATCCCCGCTCCTGGATCGTGCTCACAATAAGTGAATATGTACTGGGTCGCCCAATACCGCGTGTCTCGAGTTCTTTGATGAGGCTGCTCTCAGTGTATCGTGACGGTGGTTTCGTGAAGTGCTGTTCAGGGACAACGTTGGTTAATTGCACAGCCTGCGCCGGAGAGATTGTCGCGGGAATCTGTACTTCGTGCTCACCGTCCTCCCCATTTTCCTTCACGTCGCCGTACACCTGGAGGAAGCCGCGGAAAATAGGGTTCGAAGCTGTCGCACGGAATACATATTCTCCGCCGGAAATGTCAACGGTAATCTGCTCAAACTCTGCTGGTGTCATCTGGCAAGCAACAAAGCGATTCCAAATCAGCTCATACAGTTGAAATAAATCTTTCTCAAGGTACCTTTTCACAGCCTTCGGAGAATATCTCATTGAGGTTGGCCTGATGGCTTCATGGGCGTCCTGTGAAATCTTCCCTTTACGAAAGGTTCGTGGTTCTTTCGGAAGATATTCAGCACCGAAATTTTCGTAAATGAATGCTCGGACAGCGTTAACAGCTTCTGCGCTCAAACGCGTTGAGTCAGTTCGCATATAAGTTATCAGCCCAACGCTTCCTTCCTCACCAAGCTCAACTCCTTCATACAGCCGTTGAGCTAACATCATTGTTTTTTTCGAACTGAACCGAAGGCGGCTTGCTGCCTCCTGTTGGAGCGTTGATGTAATAAACGGTGGCGGTGGGTTGCGCTTGACTCGCTTTTTTTGGACATCGGTGATGCGGTAAAGATGTTTTTGAATATCATTGACATACCCAAGAGCCGTTGTCTCATCTTTGATAACTGGCTCCTCACCAGCAACTCGAATAAGCTTCGCTTCGAGAACATCACCTGAGTCAAGGCGAAATTCCCCCACGATCGTCCAGTACTCCTCAGGGACAAATCGCTCTATTTCTTCTTCGCGCTCACAGATCAAGCGAAGGGCTACGGACTGAACCCTCCCGGCAGAAAGTCCGTAGTAAACTGTACGCCACACAAAGGGGCTGACCTTGTAGCCAACCAGACGATCCATCACGCGCCGTGCCTGCTGAGCGAGCACAAGTTTCTCGTTTATCGATGAAGCATGTTTCATCGCCTCTGCAATCCCCGTCTCAGTGATCTCATGGAAGAGAACGCGCTTGATAGGCTTCTTTGCGGATTTCAACTCCTCGGCAATATCTCGAGCTATTGCTTCTCCCTCCCGGTCGGGATCAGTGGCAATATAAATCTCCTTTGCCTCTCTGGCTCTCTCACAGAGCTTCTTTATAATTTCCTTCTTCCCCTTTATGATCTCGTATGTGGGTACATATCCGTGTTCGACATCAACACCAAGCTTGCTCTTTGGCAGATTCTTGATGTGCCCTACCGTAGCTTCAACAACAAAGTCGTGCCCCAGGTATTTGTTGATTGTTTTAGCTTTTGTCGGTGATTCAACTATAAGAAGTGACTTTCCCATAGAGCTTCTCATGAACGAAAAACTATTGAACTGTATCAGAATCGCCGAACGGCGTCCACCTGCCGGATGTCTCGGAACCGTCGATACCAAAAATAACAGCCGCAGCTATTGACCTGACATCATCCAATCCTGCCGGAGCATAGCCAGCCATCATCACCCGTTCGATAATAAGTTCCAATTCCTCGTCATTGATCAAGCCAAGCTCACGGATCTGGAGAAGGTATCCTTGCGCCTCCTTTGAAAGCGCCATCTTCTCCATATCATGAAATACACGATATGAATGCGAACCAGCAGGTGTCATCCTACCAAGAGGATGATCTCCTGCCGTTAGTTGGTCAAAAAGCCAGCTGAAAGCTGTGCGGATCTCCACCTCGGTGTACCCTTGCGTTTTGAGTTCCGTAACATCAACCTCAGCAAGAGGCTTGTTGTTCCTCATCTCATTAATGAGGTAGACGATAATTTCTATGACCCGTTCGTACATACTCAGTGCCGTAAAATATAATACAAAAAAAATTCGAAAAGCAACTTCACTCATCAACTCATTGAGTGGTGCCGTAGACCACGCCAGTATCGCCCAAGCAATTCATCCTCACGAGCATGCATCCTTGCAGCCTCATTAATCTGCTGATCATCATAACCAAGAAGATGTAACACTCCATGAACCACAAGGCGTGCGACTTCTTCAGAGAACCTTGTCCGATACGTTAATGCTTGCTCCCTTGCTTGATCCAGATTGACATAGACCTCACCTTCAAGCGTTCGTCCTTCGCCAAGCGGAAAGGCGATAACATCAGTTGTACCATTGCGATGAAGAAATCGCGCATTCAATGGCTTGATTTGACCGTGCCCAACAAAGACAATTGAAAGCTTCGCTTTCGATGTTTTCTCCTGTCTCAGCAGCAAGCGCACCAGGCGACGAAATGGTTCTCGAGGAAGACGAATGCGAGGATGAGCGTTGTAAATCGAGATCATGCCCCCTCTGGACGATTTTTCGTTCCGGGGACAGGAGCCTCTGGCAGAATCGTCTCAGTGAGTGAAAGAGCGATACCGGAGAGCATGACCTCTGGGCCAAGCTTTGTGAAATCACCGGAAAGCAGCGCACGATCGACGTTAGCATATAGCGAACAACCCCCTTCTCGCTCAATGATAAGACCTGATAGCTTCCCTTCGTGTTCTCCAACAAAGGTAACTTCACCCAGCACCTCACTTACAACGTAACCAGAGCAGAAGTGAAGCTGCAAATGTGCGTTGAATGTGTAGACCGAAACAAGCATCCCCTGCCGATTTCCGATCAGGAGATTTGGATATATCTCAAGCACAAGTTTCCGATGCGGTCCAGCTCCCTGCACCTCATATCGGTAATAGGTTCGGAGCCATTTCGGTTCTACACCAAGGACAGCACCGATGCGCTTTGCGTCATCCCCGGAAAACTCAATTGCCATGAATCTTCTCCCTTATTGGCGCTCCGAGCGCCAGCAAAATCCGACCCTATTGCCCGCCTATCTGCTCAGAGTGTCATGGCAACCTGGCGCCACTTCCACAGCCTGGCGGACAGAACATTAAAAAACCGATCATTGTGCGGCAGTGTAGGTATCTGTCGCCACGTTTTGCACACAGGATACTAACAGTCAACCTTGCACGACGGTGACATTGACGGCTTGCGGCCCTTTTTTACCTTCCACCACGTCGAACTCGACAATTGCTCCCTCTTCAAGGGTTCGATACTCTTTGTCAGACTTGATCGCTGTGTAGTGGACGAAGACATCACTTCCATCATCGCGCGCGATGAAGCCGTATCCCTTCTTGCCATCGAACCACTTAACCCTTCCACGTTGCATATGGTGATCCTCCAAAAAATGAACTCAGCTCTGGCAACCGGTCTTTCCCACTGCAAACCCATACCCTACATTTACAATCCGGTTGCCAGTGCTTTTGGATTTGCAGTGCGTAAAGAAACCGCCCCGAAGTTAGAAGAACCTGCGGGAAAGGGTAACCCAGCTTTACTACCAGGTAGCCTTTGAGGTTCTGCCCAACTTTCTCTCTGCGATTTCCTGAAGAAACGATGTCGATGGCTCTTTGTGCCGAACAAAAGGCGCGATGAGGAGGATACCACCTGTCCACATAGATTCCCTCGAAATCTCCAATTTCATGCAAGGCGCTCATCTCTCAGCGCGACCTTCACCTGTGCCGCTAACAGCGGTAAAAGAGCAAAAAGCCAACTCCGTGGTCGTTCCCACAGCCGCTAATATACGGATGCTCGACTTGATTGTCAAGTGAACGCAATAATTTAAGCCGAGGGTAAGGGATAATTTCCCTGATGAACCCCACCTTTTGAACCGTGACTGGTATTCTATGTGCACGTTTTCATTCGCTTAAAAGAGACAACAGAAACACACTTTTTCAGTAGGGCTTTTGAAGTTTCCTCCCCCAGGCGGCTTCTGACCACTTCTCCAATTTAATGACAATGGATCCAATAAGCACGCGAAGCTTAGCTTGCACAGGAATTCTGAATGGGTCAGCTGAAATCCACGCTTGAAAATCCCCCGTGACCCCAAACAGCGCTCTGTAATTTGCTCTCCCGGAAACATGAAAACACAAAATCTTCTTCCCAATTTCACCAAGCGCAACGGTGTCCTCTTTTCGATTAAAAGCCACAAGAGTAAGCTGCTGCCCCGACTCAACAACAGTCGGAACAAGAACTGTATCCAGAATGTCGGCTCGCCGTGCCAGGAAAAGAACCAACGAGAGACCATCCTGGTAGCCGCCGTCAAATTGCATCGGCTCGCTCCGCTCGGAGACGGTGCGTCCGTTGTACGACACGGTATAGCTGATTTTTCTACCTTCATAGTCGAAATCATACCAGGTCGTCACCCATCCGCTATCGGTCATATCATGAGATAGCGTTGCCAAAGCGTAACCTCCTTTAGCGTCCACGTACGATTCTGTACGGCTTTGCAAATGAATAAAGGGGATGTCAGGGTTGGAATCGAATGAAATTGCAAGGTGATGTGCAAGACTGCCTTTGAAGCTCGTATCAGCCCTCGCTGCCAAACGGATTGTCCCGATGCGGAGAGGTCCGTAACGAACAGCATACTGAAATTCCTGATTTGGAATGTATGGAAATCTTGCTGTTCCATCTGCAAAGGTATTTTCATAAACAAGCAAAAGAAGAAGAATACAAACGCTCATCCTCGAGGAGGATTCCAACCCGGTCGTTTCCATTCCTTAAGCTCAACGCGAATACTCCCGATGAGAACATGAAGGTTTGCTGTGATCGGAACACAAGCATCGTCGTTGCTGAACCACCCCTCAAAATCGCCGGTGAGCCCGAAAATGCCGATGAAGCTTGCATTCCCGTCAAAGTAGATGGTGTTAATCCCATGGCTTACTGCATCAATTTTCACTGTTGTGGTTTTACCGCGCAAGCGTATGCTCGTGGTTCCACTGTATTGCCCTGCCAAAGTCAACACATTTACCACGCCACGGCGATGGACGATACCCCGAGCAAAATACAAAAGGGAGAGACCGTCTTCATAATATCCATTGGTGGCAATAGTACTATCAAACCATGTCTCATTACCACGCCATATTTTGATGTGTATGGATTTCCCATTATCGAGATTATCGTAGCGAATGTATTTCCATTCACCTCGATCCAGTTCTTTTGATTCGAACCACTGCGAGTGGTAAGCCGTATCGATGACGCTCATCATTGTACTATGAAGGTTGACAAATGGAAGTCCGGGGTAGGAATCGATATAAGCGGCTACCTTATAGTGGACCATTCCATTTTGAACAAACCGATCCAGAACCCTCGTGCGTATCTCCCCAAGCCCGATAAACAAATAGCTAACCTTGTAGACCAGCTCCTCACCAGGGACCAACACGCGGTCACTAGCAGGGGCTTCGAGTTGCATGGGGAACAGCGTAAAGGGTTCATGTCCGCCACACATGGACTGATTAACGACCGCCGCCGCAGCGAAAACGCCGACCCCAACAAGCAAGATAACTGCTCGTCGGAAGACGGAAGAAGCATAAATATGCGGGCTCACAGCCCTATCTCCATGTCACCAAAGGCGGACTTACCGAAGTCTTGCAACCTTTTTCGCCTCCGGAAACAATGTTAAGGCTTTTGCAAACTGATTATCAACTTTCAACATGATCGGATACCAGCCATTGTTCCCCCAGATTGACCGAGCGATCGTTGCTTTCAGACGCGCTTCGATGAATTTCTTATCTCGGTTTGCCTGGTCTTCCTTCACATCAATTCCTTTCTCCTTCGCAAAGCGGAGAAAATCTTTGACCTCATTGTCTGAGAAACTATACCGATCACGGAAAGCTGGAAAATTATCCGCATACTCAGCACGAATTTCATTTAGGTCAATTCGTCCACCTGAGAAAATGTAATCGTAGAAAAGATTCTTCCTGAGCAATGCCATCGTGAAAGGTGTCAGGCTGTCAGGCCTCACAATGTAATCAGGTGTAATTCCACCTCCTCCGTATACAGGACGCCCTGATGCTGTATGAAATACTGGTCGAGTTGAATCCCGCTCTTCATGATGCTCGATGTTCTCACCTTCAGGCTCTTCCTGGCTTATTGCCTCAGAAATGTACTTTCCTTTTCCACTTTCGTAGGGACGTTGTATGAGACGACCGCTTGGCGTGTAGTATCGCGCGATTGTCAACCGGAAGGCAGATCCATCACTTAAGGTATACTGTCGCTGCACAAGTCCCTTGCCGAAGCTTGTCTCTCCAACAACGAGTCCACGATCCCAATCCTGAATTGCCCCCGCAACAATCTCGCTTGCGGAAGCAGAGTAATGGCTGATCAACACAATCAGTGGGAGATTCTGAGCTTCCCCCTTTCCATCGGAACTGTAAGCCTCATCAAACTCAGGGCGTCGACCTTTCGTGTAAACAATTTTCCTGCCAGCTGAGAGGAATTCGTTTGCCATCGCAACAGCTTGTTCTAAATAGCCACCCGGATTGGACCGTAAATCCAGAATCAATTCCTCCATCCCCTGTTGCCGCAGCGATTCAATTGCTCGAACCATCTCCTCGTTTGTAGTCTGGGAAAACCTGTTCACACTAATATAGCCAACTTTATCGTTCACCATAATAGCGGCGTCGACGCTATAAAGCGGAATCTTATCTCGGATGATTGTGAACTCGAGTGGCTCTTTCACACCTTCGCGAACTATTGTCACGCTCACCCTTGTACCCTTTGGACCACGCAAACTTTTCATCACCTGGTCATTCGTAAAGCCGATGGCTGATTTGCCGTCGATCCTCACAATCTTATCCCCCGAGAGTATCCCGAGCGTGGCACTCGGACCGCCACCAATGGGCTGCACAACCGTGATCGTATCGTTGACGATTGAGAACTCAATCCCGATCCCTTCGAAACTTCCCTGAAAATCCTCCGCCACTCGTTTCATCTGCTCAGCAGGAATGTAAACCGAATGTGGATCGAGCGATCCCAGCATCCCATTAATTGCTGCCTCAACGAGCTTCTGCGTATCTACAGGATCAACGTAGTTCTTAACTGTGATGTTAAGAACCTCCTGTAACTTCCGCGACTGCTCAAGGATACTATCACCGGAGAAAACTACCGAAACCTGTGTCCCGAACAGAATCCCGATAATCACCAAAACAAAAACAACCGGTGCAGAAAATCGCTTTTTCATCATTACTTCCCCCTTCTTAAGATATTGTTTCCCACACCCACTTAATAATCAATGGTCAATTGGACAAACACTTGATGATCAACAATATGATGCCCTGGTTCATCGTGTGCATGATATTCGTACTGAAACGTCACAGGCATTTCCCAGATCGGTTCATAACGTATGGAGAAGCGAATGCGCCAGTCTTTCTGAAGGACCCCATCAAGAAATGGCGCATCCTCACTGTCCCATGTCCGATGCCCCACAAGAGGATCACCTCCGACATTTCGTATTACTGCCCCTGTTGAATCCACAACGTTTGCACCGTGCCGTAAAAAATTACCGCTGAGTGTCACGAACAGATCGACTCTCGGCTGCCACTGGAAACTCAAGTAATACGATTCACTGTTCGGACCAATTGGATCACCGAGCAAGAACCCATTTGAGGTGTAATTAGTTTCGTTTAGCCGATGGGAGTACACGTAGGGATCAATCCGAGTATATTCAAGAACAACTTGCGTATTTGGGATATCCAGAGGATCAACTGCGAAGAATCCGATCTGCCCCGCCAGCTCGTTCCCATAGAACGCTGTACCCAATTTACCAAAACTTATGTCATCAATCAAGAAAGTTCCATACGGCATGAATCGAGGAAAACATCGAATCCGACCATCAAACGCCAAAATAGCATTGTCTCGATCCTGGAGTGCATGCTCTGCAGACTTATAGAAATTAATTGGATTCAGGTATGCAAGGTCCGGATTCCGATTGGCATAAATAATCATCTCAGTAACGCCGGCCTCGGCAATTCCTTTCAGAGAAACCTCGCCGCGATGGGCTGCGATGTACTTCGATGGGATTATGGTCCTCAATCCTTCAACAGCGTCGTAAATAATTTTTTTAGAGCCAAGAAGCCAACCGTGAATAAACGAGTATTTGAACACCCCATAGGTTGCATCAAGTCTGATGAAATCAAATACAGGTGAAAAGCGCGAAAGAATTAATCGCTCGCCGATCCCATTTCCCCACCATAGCCTCTCCCTGCCAAGCTCAGCACCGAGAATGGGTGTATGGAGTCGAAGATATGCTCGCACCTCATCGAAACTGACAGACCCTGTTTCATGGATCTTATAATTCTGCTGAAGAAAGGGATCGGTTAAACCATATTCTTTGTTGCCAAGTAATTGGCCATTCGTACCCTGAAGAAAATAACCCAGTATTCCTCGAAGGCTCCCTCGGAAGCGTCCTCCGAAACTCGTCAGGGAAACACCACGAGATCTCCCGGAAGCGAAAGTTTGAGATCTGGCATCTTCATTAAGAATACCGTCAACGAAAAGCGTTGAAGGTGGAAACGAAGATGTATCTATCCATTGATAAAGGAACTTCTGCTGCTCAGCCCAGGACACAGCAGAGACCGCATTTTGACCGAGTAGGCTCGTGCGATACCCTGCTGGCAATCCAAGTTCAAAGGAGAACTCACTTTGCAAACGCCTCAAATAGCCTCGTTCAACGTTCGACAACATCGAGTCATTTGACCCAACTTCCTTGAGAAGAGATGCCACTTCCATCCGAGAAAGTGGAAGCGCCCCATTATGATATCGAGCAATCAGTCCCTTTGCTTCCATACGCAGAAGGAAATCGTACACTGGATTCCTTATCGGGACATTCTCAACCTGTGAGAAGACGTGCCTCGAAAGAGCAATCAAAGCAGCGACCAGGAAGAAAATCCTTAGCACGTCACTCGCCAGGAGCGGAATCACCCTGGATAATCTTTTCATCGAACAGGTTTCCATTGTTTCCAGGCAGAACGATGGAAGAGTGTCACAGAGAGAGCGTTCACAAACCACATCCAGCTCACGCGCAAGTATCCAAATCGTCGGTAGCGCCGCGGCGATTCATAGACAGCGTGTTTTCTAAGGAAATGCACATTCCCCTTGCGTATGAGCTTTCTGTACAGGTCATAGTCTTCTCCGGCGGCAAGATTTGGTGCATATCCACCCACCTGTTCAAACACTTCCCGTTTGATGATCTGGCACTCTCCTCGCCCCATTCCCCAGTGAATTAGATTCAAAAACCGAAAAAAAGTGTTATACACTCTCTGGAAAAACCAGTCGCTGAGCCGTTCCTCTTCCGGATAGATGTAGACATCGCATGTAAGGGCAACAACACCCGGAGTGCTCAGCACAGCGAGAGCATCTTGTAGAAGCGCCGGCAAATCGCGTAAGCGCGTGTCAGCATTTACAAACATCAGAATTGAGCCCCTGGCATAAGCTGCCCCGATGTTCCGACCTTCTGCTATTGTCTGTCGATTCGGTTCATCGTGAACAATAACCACATCGGCATATTTCCGAGCAATGGAAACAGTTTGATCATTGGATCCACCATCGCTGACAATGACTTCTAGAGAAAACCTTTCACGAAGAGCTGGTGTAAATTGCTTTAGTGTCTCCTCGAGGAGCTTCTCCTCGCAATAGGTTGGGATCACAACGCTAACCAGCGGCGTGTGGTTCCGCAACGTTTCAGAAGTGAAAACCGTAGGCGACAAGGTGTGGTCTCAACTTAATCGTCGGCGCAGGAAAATGGTACACATTCAGAACATGCTGGAGAGTCCGCAGAAACCACCCACCTCCGGGGAGCTTCTCAAAATCGTAGTCCAGCGCGATGAACCACTCTCGCTCTCCGCCGCCACGGAGATCCAGATCCCTCACGCTATAACCGACAGCGACATTCAGAAATGACGGATACCATCGCTTCCATTGTTCTGGCAAGAGATTGTGTACAGAGATGCTAAGCCAAAAATACTGGCTCTCGTAATCATCGATAATAAAAGCATAGGCATGATGCTTGTATTTTTCAGAAGGATAAAGGCTCCATTTGAATAACGCGTTTCGAAGAAGAGGTAAATAATGCTGTGCCAGAGGATACAACGCCCCGGCAATATTCGCTCCAAAATCTCCAGGACTGAATCCGATGTTTTTCGCAAATCCATCTTCAACTTCAACATAAGTCTGGAAGAGCATGCTAACCCCTGCACCATACCACAGGGCTGATGGACGGTCCACACCAGCCCACATCAATGAATGAGCCATAAAGTCGGTGACAACGCAGGCGAAGTATGCGTGGCCCAACTTATCGGCATTGAGGGCATACTTTGAATCATCAACGAAGCGAAATGGGCTGCGCGGTCCTTTCCACCAGTGGTTGTACTGAACAAGATGCGCGCCAGCAATAATACCTCCGGAAACTCCGATAACAAACGCCAGCCGTGATCTTGAAACGGTAGCCCGGGAGGAGTCACGCCCCTCCGTTTTGCACAACAAACCATAGGGTATGAAAATCACGCCAAGGAAAATATTGGCAATGGTTCTTCGCATCATCGAAGCTTCGTCAGGGAAAGAACTATACGAAGATTATGTTTCTTTTCAATTCGGAGCTTCCAGTTCGGTACAACTATTGTCCCTTGATACAACCGCTCGAAACCAGCCTCGGAGAGCGATACAGTCTCAATAGGAACACGGAACCACGATGTTGGTTTTTCCAGCGCAACTTCGGCACGGATGCCGAGCCACTCATCAACAACTGCCGCACGTTGACTCTGCTCCACAATACCAGAACTTCTCAACCGACGGTCCTCAAGCTGAAGATTGTCGAACTCAAAGTAACGGTCCGGTGCATCCCCAGTTAGAAACCCAAAAGAGAACTCTATCCCGAACCAAACCTCAATTGGCTCGCCACTGAGATTCTCAAGTTCGTAATTAGCTCCAATACTGGCTGAACCATGTCGGAATGTCAGCAATTTCCTGACTCGTATCGACTTCCATTGGTCAAAAGCCCACACACCGCCCGTACGCTCCAGAGTGACTGCCAATCCGTCACGTTTTTTCTTCACCGCAACACTATATGGTTGATTGACAAAATCTCCCTGCTCAGGATAACGAGCCTCGGCGAAATTTTCTATAGTAAACCTTTCACCAAAGAAATGGTCGATGAATGAGCCATGTTGGTACCAATCGTAATGGAGAAACCTCTCAAGTCCCGATTCTTTAGTAAGGAGAAGATCATGTATGCTCGCCACAGTCGAATCTGTTACAGCGTGGACAGAGGGTGGATCCTCGATCCCGTGCCGAAGTTTCTGGTGGTATCCCTCCTCATGACGAGAGACGATATCCAGAACATTGTACCCGACCCGTTTATCATCGAGCTCGAACAATGCCCCTCCAGAGTGTGGTTTGAAGTAAGCATTAAGAAGCTCGGATTCGATTAGAAGCTCCTTATGTCCATCGCAATCGAAATCAGTAAATTCACTCCGATAACCGCGTCGTTTCAACCGAGCATCAATCATGTATTCAGCTTCGAGAAGATGGTGATAAATTGGGAAGCGAAGGTTCGGCAGATAGAGTCCGCCAAAGACCCCATGCCAGTATGCATCATTGCACTGGGCAGCGAGGAGGTGATCGAGAGCTGCTCGCAGATATACTGATGACCCTCTTTTCTGCTCGATGTCATGAATAGTCCTTGAAATGCGGAGCATCTTCTTATGCATATTGTTCGCTTCGGGGTACTTTGACAGGAAATTCCGCCAGAACCCGCCGCGGAAAAATCGCTGGAAATCCTCTCCCCGAGGAGATTGTTCAAGAAACTTCTCGAATTCTTCGTAGACAACAAATGCCTTCGGAGGAAGAGCCCAATGCATCATCTCCGCATACGAGGCATTAGGCAAATACACGCGTCCGCGAGGGGGAATTGTCTCGACAACTTCAGAAAAATGACAGAGGTGAATCCACTCGCTGTTCTCATCAAGCACTGAGAAGAATTGATCAAGCCACTCATTTTCATAGACATGCTTGAAGGTGCTGGGCCAGACGCCGAATTTTTCGCCATCGTCGGCAAAGACGACGACCGCGTGGTCGTCCTCGGAGGCAACACTCCGCAAATAGTTGATTGTCACATCGACAGGTTGGAACGGGATTGCATACCGCAAGCGCTTGCTGATTGGGAAGACGTTTAACATTGCCCCCTGCTCCTCGGTGACGTAATAGCCAAGAAGTTCCTCTTCAGTGAGCCCTGCACTCTTAAAGTGGGAATCGTCAACTGCGATGAACTTCACCCCGGCTTCCGCGATTGGCTTCGCCAAAAACGGTTCCCACACACGCTCAGCAAGCCACATCCCTTTCGGGGTCACATTGAAAAGGAGATGGATTCTCTCGGTCAGCTTCTGAATTTGAAGCCGCTTGTCGATATCAGGTATAGATGGAAGGATCGCTTCATAGAAAGCCCCGGTCATGAGTTCAACACGCCCTTCGCTAACTAATGCAGAGAGCCTCTCAATGAACTCTGGATGATTTTCTTGAAGCCATTCAAGCAAAATCCCCGTGTAATGCTGCGATAGCTTCACATGCGGGTGCCGTTCAAGAACGTCAAGGAACGGTAGATATGCATGTTGATATGCCTGCTCAAAAATCGAGTCAAAATTTCCGACCGGCTGATGATTGTGAATTCCAAGAACAAGGGTAACGGTTTTCATCTGTAGTTCTGTCCAATGGGTGTATGTTTACTTGAGGGTTAATAGGATTCTTCATCGTTCTGGTCGCATCTGAGGAAAGAGAATCACATCGCGGATCGAATCCTGGTTCGTCAGGATCATTGTCAATCGGTCGATCCCGATGCCAAGACCGGCTGTAGGTGGCATGCCATACTCCAATGCGCGCAAAAAATCCTCGTCGAGGACTTGTGCTTCTTCATCACCTTGTGCGCGAAGCCGCATTTGATCCTCAAATCGAGAGCGCTGATCGATTGGGTCGTTGAGTTCGGAAAATGCGTTACATATCTCCTGACCGTTGACAATAAGTTCAAACCGCTCAACCAGCCCATCCTCGCTCCTGTGGCGCTTTGCCAGGGGCGAAATTTCAATTGGATAATCCATAACGAACGTGGGCTGAATAAGATTCGGCTGCACAAACTCACCAAAAATCGCTTCAAGAACCTTTCCGGCTCCGAGTTCCGGCGCAACTTGCAAACCAAGTTTCTTTGCCATTTCCTTGAGCTTAACATCGTCACCTCGAATAGGCTTGAGGTCCTCCTTCGTCGCCTCGCTAATCGCATCGAAAAATGTTATTCTCTTCCATGGAGGGGTGAAATCGATCACTTGATTTCCTACTATGACTTTCCGCGTTCCATTGAGTGCCTCCGCAATCCGCCCAATAAGCTCTTCAACAAGCTCCATCATCCAGAAATAGTCCTGATACGCAACATAGAGCTCCAGCATCGTAAACTCAGGGTTATGAAAGCGATCCATCCCTTCATTGCGAAAATCTTTTGCAATTTCATAGACACCATCGAATCCTCCAACGATCAGTCGCTTCAGGTAGAGCTCATCAGCAATGCGCAGGTAGAGGTCGATGTCGAGCGCATTGTGATGCGTGATGAAGGGCTTTGCAGAAGCGCCTCCATAGATTGGCTGAAGGACAGGCGTTTCCACTTCTATATAACCACGTGCGTCGAGAAATTCCCGTATTGTTCTAAGGATCGCTGCTCGCTTGATGAAGACGTCACGCACCTGAGGGTTTACTATGAGATCAACGTACCGCTGGCGGTATCGAAGTTCCTTGTCCGAAAAAGGATCGAACACTTGCTTCCTCCCCTGCTCATCAATTTTTTCTTTTACAACAGGAAGAGGACGGAGCGATTTCGAAAGAAGAGTCAACGAAGTGGCATGAACGGTGACCTCTCCCATCTTTGTGCGAAAAACAAACCCTTCAACACCGACTATGTCGCCGATATCCATAAGACGAAAAAGATCATAGACTTTACCGAGATCGTCCCGTTTCAAGTAAATCTGGATTTTCCCACGTGAATCCTGTATATGTGCAAATGATGCCTTCCCCATGCGACGAATGGATACAATGCGGCCTGCAACTGAAACGTGCTCACCCGCAGCCTCATCACGAAAGGATTTGAGAATATCGGCAGACCAATGCGTACGCTGAAATGCATATGGGTAGGGATTAATGCCCTGCTCGAGGAGTTTCTCTAACTCTTCCCGGCGCCGACGGATAAGATCGTTAATTTCTTCCTGATATTTTTGCTCCTGGAAATCCACTTAACTCCTTCTCACTTTACGCTCTGACGGGGAAGTCGGCAAAGGAGTGTTAACCATAGCTTTCAATTCCGCAACTTCCTGTGGGGTAAGATAACGCCACTCTCCTCGCTTCAGTCCCTCTGTTGTGATATTTGCATAGGCGACCCGTGATAGTCTTTTTACGACTCTGCCGAGCTTCTCAAAAAGGAGTCGCACTTCATGATAGCGACCCTCGCGTAGAACGACACCATACTCATGCGGGTCATTCTCTGAAGGGAAAAGATCACATGATGCACGCACACCCGGTTCAATTTCCAAACCTCGGACCAATCGCGACCGCTCAGCTTCTGTGAGCGGTCGATCGAGAAGAACTTTATAAGCTCGAGGAATCTGGTATTTCGGATGCATGAGCCTGTAGGCAAGGTCGCCGTCATTTGTTAGGAGAAGCGCACCTGTTGTATTACGATCAAGCCTGCCGACCGGGAAAACACGTGCCGGGACATGAACAAGATCGAGCACTGTGCGCCGATGTCTCTCATCTGAAGTTGTTGTAATGCAGTCTTTCGGCTTATTGATGACAATGTATACCCTTTCAGGTTCAATTCTCAGATGCTTCCCATGAACTGTAACCACATCGCTCGGCACATTCACTTTCGTTCCTACCTGGCGAACTACTTCACCGTTAACCAGCACGGCGCCAGATGCAATCAGTTCATCGGCTTTGCGCCGAGAGGCAACTCCTGCAAGGGAGATATACCGATTTAGACGAATCTCCTTCGCAAGAGTCCGCCCACGAGGGGAAGCAGCATTCAGCACGACCCTCTCAGTCCAGGGCTGCTGTTTTGTCGATCCGCGAGTCATGGCTCCCCGCTTAACTTTGATGAGCGCTCTGAGGTTTCCGATTCTTTGACACGAAGATGCTCCTTCATAAAAAGGTCAAGCTCCTCGCTGCTGACGGTGCTATCACGGTCACGTAGTTCTCTGAGTACGCGCTGCCGAATATCTTCATCATCACCAAGAAGTTCATCGATCTCCTTGAGCTTAGGAAGTTCATCAAGGCTACGTAGACCAAAGTGCTTCAGAAATTCTTCAGTTGTCCCGTACAATAGCGGTCTACCAACGGTAGAAGCCCTCCCAACAATCGTGATCAAGTTTTTCTCAAGGAGCGTTTTTAAAACATACTCCGCATTGACACCACGAATGTTCTCAATTTCCTGCTTGCTCACCGGTTGCTTATAGGCGATAATGGAAAGCGTCTCCAGAGCCGACTGGGAAAGCCTACGACGAGCATGCTCACGAAACAATCGCCCAACCCACTCAGCAAATTCTGGAAGGGTAGCAAACTGGTATCCTCCAGCAACTTCAACAATTCTAAAGGCACGATGGGTTGCACGATATTCCTCATCAAGTGAGGCAATAATTGCACGAATGTCTTCAATGCCGATACTGGTGGGACGCGCTGAATCTGCCTCTGCGGACGATGGTGAACCTTCCGCCGCTCCATTTGACTTTGACTCGACAATGAGCTGGCGAAGGACAGAGGCTGAGAGCGGTTCATCGGAAGCAAAAATCAGCGCCTCGACGATCCGTCGAATGTCCATACGATCAAGAACATGTTCCCGAGATTCCATCATGCCCCGTAGTCAAGATTTTCAAACCGTGGCATTACTATCCGTTCAGTTGCACGCCGAATCACAATCTCTCCGAAGATATCCTCCTGCTCTAATGTAACAGCACGACTTTTGATAAGCTCCAACAGTGCTATAAACATCACCACAATGCGTATGCGCTCCGTCATCCCATTGGCAAGCTCCATAAATGTCACCTGTTGACGTTCTTCAAGCGCACGGAGAACGTACATCGCCATCTCCTCAACTGTAACAGGTGCCCGTTCTACCTCATGGACGAACTGCTTTGGTATTCGATCAAGGGCTCGCTTCAGCGTCGCAATAAGATCATAGAGAGTTACGTTCCGCAGAAAAGCTACATCGTCCTGAAGAGGGACTAAGTGCGGATCGGCTTTGAAGAATTGGCGATAATAGACTTTTAGCTGCTCTTTTTCAAGAGCGGAGAGCTCGCCTGCCAGCTCTTTGTATTTCTTATACTCCAGCAACCGGCGAACAAGATCAGCACGCGGGTCGACCTCCTCCTCCTCATTTTCTGGCGCCGGCAGAAGCATCCGTACTTTGATCTGCATCAATGTGGATGCCATCACAAGGAACTCCCCGGCGCCATCGAGATCATGCATCTCCATCATGCGAACGTAATCGAGAAACTCCTTTGCAATCTTTGCAATAGGAATATCGTAAATATCCAGCTCATCCCGCTTAATGAAAAATAAGAGGAGGTCGAGAGGGCCCTCAAAATTCGGAAGCTTCACGCGGTACATCAAACTCTCGTCTCAAAACATCATCCGATTCTCATGGCTTCATGAACTTCAGCCATTGTTCTTTCGGCGACAGAACGTGCGCGTTTCTCACCGCCAAGAAGAATGTCTCGGACATCATGCAGGTGATTTTCATAGTAACGGCGTTTTTCCTGTATTGGCGCAAGGTATTCAGTAACCCGTTCGGCGCAACGGCGCTTGCAGTCAACGCAGCCCAATGCTCCCGATTCACATCCTCGTCGAATCTCATCAACTTCCGACGGATTGAACTTCTTATGATAAGTAAAAACCAGACAAATATCAGGGCGGCCAGGATCGCCCTTGCGAATCTTCTGCGGGTCGGTCAGCGCCGTCCGCATCTTCCTCTGAATTTCTTCAGGAGGGTCAGAGAGCAAAATAGTGTTCCCAGCAGACTTACTCATCTTAGCATTTCCATCAAGTCCCGGTAGCCGAGCAAATTCAGTCAGCCTCGGTTCCGGTTCCGGAAATATTGGAGCGTAGGTCGCATTAAACCGTCGGGCGATTTCACGGGTGATCTCAACGTGGGGAACCTGGTCTTCCCCAACCGGGACAATCTCCCCTTTATAAAGCAAAATATCCGCTGCCTGCAACACAGGATACCCGAGGTGCCCGTAACTGACTGTTTCAATATGGAGGTCACGAATTTGTTCTTTCAAAGTTGGATTTCGCTCAAGTCGCGCGGAGCTGATCAGCATCGAAAAAATCAAGTGAAGCTCAGCATGCTGTTTCACCTGAGACTGGCGAAAAACAGGGCTGTGCTGCGGGTCAATTCCAGCAGCAAGCCAATCAATGAGCATTTCGATGGAATTGTCATAAAGCTCCGATGTATCAAGATTTGTAGTCAGAGCATGATAATCAGCAATGAGATAAAATGTCTGATAATCCAGTTGCAATGCAACCCAATTCTCAAGGGCTCCAACAAGATGACCGAGGTGGAGTTTCCCTGTCGGGCGCATGCCACTGAGAATAACTTTTCGATGCGATAGTTGTCCGATCGTGCTCTCCTTGCTTGTCGGTGAAGGCTGAGTTAGCTTACCAGGTTGGTTGTCCAGCGATGACACTCCTTTCTCTTCCTTTTTGCAAGAAATGAATTTCTTTAAGAGACCTTTCAGTTCATGAAAAGATATGGCTTCCAGCGCTCATCGATATTACCCGCAAAGTGGCGGATAAACATTACATGACTTGGTCGTCGTGGAGGTCTCAGAAGCGTCATGTGAGCTTCTTCCGGCGTTCGATCCCCTTTTCGATTATTACAGTCAACGCAGGCAGTGACAAGGTTTTCCCAGGTCTCTTCGCCACCTCGCGCTTTTGGAATCACATGATCGACGGTCAACGGAACACCGGTTCTGCCGCAATACTGGCACTGGTAGCCATCGCGCCGAAGTATGTTCTTCCGACTGAGAATAACTCTTTTATACGGTACTCGGATATAAACAGAAAGACGGACGATGCTTGGGAAAGGGATAGAGCTTGAGACAGAATGGAGCTCTCTCCCATCCTTAGATTCAATTAACTCCGCTTTCCCTAAGTAGAGAAGCACAACTGCCTTCTTGACGTTGCATACGCTCATTGGCTCAAAGTTCTGATTCAGCACCAGAACTTTGCTGTTCATTATTCCGTCATGACCATTTCTATGAAATCTTTTTTCGCTGAAGACATTCACCCCCTTTCTCGGATGACCGCTTAAGTTAACGTTCCGAGCGCATCTGAAGCCCAGCCGTCAGGCTGGATTTGGGCGCAGTGCCGAAGGCACGAAGCCAGATACGCTCTGTTATATGACCGCGCCAAAGGCGAGGCAAGGAGACCGAGGGTTTCCGAACAGTTCGCCTTGGCGGATATTATTTCTGTATTCATATTATTCTTTCCCGATGACTGAAACACAAATCTAACTTATCTGGAAATACCCTAAACCCGGTTCCATGGTCATGAGTTCTTCCATCTGCATATTGTCCTATTCGTATATCTACAAGGATAGTCCCCTCTCTCAATAACTTTAAGAAATTGCGAAAACTGAATCGGCTTAGTAACCATGCCTCATTAAACCAAAATTCCTCCTCTAATCCTTTACCTCTTGCTTCGGCCTTTACATATAGCAACTTGGGTAATTTTCTTTCAAAAGATTTCTTCAGTGTTTCTTTATCCCAGTATCCCAAAATTTCGCTGTTTATGTCTATTAAGTTTAACCTGTCTTCTTGAATCTCTATCTTAAATCCTGGCTTCCCCCTAAGTTGATTGTAATTCATAGCATTTACCGTAGTCTCTAATCTTTTTGTCCCTCGTTTCTTTGTAGAGGCATATCCAAATTTTTCAAGCAGTATAGAATTGGCTCTCGGTGGAGATGGTGATTTTGTAAATAGCGTAAGCATGCTTTATACCTCTTCTATTGTAGTTCTTGAACACTCGAAAATTTTAAATCGAGTGCACAAATAAAATTGCCTTATTTAGTTCAAGAAGTAAGATAAACCTTATCCCTGCTGGAGTAAGGTAATAATTTCGTTCTATTTTAGCTAAAAGTCCTAGATCAATTGCATAATTTGAATACATTATGAACGCATCATTTGCGGCTTTTACTGCCCATTCGTTTTGCTTCCCTGTTAAATAGGTGAAATATTTAGTTGCTTCTTTTAATGGGACAGGGTAGAAATTTTTTGATAAAGCGAAAATGGTTTCTACTGCTGAATATATACCAAAAACGGCTGGACTAAAAAACGGATGCTGAGTAATATGTTCTTTTAATACTTCAGTCTGTTCGTCACTGATAAATTCAACAGGTGCAGATGGATCTCTCTTTGCTACATAATTTGACCCCAAATACGTTAAGCCGACCCCACGTTTTCTTATGGTTAATCCGAGCTCGGTAGATAGCCGCAAATAACTTTCAACAGTACTTCTTGATAAACCAGTCTTTTTTGCCAATTCGTCTATAGAATGTTCATTTTTTATAGAGTAAAGGATTCGATGTAGCAAGTTCAAGTTCCATAAGCCATGGTTAGATGGTTTTAAGCCAATCAATCTTGTAACGGCTTTGACCTTATAATAATAGTTTTCTAAAAGTTCATAAGGGGAAAATTGAACGGGTATGACATCATTCTTGTAACAAAACTTCTTATGGCTATCTAAAAAATCGGGACACACTAAATATGCTTTTATCGGTAGATTAGGAATTTCCTTCTCTCTCTGTAGTTCAATCAACTCTTCTCTGTATCTAATAACCTGCTCACAAAATTTAACTTCGCTTCTGACTGCTTTTAATTCTAATAAAAGTAAATCGGTAGACGAAAGAAAAAGCAAATCAATCTTATTGCCGGACGGAAGTATCTTCTGGCGACTTATTAATGAAATTTCATTCTCAATGTTTAAGATTTTCTTTGCTTCATCAAGTTGCGTAGCAAAAATGTCTTCTATTTGCGCTTCTCTAATTTCAAGACCCATTTTCACCACCTTGAATCACTTAATTTTTCTTCACACTCTCGGCAAATAAAATCTCCTTCGGGGAAGGGTTTATTATTATCTTTTCTAGTTTTACGATCATCCAGATCTAAAACTCTATTTACAAATAAACCACTACCTAAATTCACATTTCTTCCGCATTCATTACAAATTTCAATTTTTTTCATTTTTCTTCTCATTCTAAGCCTCCCCACCAAGACTAACACATTTTTGATTAAGGTCAAATCCTACCGCATTTCTTCCTAAATCCCGTGCCGCAATAAGAGTGGTTCCAATACCTACAAACGGGTCTAATACCAATTCTCCTTTGTGAGTAAAAAGTTCTATGCATTTTTTAGGCAAGGCAATTGGGAATACCGCAGGATGTATATCTTTATCCCTGATGTCCCTCCCCTCATAATATAGTTCCTAAATAGCGACCTGACATTTTACCCACTCTTTCGAAGTAAGACAGTTTATATGAGCATCAGGACACGAACAAGTCCTTTTATACCCAATGTCTAATTTTATAGCGATATTTTCATTCATAGTTTTAGTATTCATACTTTTTATTCCCCGCCAAGCCAGATTTCATATGACACCCCATACTCACGAGGTCCAACATAGGTAAATTGGACTTTCGTGATCTCCGAGGCATCAGTGTACGCTTGAGTAATTCGATGCAGCAATAAATTTTTCTTCATTCTCGATAGTAATTTTTGGATACGGATTTTCAGGAGAAATCGGCGATCCCTGATCATTAAGATGATCGACATGCCCTATCAAGCCATGTTCTAATTCAATCATTCCCTTCCGTCCTTTTGCTCTTTCATCCCAGAGTGACAGGTATCAGGGGTTGGTTTTCCACATCAGGCAGAGTTTGTAGTGACAAGACGCCGGGCACCTGCAAAAGTTTTTGCAAGCCGCTCTTCATACCGCTGGCTCCGTGGGTCAAGACTGCTAATTCTGACAAACCCTGAGGCATGAATAATATCTTTTCCCTCTCCCAAAGCAATGCCTACATGCGTAATGCCGTTTCCCTCCCCCTGCCATTGGTGTCGCCGGAAGAAGACCAAATCGCCTTCACGAATTTTTTTGAAATCCTTCCCAATGAACTTCCCCGCCCGCCATTGTAAGTTCGCATCACGCGGGAGTTCGATCCCATTGAGATAGAAAACTGTCTGCACAAATCCTGAGCAATCAAATCCCTTCGGGGACCGCCCACCCCAGAGATACGAAACGCCAAGAAAACTGAGCGCAGTTTTAATAATTGATAAGGAGCTAACAGCTCGAGGTTCGGCAATGCCGCTCCGCCTGCGCGAATATGATTGAACAAGACCAAGCCACTCGTTCTTCCCCCAGGCTCTTTCTCCATCGGGTAGCAGAAGCTCTCGCCAACCCCCACGCGCAGCACCAACAGGGAGCCGAACACCTATAACAGCGTCGCGCACGGCTTCGCTACGCTCCGATGGCTTCGACCGGAGAAACACGATCTTCTCCTTGATCTGCGCCTTCGGAAGGGAACCCCAAGCCTGAAACTCGCCGGGATTTAACAATTTCACCTGCGAAGAACTCACCCATCCTATGTACCCATCTCCATGCAGTCGCACTCGCACCCACCCCTCCGGTAGAATTTCCAGAACATCGAAAGACTCACCCAGAAGCACTTCCGTCTTAATTTCGGAGACCGGTGTTGGCTGGCTCCTCACCGCTGCTGTTCCAACATTTGACAAACCAAAAAGATAATCACCCACGCTCTTATCAGGTAGAAGAT
>Ga0078972_1005845_pt1 | contig 30432 bp, 27 predicted proteins | sample YelNatPaOPGAMG01_FD_67568 | JGI IMG/M metagenome (GOLD analysis project Ga0078972, IMG submission 67568) | Hot spring thermophilic microbial communities from Obsidian Pool, Yellowstone National Park, USA - OP-RAMG-01 (SPADES assembly) (version 2) | ecosystem: Environmental > Aquatic > Thermal... | reverse complement strand
CTAGCGCAGTCCGCGCCTATTCCCGGTTGTTCAGATCCGTATCCCGGGATGGCTGCACCCGTTTCGGTTCGCCCGGCATCTTCGGGTAGTTCGGCGGGTACGGCAGGTCGCCCAGGCCACGCTCCGCGTCGGCCTCGGCCAGCCGCAGCAGCGGGGCGATCGACTGGGCCACGCCGTCCATCGCCGCCCACGGGTCGTCGCGGCGCCGCACCAGGTCGGGAACGGTCGCCATGGTGTAGTCGCCCGGCTCGGCGCCGGCCAGCTCGTCCCAGGTCAGCGGCATCGACACCGTCGCGGTCGGCGTGGGCCGCAGCGAGTAGGCCGACGCCATGGTGCGGTCGCGGGCGTTCTGGTTGAAGTCGACGAAGACGCGTTCACCGCGCTGCTCCTTCCACCATGCGGTGGTCACCGCGTCGGGCGCGCGGCGCTCGATTTCGCGGGCCAGCGCGATGCCCGCCCGCCGCACCTCGACGAAATCCCAGTCGGTGGCGATGCGCAGGAACACGTGGATGCCCCGCCCGCCCGACGTCTTCGGGTAGCCGAGCAGCCCGAGTTCGGCCAGCAGGGGCCGCAGCACGTCGACGGCCACCGCGCGGGTCTGCGCGAAGCCGACGCCCGGCTGCGGGTCCAGGTCGACGCGCAGTTCGTCGGGATGGTCGGTGTCGGGGCAGCGCACCTGCCAGGGATGCAGCGTGATCGTCCCCATCTGCGCCGCCCACACGATCGACGCGGGGTGGGTGACCCGCAGCGCGTCGGCCGTGCGGCCCGAGGGGAACGTCACCCGGCAGGTCTGCAGGTAGTCGGGGTGGTGGGCGGGCACCCGCTTCTGGTAGATCTCCTCGCCGTCGATGCCGTCGGGGAAACGCTGCAGGTGGGTGGGCCGGTCGCGGAGCGCGCCGAGCATCGGGCCGCCGGCCACGGCGTGGTAGTACTCGACGACCCGGCGTTTGGTGCCCTGCGACCCCAGCCCGGGGAAATACACCTTGTCCGGGCTCGTCAGCCGCACGGCGATGCCGTCGACGTCGAGTTCCTCCGCTGCCGCAGCCATGTCAGGATTCCAGCACAATCGGCCTATGGAGTTGCCCGTCATGCCGCCGGTTGCGCCGATGCTGGCCAAGCCGGTCCGGTCGATCCCGCCGGATGCGTCCTACGAGCCCAAGTGGGATGGGTTCAGGTCGATCTGCTTCCGCGACGGCGACCGGGTGGAGCTGGGCAGCCGCAACGAGCGGCCGATGACCCGCTACTTCCCCGAGCTGGCGGCGGCGGTCACCGCGGAACTGCCGCGGCGCTGCGTGATCGACGGGGAGATCGTCATCGCCACCGGCCACGGCCTGGATTTCGAGGCGCTGCAACAGCGCATCCACCCGGCCGAGTCGCGGGTGCGGATGCTGGCCGGGGCGACGCCGGCGTCCTTCATCGCGTTCGACCTGCTCGCCCTCGGCGACGACGACTACACGCGGCGGCCGTTCAGCGAGCGGCGCGCCGCCCTCGTCGCCGCGCTGGGCTCCGGGCCGTCCTTTCATGTGACACCGGCGACCACCGATCTGGGCACCGCGCAACGGTGGTTCGACGAGTTCGAGGGGGCCGGCCTCGACGGCGTCATCGCCAAGCCGCTAACGCTGACCTATCAGCCGGACAAGCGTGTCATGTTCAAGATCAAGCACGAACGCACCGCCGACTGCGTGGTCGCCGGCTACCGGGTGCACAAGTCCGGCGGAGACGCGATCGGCTCGCTGCTGCTGGGGCTCTACCAGGAGGACGGGCAGCTCGCGTCGGTCGGCGTCATCGGCGCCTTCCCGATGGCCCAGCGGCGCCGGCTGTTCGCCGAGCTGCAGCCGCTGGTCACTTCCTTCGACGGCCACCCGTGGAACTGGGCCGCCCACGAGGCCGGCGAACGCACCCCCCGCAAGAACGAGTTCTCCCGCTGGAACGCCGGCAAGGACCTGTCGTTCGTCCCGCTGCGGCCCGAACTGGTGGTCGAGGTCCGCTACGACCACATGGAGGGACGGCGGTTCCGTCACACCGCCCAGTTCAACCGGTGGCGCCCCGACCGCGACCCGCGCTCGTGCACCTATGGGCAACTCGAACAGCCGTTGACCTTCCGGCTCGACGACATCGTGCCCGGCCTCGGCGCGGCCCGATAGGCCGGCGCCGTGCTCAGGCGTCCAAGCGGGCGAACTGCTGCCGGTGATACTGCGCGACGCGGCGGTGACGTCCCTGTTGACGGCGGTGGGCCCGTGCGCGGCGTCCTCGTCGGAATCGCCGCGCGTCCTGCGTTCGATGATGATGGCCGGCTTTTCGCTCTGCTTACCCGAGACGGCTAACGCCGTCACCCGGCCGCCGGTGGCAGCCGCACGTCGCGCCGGCACCTTCAGCAGCAGGCCCGGGGACACGGGCCCGGTCGTCCTCTGCGGCCGGCTCAGCGGCGCAGGAACTCCACGATATGACGCGCCAGCTCCTCGCCGGCATCTTCCTGCAGGAAGTGCCCGGCGCCGCGGATGATCGGGTGCTCGATCCCCTGCGCGCCGCGCATCTCGCGCCGGAAGACCTCCGCCATCGGCCCGGTGATCGGGTCGGCGTCGCTGAACGCGACGAGCATGGGCGTCGGGCTCACCGCCAGCTTCGACCACGCCGCCTTGTTGGCCGCCGCCGCGGGATCGTCCGGCGAGGTCGGCACCAAACCGGGCATGGCGCGCGGCCCGGCGCAGTACTCGTCGCCGGGGAACGGCGCGTCGTAGCCCGCCAGCACCTCCTCGCTCACCTGCTGCCGGGCGGCGCCCTGCACGAACAGGCTGACGCGCAGGTCCGGCATCGTCTGGATCGCCTCGCGGAACTGCCACCAGACCTTGGCCATGGGCTGCTCGCCGTTGGGCAGCCCGGTGTTGGCCACGACCAGCCGGGCGAACCGCTCGGGGTGCTCGGCGGCCAGCCGCAGCCCGATCAGCCCGCCCCAGTCCTGGCCGACCAGGGTCACGTCGCGCAGGTCGAGGACATCGAAGGCCAGCGCCCGCATCCATTCGACGTGGCGCGCGTAGCTGTGGTCCTCGATGCGGGTCGGCTTGTCGGAGCGACCGAACCCGACCAGGTCGGGGCAGATGACGCGGTGCCCGGCCTCGACCAGGACCGGGATCATCTTGCGGTACAGATAGGACCAGGTCGGCTCGCCGTGCAGCAGCAGAACCGGGTCGGCCTCGCGCGGGCCGTCCTCAACCCAGGCGACCCGCAGGCTGCCGCCCTCGTCGTCGGGCACTTCGCAATAGCTTGGGGCGTAAGGAAAGTCGGGAACATCGTCGAACCGGTCATCGGGTGTGCGCAATGTCTGCATCTCACGTTCCTTCCTGTAGTCCCGCCAACGCCGGCCGCGCCATCAACCGATCGAGAAACTCACGCTGGCCCCTCAACAGCTTGGTGCGCGCCTGCGCCACGGTAAACCAGGCGACCCGGTCGACCTCGGGGACACCCAGCAGCCTGCCCGAGCCCTTCGGCCACTCCAGCTCGAAGGTGTTGCTGCGCGCGTCGGTGACGTCGAGGTCGCCGTGCACGGCGAAGACGCTGACCACCTTGCCGCCGGGTTGCCGCGCCCGGCCGAGGTCGACGGGGGGGCCGGCCGGCAGCGGCAGCCCGACTTCCTCGGCGAACTCCCGCTGCGCGGCCGCCCAGGGATCCTCGCCGTCGGGGTACTCGCCCTTCGGCACCGACCAGACCCCGTCGTCCCTGCGCGCCCAGAACGGGCCGCCGGGGTGGGCGATCAGGACGTCGACGACGCCGTCGCGAACGCGGTACAGGAGCACACCCGCACTGAGCTTGGGCACGAACCTCAGGCCCCGACCGCGCGTTCCAGGTCTTTGAGCGACGACTCCAGGTGCGCGAGCAGGCGCTGCAGGTGCGGCACGCTGCGACGGCAGCCCACCAGACCGAAGTCGATCGTGTCGGCGTTGTTGGTCAGGGTGATGTTGAGCGCCTGCCCGTCCAGCACGATCGAGAACGGATAGTTGCCGTCGAGCCGGGCGCCCCCGTAATACATCGGCCGGGTCGGCCCGGGCACGTTCGAGATGACGATGTTGAACGGCGGCCGCGTCGAGGACACCCACCCCGGCACCGCGGCCAGGCTCAACGCCGCCATGTTCGCGGCCGACAGCGCCAGCGCCTGCAGACGCGGCAGCTGGGAGAACACCTTCTTGTTGTCGCCCATCGACTCGCTGACGGTCCGCAGCCGCCGGGCCGGGTCGTCGGTGTCGGTGGCGAGGTTGCAGAGGATGGCCCCGACGAGGTTGCCGCCGACGTCCGCCTCGTCCTCGCGGCGCAGACTCACCGGCACCATCGCCAGCAGCGAGGTGTCCGGCAGCGCGTCGTGCTCGAGCAGGTAGTAGCGCAGCGCGCCCGAGCACATCGCCAGCACGACGTCGTTGACGGTCACCCCCGCGGCCTTCTTGACGGCTTTGATGCGGTCCAGCGACCACGACTGCGCGGCGCACCGGCGGGCGCCGCCGATCTTGACGTTCAGCATCGTGCGCGGCGCCCCGAACGGCAACGTCAGCTGCTGCTCGAGCAGCGCCGCGCGGGCCAGCGTCACCGCCGAGGGCGCAAGGGCGGCAACGGATCCCGCCGTACGCATCAGCGAACGCACGGGGGACGCCGGGCTCGACCCCCGCTTGGGTTTCGGCAGGGTCCACGGCGCCCGGATCTCGCGGTCGCCGGGGTCGTCCGACAACGCGCGCTGCATCAGCTTCAGCCCCGAGACACCGTCGATCAACGCATGGTGCATCTTGGTGTAGACCGCGAATCGGCCGTCTTTGAGCCCCTCGATGACGTGCACCTCCCACAGCGGGCGGTGCCGGTCGAGCAAGCTGCTGTGCCAGCGCGAGGTCAGCTCGAGCAGCTCACGGACCCGTCCGGGCGACGGCAGCGCGGAACGGCGCACGTGGTAGTCGAGGTCGAGGTCCCTGTCGTAAGCCCAGCCCAGGTTCGGGAACCCGCCCCAGAACGTCGCCGGACGCTTGAGGAAGGTGGGCTGGACATCGCGCTGGGCGATCAGACGGTCGTAGAATTCCCGCACGTAGCCGCGCCCGGCATCCGGCGGCGGCTCGTACAGTTGCAGGCCACCGACATGCATGGGGTGCTCGCGCGATTCGCCCAACAGGAAGATCGCGTCGGTGGGCATCATCAGTTCCATCATGCCAATTAGACCCTTATCGACGCCGTTCCGACGCGCGAACTCCGCGACTTCGCGGCGAACCCTCAGGTAGGGCAGCCCCTGGCCGGGGTGAGGCCGCGCTGCGGTTCGGGCCGGCCTGCTGCGAGGCGTCCGGGGCCCCGGCTGGTGCGGTTTCGTGATCTTCTTGCGTGCGGGGTGGGCCGATTGGCGCGACTTGCTGCGCGCCAGCGGTTTCCAGCGCTGAGTTTCAGCGCTTGCCGTAGAGCGCCTCGATCTCGGCGGCGAACCGGGCGGCGACCACGTTGCGCTTCACCTTGAGGGTTGGGGTCAGCTCGCCGGTGAGCACCGTGAAGTCGGCCGGCAGGATGCGGAATTTCCGGATCGACTCCGCATGGGAGACGGTCTGGTTGGCCGCGGTGACCGCCTGGTCGATCTCGGCCACCAGGTCGGGGTCGTCGGTCAGGTCCGCCACCGCGGCGCTGGCCGGCTTGCCTTGGTGCTGCTTCCACGCCTCGAATCCTTCGGGGTCGATCGCGATGAGCGCGGCCACGTAGGGCCTGTCGTCGCCCACCACCATCGCCTGGCTGATCAGCGGGTGAGCCCGCAATTGGTCTTCGAGCACCGCCGGTGCGACGTTCTTGCCGCCCGCGGTGACGATGATCTCCTTCTTGCGGCCGATGATCGACAGGAAGCCATCGTCGTCCACCGAGCCGAGGTCGCCGGTGTGGAACCAGCCGTTGACGACGGCCTCGTCGGTGGCCTTCTCGTTGTGCCAGTAACCGCTGAACACCACGCCGCCGCGCACCAGCACCTCGCCGTCGTTGGCGATCGCCATGCTGTTGCCCGGCAACAGCTTTCCCACCGTGCCGACCCGCTCCTCGCCGATCCGATTGATGGTGATCGCGGCGCTGGTCTCGGTTAGGCCGTAGCCCTCGTAGACCGTCAGCCCGACGCCGCGGTAGAAGTGGCACAGCCGCTTGCCCAGCGGGGCACCGCCGGAGACCGCGGCGTGGCAGTTCCCGCCCAGGGCGCTGCGCAGCTTGCCGTAGACCAATCGGTCGAACAGCGCGTGCGCGGCCCGCAACCGCCGGCTCGCACCGCCGGTGTCCTGGGCGGCGCTCCACTCGATGGCCGCGCGGGCGGCGAGTCGGAAGATGCTGCCCCGGCCGCTGTCCTGGGCCTTCAATTCGGCCGCGTTGTAGACCTTTTCGAACACCCGCGGCACCGACACCACGACCGTGGGCTTGAAGACGGCAAGCGTGGCCACCAGGTTCCTGATGTCGCCGGTGTAGCCGATGGTGACCTTGTTGGCGAACGCCGCCATCGACAGCGACCGGGCCAGCACGTGGGCCAGCGGCAGAAAGACCAGCAGCCGCTCCCCCTTGCGCAGCAGCGTCGGGAAACATACTGCGGCGCCGCGCATTTCGTACAGCAGGTTCGAGTGCGTCAGCTGGCAGCCCTTCGGACGTCCGGTCGTGCCCGACGTGTAGATCAGCGTCGCCGCGTCGGCGGCCCGCAGTCCCGCCAACCGCTCGTCGAGTTGCCCGATGTCGACCGACTTCCCGGCCTCGGCCAGCTCGTCGAGCGCCGGCGGGCCGTGGGACTCGAGATGCAGGATCGTGCGCAGGCCCGGCAGCTCGTCGCTGAGTTCCTTGACCAGTTGGCCGTGCGCGGCCGTCTCGGCGATCACCATGACCGCGCCGGAGTCCTCCAGCACCCAGCGCACCTGCTCGGGAGAGGACGTGTCGTAGATCGGGACGGTGACCCCGCCGACCGACAGGATCGCGTAGTCCAGGATCACCCACTCGTAGCGGGTGGCCGACAAAATCGCCACCCGGTCACCGGCGTTCACCCCCGCGGCAATCAGGCCGAGCGCGGTGGCGCGGATCTGCTGAGCGGCCTGGGCGCAGGTCACGTCCGACCACGCTCCGTCGAGCAGGCGCTGGAAGATCACCTGGTCGGGATCGTCGCGCTCGTGGGAGTACACGCTGCCCACGACGTTGTCGTTCTCGCAGACGGTGAAGCTCGCCGGGAGGCTGAATTCGCGCATGAGCCACGCTAGCCGCCCCGGACGCCGCCTTCCTAGTGGCCGAAAGTCCCGGGCTCGCTGCGGGCTCAGCCCGAAGTGGACCACGCCGACGTCGCGATCGGGTCGCCGCGGTCGACGGTGAACGACACGACGCGACTCGCCGGTGCGGCGTCGCCATCGGCACGGTCACGGGCGGATCGAGATTGACAGTCACTGCCAGCCAGTCATACTGTGCCAGTTCAGGCTCGAGCCTGCAAAGGCCGCCGAAAGGCGAGTCCGGGCGTTCGATTCGGGAGGTCGGTAGATGGGTGACCCGTCCAAGCTCCGCGTCATCCAGTGGGCCACCGGGGGTGTCGGCAAGGCCGCCATCGCGTGCGTGCGCAACCACCCCCAACTGGAGCTGGCCGGGTGCTGGGTGCACAGCGCGGACAAGGACGGCCGCGACGTCGGCGAGATCCTGGGCACCGACCCGCTCGGCGTGACCGCCACCAGCAGCATCGAGGAGGTGCTGGCCACCGACGCCGACTGCGTGATGTACAGCCCGTTGATCCCCGCCGACGAAGAGGTCATCGCGATCCTGCGGTCCGGCAAGAACGTCGTCACGCCGGTCGGCTGGGTGTACCCCGACGCGGCCAATCCCCGCGTCCGGGCCATCGCCGACGCCGCGCTGGAGGCTGGGGTGACCCTGCACGGGTCCGGCATCCATCCCGGCGGCATCACAGAGCGCTTCCCGCTGATGGTGTCCTCGCTCTCGTCGGCCGTGACCCACGTGCGCGCCGAGGAGTTCTCCGACATCCGCACCTACAACGCGCCCGATGTGGTGCGCCACATCATGGGGTTCGGCGGCACCCCCGAGGAGGCGATGCAGGGGCCGATGGCCGGGCTGCTCGAGGCGGGGTTCAAGATGTCAGTGCGAATGGTGGCCGACCACATGGGTTTTCGTATCGACCCGGAGATCAGGACCATCCAGGAGATCGCCGTGGCGAGCGCCGACATCGACTACGGCCCCTTCCCGATCGCCCCGGGGGCCGTCGCCGCGCGCCGCTTCCGCTGGGAGGCGCTGGTCGACGGGCAACCGGTCATCACGGCGGCGGTCAACTGGCTGATGGGCGAGGACAACCTGGAGCCGGGCTGGAATTTCGGCGGGCGCGGCGAGCGCTTCGAGGTCGAGATCACCGGCGATCCCACGGTGAGCCTGACGTTCAAGGGGCTGCAGCCGGAGACCATCGCCGCAGGGCTGCAGAAGAATCCGGGGGTCGTGGCGACCGCCAACCACTGCGTCAACGCCATCCCCGACGTCTGCGCCGCCGGGCCCGGCATCAAGACGTACCTGGACTTGCCGTTGCTCGCCGGGCGCCCGGCCCCCCACCTGGCGCAGTGACCTACTCCCACCCCGACTCGATGCGCGGCCACGTCGCGATCGTCACCGGCGCCGCCCAGGGCGTCGGCAAGGGCGTCGCCGCCGCGCTGCTGGAACGCGGCGCCGCGGTCTTCCTGGTCGACATCCAGGGTGACAAGCTGGCGAGCGCCACCGCCGAGCTGCGGGCGGCCGGGCGGGTCGAGCAGCTGGTCGCCGACCTGCGCGACCCCGACAGCGCGCGGCGGATCGTGGCGGCCGCGGTCGACGCGTTCGGGACGGTCCACGGCCTGGTCAACAACGCCATCGCCACCAACGAGCCCAAGCGGTTCGTGGACGTCACCCTCGAGGATCTGGCGCTCGGTCACGACGTGGGCCCGCGGGCGAGCTTTCTGCTCATGCAGGCGGTGCACCCGGTGATGGTCGAGGCGGGCGGCGGGTCGATCGTGAACCTCGGCTCCGGCACGGGCACCGGCGGCGAAGCCAAGTGGGGCGGTTATGCCGCCGCCAAGGAGGCCATTCGCGGCCTGTCGAAGGTCGCGGCCCTGGAATGGGGGCGCGACAATATCCGGGTCAACGTCATCTGCCCGTTCGCCGAGTCCGACGGGGTCAAGCTGTGGAAGCAGTTCGCCCCCGACGACTACGCGAAGGCCGTGCGGCGCGTCCCCATGCGGCGCATCGGCGACGTCCGCACCGACGTCGGCGCGCTCGTCGCGTTCCTGCTCGGCACCGACGCGTCGTTCATCACCGCGCAGACCATCCACGTCGACGGCGGGATCGGCTGCTTCCGGTGACCCAGCCGGGGTCGCTGCGCGACCGGCAGCGTGCGCAGATCCGGGCCGACATCAGGCGGGCGGCGTTCCGGCTGTTCGTCGAGCGCGGGTACGACGCGGTCACCACCGAGGAGATCGCCACGGCGGCGGGCGTTTCGCCGCGCACCTTCTTCCGGTACGTGCCGACGAAGGAGGAACTGCTGCTGGCGCCGGTCCGCCACGGCGGCGCCGCGATCGTCAACCTGCTCCAGCAGCGGCCCGCCAGCGAGGCGCCCGACGTCGCGCTGAGCAACGCGATCATCACCCGGACCCGCTCGTTCGACCGCGACGACTGCGCGGAGTGGCGCGCAGCGCTGCTGGTGGCACCCGGGCTGCTCGGCAAGGTCAGCATCCACCAGCCGGCCGACAAGGAGCGCGCAGTCAGGCTGGTCGCCGAACGCATGGGCGCCGATCCCGACGTCGACCTGCGCCCGGGACTGCTGGTCCACCTCGCCTTCGCGGCCGCCGATTTCGCCTTCCAGCTGTGGGTCCGCCACGCCGACAAGCCGCTGGACCGCCACGTCACCGAGGCGCTGGATGCGGTCACGGGCCCGCACTGGAGGCGAGCCGGATGGCGCACCAGCGGGCCGTAGCGCGGCGGGGGTGAGCCGGTGACCACGACGGCGTGCCGGGTGTCGAGGTCCTCGTGATCTGGCCCGGAGTGAGTATTTTCGTAGCGTGGCGACAGGACCAGCACCGGCACGAGCCCCGGCGGACGTTCCGGCTCAGTACCTGCTGTCGTCCGCCGCGCCCAGCCCGCGCACCCTGATCGACATCGTCTACGCGACCGCCGCGCGTTACCCGGACGCCCCCGCGATCGACGACGGCACCGTGCAGCTGACCTACGGCGAGCTGATCGGCGACATGGAGGCCAGCGTCGAGTGGCTGGCCGCCCGGGGCATCGGCCGGGGCGACCGCATCGGCATCCGCATGCCCTCGGGCAGCTACGCGCTGTACGCGGCGATCCTGGCGACCCTGGCCGCCGGCGCGGCCTACGTGCCGGTCGACGCCGACGACCCCGACGAGCGGGCCGCGTCGGTGTTCGGCGCGGCCAACGTGGTCGCGGTGATCACCGAGGCGGGCCTGCTGCGGGGCCCCGGCTCGTCGCGGGGCTGGCGCGCGACGGCGCCCATGACCCGCGACGACGCGTGGATCATCTTCACCTCCGGATCGACCGGCACCCCGAAGGGCGTGGCCGTCACGCACCGCAGCGCCGCCGCGTTCGTCGACGCCGAGGCGCAGACGTTCCTGCGGGACGGACCGATCGGGCCCGGGGACCGGGTGCTGGGCGGGCTGTCGGTGGCCTTCGACGCGTCCTGCGAGGAGATGTGGCTGGCCTGGCGGCACGGCGCCTGCCTGGTCCCCGCGCCGCGGTCGCTGGTGCGCAGCGGGATGGACCTGGGTCCGTGGCTGGTCACCCGCGACGTGACCGTGGTGTCGACGGTGCCCGCGCTGGCCGCGCTGTGGCCCGCCGAGGCGCTGGAGGCGGTGCGGCTGCTGATCTTCGGCGGCGAGGCCTGCCCCGCGGAGCTGGCCGGGCGCCTCGCGGTCGACGGGCGGGAGGTGTGGAACACCTACGGCCCGACCGAGGCGACGGTGGTCGCCTGCGCGGCCAGGCTCGACGGTGGCGGCCCGATCAGCATCGGGCTGCCGTTGCCGGGCACCGATCTGGCCGTCGTCGACGGCGACGGCTGCCCGGTCGGCTACGGCGAGGTCGGTGAGCTGGTGATCGGCGGGGTGGGCCTGGCCCGCTACCTGGACCAGGACAAGGACGCCGAGAAGTACGCCCCGCTGCCCACACTGGGCTGGGCGCGCGCCTACCGCAGCGGTGACCTGGTGCGGCTGGAGCCCGAAGGGCTCTATTTCTGCGGGCGCGGCGACGACCAGGTCAAGGTGGGGGGCCGCCGCATCGAGCTGGGCGAGGTCGACGCCGCGCTGGTCGGCCTGCCGGGGGTCGGCGGCGCGGCGGCGGCGGTCCGCCAGACCGCGACGGGAACGCCGGTGCTGGTCGGTTACCTGGTCAGCGCCGATCCGTCGTTCGACCTGCATGCGGCACGCCGGCGGCTCGCCGAACAGCTGCCCGCCGCGCTGGTGCCCCGGCTGGTGCGGATCGAGGAGCTGCCCACCCGGACCTCGGGCAAGGTCGACCGCGACGCGCTGCCGTGGCCGCCGCCCGGCGGCTCCGCGCCCGTGGCCGGCGGCGATGCGAGCGCCGACGCCGAGCTGGGCGGCACGACGGGCTGGCTGGCCGGCCTGTGGCGCGACCTGCTCGGCTCGGCGGTGGACGGCCCGGAGGCCGACTTCTTCGCGCTCGGCGGTGGCTCGCTGGCCGCCGCGCAGCTCGTCGCCGCCCTGCGGCGCCGGTTCCCGCAGGTCACCGTCGCAGACCTGTACGACCATCCCCGGCTGGGCTCGCTGGCCGGGTTCCTCGACGAGCTGGAGCCGCCGCCGCGGGTCACCGAGCGGGTGGTGCGCCCGACGCCGCGCCTGACCCAGGCCGCGCAGACCGCGCTGTCGGTGCCGTTGGCGACGCTGGCGGCGCTGCCGTGGGTGACGTGGACCGCGCTGGGCAACGGAGTCGCCCGCGCGAGCCACGTGGTGCCGTGGACCGTCGCGGTCAACTGGTGGCTCGTCGCGGTGGCGTTCGTCGTGTTCGTCACGCCGGTCGGCCGGATGGGCATCGCGGTGCTGTGCGCGCGCCTGCTGCTGTCGGGGGTGCGGCCGGGCACCTACCGCCGCGGCGGGTCGGTGCACCTGCGGGTGTGGCTGGCCGAGCGGGTGGCCGAGGCCTGCGGGGCGCACAACCTGGCGGGCGCGCCGTGGCTGGTGTACTACGCCCGCGCGCTCGGCGCCAACGTCGGCAAAGGGGTGGACCTGCACTCGCTGCCCCCGGTCACCGGGTTGCTGACGCTCGGGCACCGCAGTGCGGTCGAACCCGAGGTGGACCTGTGCGGGCACTGGGTCGACGGCGACGAGTTCCACGTCGGCGCCATCACGGTCGGCGACGACGCGACGGTCGGCGCCCGGACCACGCTGCTGCCCGGCGCGGTCGTCGGCAAGAACGCCGACGTGGCACCGGGCTCCGGAGTGGTCGACAAGATCAAGAACGGGCAGTACTGGAAGGGCTCGCCCGCGGTGAAGTCGGGCAGGGTCAAGCACCCGTGGCCCGACGAGCGGCCGCCGCGCCGCACCCGGTGGGTCGCCATGTACGGGCTCACATCGGTGCTGCTCGGCTCCCTGCCGCTGCTCGCCGCGGCGAGCGGTGTCGCCGTGATCGCCGCGGCGGTGCGCCACACCCGCCGGCTCTCGGAGGCGGTGCTGCCGGCGCTGCTGTGGACGCCGGCCGCGGCGCTGGCCGCCATGGCGGTGTACGCGCTGCTGACCGTGGCGGCGGTGCGGGCCCTGTCGCTCGGGCTGACCGAGGGCTACCACCCGGTGCGCAGCCGGGCCGGCTGGCAGCTGTGGGCGACCGAACGGCTCATGGACGCCGCGCGCAACTATCTCTTCCCGCTGTACGCCAGCATGCTGACACCGGTGTGGCTGCGGTTGCTCGGCGCCAAGGTCGGCCGCGGCACCGAGATCTCCACGGTATTGCCGATCCCGAAGTTCACCGTGATCGAGGACGGCGCGTTTTTGGCCGACGACACCATGGTCGCCTCCTACGAGCTCGGCGGCGGCTGGATCCACGCGGCCACGACCACCGTGGGCCGGCGCGCGTTCCTCGGCAACTCCGGCATCACCCAGCCGGGCCGCCGGGTGCCCGACGACGGGCTGGTCGCGGTGCTGTCGGCCGCACCGCCCAAGGCCAAGCGCGGCTCGTCGTGGCTGGGCAGCCCCCCGATGCGGCTGCGCCGGCGCCCCACCGAGGCCGACGCGGCGACCACCTACGACCCACCCGCGCGGCTCAAGGCCAAGCGGGGGATGGTGGAGGCCTGCCGGCTGCTGCCCGTGGTGGTGACGTTCGGAATCGGGCTGGCGGTGCTGGGTGGGTTACAGGCGCTGGCGCGGATCTTCGGCATCTGGGCGGCGGCGTTGTGCGGCGGTCTGGTGCTGCTGGGCGCGGGCGCGGTCGCGGGGACCGTCACGGTCGCCGCCAAATGGCTGGTGGTGGGACGGATCAGGGCCAGCGAGTACCCGCTGTGGTCGTCGTTCGTCTGGCGGAACGAGGTCTGCGACACCTTCGTCGAGACCGTCGCGGCGCCGTGGTTCGCGCGCGCGGCCGGCGGCACCCCGCTGCTGAACGCGTGGCTGCGGGCGCTGGGCGCCCGCGTCGGGCGGGGCACGTGGTGCGAAAGCTATTGGCTCCCGGAGGCCGATCTGGTCACGCTGGGCTCCGGCTGCACGGTCAACCGGGGCTGCGTGGTGCAGACGCACCTGTTCCACGACCGGATCATGAGCATGGACAGCGTCGTCCTCGAGCCCGGCGCCACCCTCGGGCCGCATTGCGTGGCCCTGCCGGCCGCCCGGCTGGGTGCCGGCGCGACCGTCGGCCCGGCGTCGCTGGTGGTGCGTGGGGACAAGGTGCCGGGATCGACACGCTGGCAAGGTAATCCGATCAAGCCGTGGGCGCCGGGACGCAAGAGGGGCGGGGCCAGGAATTCGGCGAAGCGGGGCGCCGCGGCGTGAAAGTTCCGGCTGAGAAGTGCGCGCCGGTCATCGACGACTACCTGCCGAGAAGCGGCGACCCCGGCTACCGGGTGTCGCGCTACGAGCTCGACCTCGAGTACCGGGTCGCGATCAACCGGCTCTCCGGCACCGCGACGATCACCGCGGTCACGCTCGTCGAGCTGCAGCAGTTCACCCTGGACCTGTCCGCCTCGTTGTCGGTGTCCAAGGTGTCGGTGAACGGCCAACGCGTGGCCCAATTCTCCTGCCGCGGCGGCAAGTTGCGCATCCGGCTGGCGTCCAAACTTGCGGCCGGGGCGGCGATGGCGATGGTGGTGCGCTACGGCGGTGCCCCCCAACCGATCCGCTCGTTATGGGGCGACGTCGGATTCGAGGAGCTGACCGACGGGGTGTTGGTCGCCGGTCAGCCCAACGGCGCCCCGTCGTGGTTCCCCTGCAACGACCACCCGGGCGACAAGGCCGCCTTCCGCATCCAGGTGAGCACCGAAAGCCGCTACCGCGTCGTCGCCAACGGGAAACTGGTGGCGCGCCGCACCCGGGCGTCGCAGACGGTGTGGACCTACGAACAACCCGAGCCGACATCGACCTACCTGATCACGTTGCAGATCGGCGTCTATGAGGCGGTGCGGCTGGCCCGGACGCCGGTCCCCATCCAGGCGGCGCTGCCCGCGCGGCTGCGCGGCGAGTTCGAGCACGACTTCGCGCGCCAGCCCGAGATGATGTCGCTGTTCGTCGAGCTGTTCGGGCCCTACCCGCTGGGCAGTGGATACACGGTCGTGGTCACCGACGACGACCTGGATATCCCCCTTGAAGCTCAAGGGATTTCGATCTTCGGCGCCAACCACTGCGACGGCTCGCGGGCCGCCGAGCGGTTGATCGCCCACGAACTGGCGCACCAGTGGTTCGGTAACTCGGTGACCGTGCGACGGTGGCGCGACATCTGGCTGCACGAGGGATTCGCCTGCTACGCCGAGTGGTTGTGGTCGGAGCGCAGCGGCGGACCCGACGCCGACGAACTGGCCCGCCTGCACCACGAACAGCTGCGTGCGAAGCCGCAGGACCTGTTGTTGGCCGACCCCGGGCCGCGGCACATGTTCGACGACCGCGTGTACACGCGCGGGGCGCTGACCCTGCATGCGCTGCGCGGCCGGCTCGGCGATGCGAACTTCTTTGCCCTGCTGCGGGATTGGGCGACCCGGCACCGCCATGGCGCGGTGGTCACCGACGACTTCACCGGGCTGGCCGCAGGTTACTCCGACCAGCTGCGGCCATTGTGGGAGGCGTGGCTGTATTCGACGACGGTGCCCTGACGGGCGATGCGGGGCTCAGCCGCCGCCCCCACCGCCTCCGGCGCCACCGCCACCGGGGGCGCCGCCACCGCCGCCCTCGCCCGCGGTTCCGCCGCCGCCGTAGATCAGCGGCGGCGGCGCCGGTTGCCCGGGCCCCTCGGCGGGTGGTGGCGGCGGCGGTGCCGGACTCGGGTTGGGCGCCTGCGGTGCGGCCGGGGCGGCGGTCGCGGCGGGCGCGGCGGGCGCCGACGCGCCGACACCGACCACCAGGGCCAGCGCCGCGGCGCCGCCCAACACCACGACGGCGTTGCGTATCTCGTATCTCATCGATTCCTCGGTTCCCTTGGTCTTGCCCTCCCCGGCCTGTACCCGGTCAGGGGGTTGCCCAATCCCGGCGTTCGACACATGTCAGGTGCACGCGGGCACAACTTCGTCGGCCAGCAACTGGACCGACTTCCACGCCTCGTCGACCGGCATGCCGCCGACCAGTGGGTGCATCACCAACGGTCCGTAGTCGGCGGTATCCCGGATTTCGGCGACGAGTTCCGCGGGTGTCAGGAACCGGTAGCGCCCCGACGCCCTGACCTCCGCCAGGGTCCGTACCCCGGGCAGGTGCATCAGGGAGCGTTCCTGCGTGGACCAGCCCCCGTAGGTGACCGCCTCCCACAGGATGTGCTCGCCGAGTTGCGCCCACGCCCGGTCCGGATCCTCGTGCAGGAAGACCATCCCCCGATTGACCGCGCCGGGCATGACCACCCGCGGTTTGACGCCGGCGTCCGCACAGAGCCGGCGGTAGTGCGCGGCGACGTCGGGCAGGTGGTCGGACAGGCTGAGCGGCAGGCCGAACCGCGCCGCACGCCGCGCCGTGGCGCGCACGCCGCCGCCCACGTACAGCGGCGGGTGCGGGCGGCTCCAGGTCCCGGTGCAGACCGCCCCTTTGTGGTCGGTGCCGGCCCACACCGCCAGCATCCGCGTGATCAGGTCATCCATCAGCTCGCCCCGCCTGCCGAAATCGGCACCCAGCGCGTCGTATTCGACGGTGCGGTAGCCCAGGCCCACGGTGGTGTGCAGCCTGCCCCGGCTCATGTTGTCCACCAGCGCGATATCTTCGGCCAGCCGGACCGGGTGCCACAGCGGCCCGAGCGCACAGTCCACGCCCGCAATCAGCGTCGTCGTCCGGGCCAGGAACATCGCCGCCGCCATGATCGGGTTGCAGCTCCACCCGTGGCCGGTCACGTGGTGCTCGTCGACGCTCACCGAGGTGATGCCGTGCGCCTCGCCCCACTGCGCCATCTCCAGCGCGACGCGGACCAGCTCGCCCTGGGTGCGCGGATCACCCTGTGGCGAAGCGAAGTTGAAGCGCAGCACGGTGAGCGGCATGTCCGCGCTCAGTCCCGCGCCGAGGGTGCCGCGGACCGCAGGAATGCGGGAAAATCCGGGAACAGCGACCGGTCGACGATCTCGATGCGGGTGCCGGACGCGTCGACGTAGTAGGCGAACAGGGCGAGCCCGGGTGGGGCGAAGTCGGCGGTCGCTTCCAACGCGAAGCCGTTGTCCTCCAGGGTGCGGGCCGCCGCGGCGAGGTCGTCGGTGAAGTAGCCGAGGTGATGAACGGCGTTGCCGGGCGGTGCCGTCCACGGGCTGCCGGGAACCTCGCGGATCAGTTCGAGGTGCGGGCTCTGCAGGGAGTAGACGAACGTCGAGGCGAGCTCACGGGTCCCGCCGGCGGTGCGCAACGGCAGCCGGTAGCTCATCGGCGTGATCCAGGTGTAACCGGCCAGCGCGCTCAGCCGCGCCATCGCGGCGTCGAGGTCGGGCACGACGATGCCGGTGTGGTAGAAGTCTTCCGGCCGCAGCGTCAAAGTCATGGGTTCGTCGCCAATTTCTTTTTCAACCAAGCGGTTTCCCAAAAATTCGTGCTGTCGGCCAGCAGTATCTCGTGCGCGCGCCGCAGCACGCCGCGCGCACCCGCGTGGTCCGGGGGAACCAGCTCGGCCAGGTGGATGGCGTGCAGCGGGCGGTCGGCGTCCAGATGCGCGCGTGCCCGCTCGACCAGGGCCTCGGCGCCGGCCAGCTCGACCACGTCGGCGGCCACGGCGTCGAAGCCGACCGGGTACAGCTCGGTGGTCGACCGGTGGTGAAACCACCCCGAGTAGTTCTCCCACACCGCCCGCACGTCCCAGGCCACCTTGCCGTAGCCCTGTCCCACTTCGCATTCCGCGGGCAGGGTGATCTCGCGCATCAGGGTCGCGACGTCCTTGCCGGCGTTCATGCCGGCCACCGTCCGGTCGTGGACGTGGCGGACGGCGTCGCGCAGCCGGGTCAACTCGGCGTGGATGCGCTCGGCACCCGCGATCGGTTCGAAGTGACCGGTGACCAGCAGCTCGGGCTGCAGATCGCGCACCCGCTCGACCGAGGCGATGACGGTCAGGGCGTCGCGGTAGCGATCGCCGCGCATGGTGACCAGGTTGGGGATGTGCCCGAACAGCGCGCCGAACGTGTTACCGCACAAGCAGATCCGCTCGTCCGGCAGCCACACCACCAGAGAGTCGGTGGTCTCGCCGCCAGGCACGGAGATCAGCTCCAGGCGCCGGCCGCCCACCTCCAGGGCAAGGGTGTCCTCGAAGTCGAGGTCGACGGCCGGAACGCTCTGGCCGGGCAGCCCCGTGGTGCCCAGGCGCCGCTGGATCGCCCGGATGCCCGACGCCAGCGTGTCACTGAAGGCGAACGCGCTGCGCTTGGCGCGGTAGGGCATGAGCCGTTCGTTGTCGTCGCGCCACATGGTCCAATTCGCCTGCGCAACAACGGTTGTGCCGGGGTCGCGGACGCTGTCCAGGCCGCCGACATGGTCCACGTGACCCTGCGTGATGATCACGTAGCGCACCGGGGAGGGGTCGACGGCGTCGAAGTTGGCGCGGTGCACCGGGCCCTCGAAGCCCATGCCGGTGTTGACGATCACCCGACCGTCGCCGGTGGTCAACAGGTAGGAGTTGGACAGGCCCGGCGAGCACCACAGCCCCGGGGCGACCGGTTCGGCCCTTTCGGCGGCCGCCGGGCGCATGGCCTCCGCGCCGGGCCGGGTCCGGTAGACCGGCTCGAAGCTACTCATCGCGCACGTCGAACCGGTCGAAGTAGAAGCCGAAACGCCCGCGCAGTTCGTCGGCGGAGACGCCAAAGTGGCGTTGCAGGTCGTAACGGACGCGGCCGTGTTTGCCGCGCGGGTTGCCGTCCAGGTACTGCTGGAAGCCGGCCCGCACCTTCGGTGTCAGCTCGACCCCGCCGCGCCGGTAGAGCTCGTCGAGCAACGCCATCTCGTTGCCGCCCAGCTGGTGGAAGCCGATGTCGATGCTGCGTTCGGCCGGCACCAGGTCGCGGTCCCGCACGCAGGCGCTGAGCAGCCGGTGCACCCGGTCGCTCCAATAGTCCAGCAGCCAGACCGGGTCGATGCTGGTCCGGCGCAGCCGGTCGGAGTAGGCCATCATCGTGATCGCCGACTGGATCACGGCGACCGGGTCGCGGTGCGTGAACGCCACCGTGGCGTCGGGGAAGGTCGCCATCAGCGGGCCGAGTTGCTCGGCGTGCTGCGGGCTCTTGAGGACCCAGGTCCGCGGTCCGCGCAGGAAGGTCAGCGCCTGCAGCACCCTTTTCAGGTACGCGTAGTGCCGCGTGTGGTCCAACCCCAGGTAATAGTCACGCCAATCGGGCACGCGCGCATGCCATTCCAGCACGTAGGCGGCCAGGTCGAGGTCGAGCAGCTCGACCTCCTCCTCGATCGCCCCGGGGAACCGGTCGTGCATCGCCGCGACGACGGGGGCGCTGGCCATGAGCGCGTCGTGCTCGGCCTTGGCCCGGGCGTAGCGGGGGTCGACCCCGAAGACGTCGGGGCCCTGGCCGCGCGCGGGGATGGGTTCCTGGCTCTCCCAGTACGGCAGCGCGCGCCGGCGCGGGTCGGCCGAGATGAGGTTGACCAGATGGGTGGTGCCGGACCGCGGCATGCCGACGACGACGAACGGATTCTCGATGGGGATCGACTCGATCTCGGGGTAGCGCCGGAGCAACTCGGTCAACGACAACCGGTTGCGCAGCAGGCGAACCACCCGTTGCCGCAGCGAGCCGCGGGTGAGCTGGCGCAGGCCCTCGTCGGCGCCGATCGCGGCGACGTGCGCGGCCAGCCGGTCGGCGAAGCCGTCGGCCTCGTCCAGGTCCTCGGGTCCGCCCGCCTGCTCGAGGGCCTCGGCGCGCATCCGGCCCACATCGAGGTCCACGGGCCTGGCCTCGGTGAACTCCACGATCTGGCGCTGCACGTCGGTCAGCCTGGGGGCCGTCAGGTCGTCGAAGTCGATTTCGATGTCGGCGACGTCGGGGCCGGCAGAGCCCATGCGACCGCCTCCTCGAGCTGGCGTCGGATAATCGACGTACCATTCGAAATATGACACAGACGGTAGCCGCGCCCGGGATGCGCCGTCAACCGGCCTCCCCGCCGACCGAGCGGGTGGTGGCGATCATGGGGCTGCTCGGCGCGCAGCCCGCGCGAATGTTCTCCCTCGCCGCGATCACCCGGGAGCTGGGCATCAGCCGCGCCACCGGGCACGCCATCCTGGCGACGCTCGCCGCTCACCACTGGGTGGTGCGCGACCCGGCGACCGCCGCCTACTGCTGCGGACCGGCCCTTGCCGCGCTGAGCCGCGACGGCGACCGCGTCTACCACGGCATCCTGCGCGAGCTCGCCGAATCGACCGGCACCCAGGCGTTTCTGGCTCGCCGCGCCGGCAACACCGTCGTCGTCGTGGACAGCGCGGGGGACTCCGCCACCGGGATGCGCGTCGACCGTGGAACGCGCATCCCCCTCGTCGCGCCCTTCGGCCGCGACTACCTCGCATGGGGCGCCTCCGGGCCACGGCGGGCCTGGCTGGAGGGCCTCGGCAAACCGTCCGCGGCGCTGTCCCGGCGCATCACCGCCGTATTCGCAGAGATTCGTGAGCGCGGCTACGTGGTGGAGCGGCTCAGCCGCGAATACCTGCGGGTGTACGCCGCGCTCAGCGCGCTCGGCGGGGACGGCGAGCCCGACGCGATCACCCAACGCCTGGCGCGGGCGTTCGCCGACCTCACGGTGATCGACGTGCTGCCCGCGGAACTCGCCGGAGCCGGCACGCACAGCATCGCCACCGTGTCCGCACCGATCGCCGACGAGGACGGGCTGGTCACGATGTCGGTCGGCGCGGCACCGTTCGCCGACCTCTCCGCGGCCGGGGTCGAGCGGTTGGGCGGGCAGGTCCGCGCCGCCGCCGCACGAATCCGGGCGCTGGCGACCGCGGCTACAGGTTAGCCAGGTCGTCGGGAACGTCGACCATGTGCTCGATCAGCGTTTCGAGCGGCACCACCTCGAGGGTGCGCTGGTGGGTGGATGCCAGCACCACGGGAGCGGCATGACCGTCGTCGTGGGCCCGCAGCCAGTTCACGGCGGTGACGCACCAGCGGTCGCCGGGCAGCAGGCCCGGGAAGCGGTATTCGGGGATCGGTGTCAGCAGGTCGTTGCCGATGGAACGCTGGTGCTCGAGGAACTCGGTGGTCATCACCGCGCAGATCGTGTGCCGGCCCGGGTCCTCGGGCCCGGTCGCGCAGCACCCGTCGCGGTAGAAGCCGGTGAGCGGGTCGGAGCCGCAGGGTTCGAGCGGGCCGCCCAGCACGTTACGATGAGGCACCCCCTCAGTATCGCGCCCCGGGGTAGTAACTTCGAACGTAAATTTCGCCGCCACGCCATGCCCCACCGGACGATAGGTTGTTCCTGTGATACTCACCGGAGCGTTCCTGGCCGAGGATGCCAGGACGGTTAACAGCAAGCTCGACGTGTCGGGCGGCGTGCTGTCGCGGTTTGCGCTCGGGCCCAACCGCGCGGCCCGGTTCGTGCTCGTGGTGCTGACACGGGCCGACGGCGAGGATTCCGATCGCCGGGTCGACGTGAAGATCGTGCCGCCGACGCTCGGCGAGCCGCTGCGCATGTCCTTCGAGGCCCCGGAAGCCGCAGTCGGCGAATATCCGGGATTCGCGTTCTTCGACATCGGGGTCACGCTGCCGGTCGACGGTCGTTGGGTCGTGGAGGTGACCGGCGGTGGCGAGACCCTGTCGCTGCCGCTTGCGGTGAGTAGCTGGGAAGCCCCGCCGGCCGCCGCTTTCGCCTGACCGACGGCGCACGGCGGGACTCCCCCGCCGCACGCCCGGGCTTGCGTCAAAAAGCTTGGCAGCCAACATTTTTCCAGCACAACCCGCCGCCGGGACCTCGTGATCGCCGCCGAGTACGGCGGACTGGGCTTGGCATCACCGCGGCCTCGCTCAGGGCGCCGAGACGTCACTTCAACGGACCGTATCAAGTGCCGTAGTCCAATCGGTGGCGATGGCCTCCTGCGCTGCAGCAACTGGCACCCTACCTTCACAGACAAGCTCATGCAGCCTGGATTCGACGCCGTCTTTCGGGTTTGGGGATGCACCGGGTTCGATCCACAGGTTGCGGGGATCGTTCGGGTCCCCGCCGAGTTCAAGTGGGACGAGATGGTCGTACTCAACGCCTTTCAGCGAGCCCGTGTAGCCGTATGACGCTGCGTTGGCGCGCTTTTCGGCTGCGGTGATGAAGGCGGGCGGGCGGATTGACTTGGTGTAGCCGGTCCTGCAGATCGTGGTATCGAGCGTGTCTGGGGTGACCTTCGGGCTGATCGCACCAGGGGTGCAAGTCGGGTCGGGCAGGGTTTCCCCGTTGGCGGCGGTGCGGTAACGGCATGTTCCTGACGGCGGCTGCGGCTGCTCGGTGTAGTTGGTGGGACCTGGTCCGATTGGTACGTCAGCCATGGCAACACCGACATCACCGAAAAGCAGCATCAGGCCGGTCAGCGCGAGGCCGGCCGGGATGGACACAGTTTTCAACTTGGCGCAGATTTCAACTTGGCGCAGACTCGCGCAACCTGGCCATATCCACCTCAGGCATGCTTACGCCCGCCGCGTACCGGTCGGCTATCCGCAGGCGCGGGACATTCGTCAGCACTCGCGTACGCAGTGCGGCGTTCTTCTGCTCCTGCTCCGCCGGAATCTCCTCGATGTACTCGTGCGCAGGAGTCCGAGCATGTGTCAGGCACGTCGACTTCCCGTCAGAATCCGGGCCGGTGCGGCAGGGCTCCGGCGTGCGATGGTTTGGTTCGTACTGGGTTGCAGAGACAGCGTATGGGCCACTGCTTACAGCGAGTAGCGTAACCGCAACGCGGGCAGGGGTGGTGAACGTGGCTGCTCACCCCGTTGATGCTGACCGGGCTCACGTCGGCTCGTCCTCGGGTAGCGGATCCAGCCCGACAGGCTCGCGCACGATGTTCAACGCGCACAGCGGATAGTCGGCAGGCAGGACGTGATACTGACACGCAGCGTTCACCCGGTCAGCCTGCCGGGAGTAATGGCAGTCGCGCCATTCCACCGAAGGCTGCGGATCACCGATCCAGCCACGCTCGGCACTCATCGCTCTCCGTCTTGTGTTGTTTCAGGCAGACGTTCGGCCGCGCCCATCATCTTGTGCCACTCGTAAGCATGGGAAGGCGGCGCGATTTCTTCGTCTGGATCCAGTGCATGGGGTGGCCGGGGCCATACGACCCGCAGGAACGATTCCGAGGCATTGCAGCACTCCCGAAGATCAAGCCTCCGTAAAGAGAGGCGCTCTTGCCGGCACCGATCGGTAGCGGCCGCTTCGTCATCCGAGCCACCCACGAGCGTGGGGTTGGCGCGCCGTCCAGTCGGAGCTTGGCGACGGCATCTCATGAAGCACTCCAAGCCTACGGTAGGCAAGCGACAAATGTGGGGCCGCGGCCCGCCCTGCCCCTCGTGCGTAACGACGAATTGCACGTCATGGTCCCGATGTTGGGCAGCCAGCCCAATTGCGACAAACCGTGAGCTACACCGAAGCCGACGGCGGACCAATCAGCTCCTCGAGCTGAAAAAGCACTCGTTGGAGCTCGCCGACCATCCAACTGTCGCTTCTGCGCTCATACTCGGCGAGTAGCGAGCGGTAGTACCACAGGTGCTGCTGAGGATCCTTGGCGTTGAACCGTTCCCACAGATCTGATCCGTGGGTTCGGAGGTCGCGCAGGATCGCTCGGGCGTTGTCGAGTTTGTCCGCAAGCGAGATGAGGATCGTGTCTTGCGAGGTCTGGGCGAGGTGTGCGATGTAGCGCTCTTTGCGCTCGCGCCACGGTGGCTTCGGTGTCTCGAATGTGTCGCTGCATTCCGCGACGATCGTGGACACGTGCTGCCCGAACCGCGCCTCGATCTCGGCGAGAGTGGCTTCGCCCCCTTGATCCTCGGCGGCGTCGTGAAGCAGCCCGGCGATCGCTTGGGTCTCGCTTCCCTCTGCCTCGATGACCAAACCCGCGACGGAGAGCAGGTGGCCGAGGTATGGGATCCGGCCACCCTTGCGCACCTGCCCGCTGTGGAGGTCGGCCGCGTAGGTCAGCGCGTCAGCGAACCTGGATGTCAAGCGGGGGGAGGTCGTCTCGTTGACCATAAAGTCCTCGTATGTTGAGTCCTGTGCCAGTCAGGGATGCATTGAGTGCGCCGATCGTGCCCGGCGCAGGGAGCTTATCGCCGTACAGACAAGTTCCGCTGGCCGGTGTCGGACCGACCTCGCCCAGTCGCGGCCCGTGGCGCCTGGCGCTGCAACGGATGCTCGGGCACACTTCGGCGAAGCTCACCTTGGACACCTACAGCGACTTCATCGACGAGGATCTGGACGCGGTGGCGGTCACGCTGCACGCGCGGTACGGGTCACGCCGATCGGGGCGTGCGTCAGGATGATCGACAACCACACCACCGACGCCGCCGACGAGATTCGTCGCGGCGGATTCCGAGGGTCGAAATACCGGACGATGTCGGACCTCCGCGACTTCGAACGATCGAGGACGGCAAGCCCTACCGCGAATGGTGCGTACCCGCCGCACTCGTCGACACGCACACCGCCGCGGCGCCGACGACCGACCACGGGCTGGAACCCACGGGGGCGACGATCTGGCGCAGCTACCTCGATCCACTCCCTTGGATCGGGGATGTCGGCTGATTGGCCGGGTTTGCTACGGTCGGGGGCATGTTTGGGTCTACTGACGTTTCCGTGGGTTCCTTGACCTGGGCATTTGCCGCGTATGGCTTGTTTCGTCTGGGCCGCGGCGTTGCTGCGGGCAGGTCCCTGACCTGCCCATAAGCCTGCCAGCGGGCGCATAGAGACTCGCGGGTCAAGGGGTGGCCGGCAGGCCATCGCAAAGCGACGCGAAGCGCCCTTGACGCGCGAGGGATGCGCCCGTAGGCGGCGCGGCCCAGGCTCCCTTCGCCGCAACAGAACCCCAGGTAGACGCACCGGTACCTACCCGAATTTCACCCACGGAAGCGTCGCAAGAGCCGCATGTTTTCAGGTGTGCTCAAAATGTGCTCACGGCGTGCTCACTAAGGCACCGGCAGCGACCATCAAACAGTCGACGGTTCACACCACACGGTCCATCGATGAATTGCGGCTCAGGATCGGCACTCACTGCTTCGATAAAGTTGAAAGAGATTCAAAGCCGCCAAGGACATAACGGACAACGGGATGAACGGGGGCTTTATCCCCAGGGGAAGCACCTTTGCCGGCACTTCCGGCTGCAGATGCACGTACGTCGCAATCCCCATGTTAACGATCAGTCCGGCTGAGGCGACGAACGCGATCGGGCCGGAAAGATTCGAGATCCTCCGCCTGGAGCAGGAAGCCGAAAGCAGACCGAGGCCAATAGACATTTCTCCGGCGACACCCAGTGGAATGCTGACTCGCGGCAGGCCACTCTTGGTTATCTGAACGTCAAACATGGTACGAATGGGCTCAAACAATTTCAAGAAGCCAAACAAGAACATGAGCACGCCCAGAAAGTTCGAATTGTATTTCAGGATCTTATTACCTGGTGTGTGCATCACAAGTTCCTCCGATGTGTCAGCTGTGTTTCCGATGACGGTTTGGGCAATCGGCGGCTGGAGGCCGCATGCGTCCCGTCCGGCGTGTTCTGCCGTAGCACCGCCGAGGTTGGTGGCGGCACGGTGCGGTGTTGCCCTGCTCACCGCGCTGCCGGATGCTCGGTCACGTACCGGATGAAGCCGATCACATCGTCGGCGACCAGCCGCCCGATGGCCCCGCTCGAGTACACGGCAAGCCGCACCGTGCCGTCCGGCGCCAAGATGAAGCCGGTCGACTGCAGATAGTGCGGATCGTCGTTGACGTAGGCACCCGTCGCGGCGGCGATCTTGTCGGCGTCCGCGCTGTGGCCGACCGGGAAGCGCAGCTTGCGCTTGTCGACCAGCGCAGCGGATGTCTCCTCATCGTCGACAGACAGGGCGACGACCTTGGCGCCCACCTCGGTCAGCGTGTCCACCGCGCGCGAGAACGCGCCCAACTGCGCGTTGCAGTACGGACACCAAGACCCGCGGTACATCAAGACGACGCCGTAGGAGCCGGCGAGATCGCCCGGCAGCGAGATCATGCCGCCACCGACGGCGGGAACTTCGAGCACGGGAAACTGCTCGCCATAGTTCAGGCGGGACATGTCATCCTCTCCGAGGGGTAGGCGGACCACGCGACCACAGTGTGCTGAAGCAGGATTGGACTATCAAGTCCAATCCTGAATACGCTCCGCACATGCCATCAAGAGAAAGCTCCGGTGCTGTGCGACTAACGGCTCGCGGTGCGGCAACCAGGGCCCGCATCGTCGCTGCGGCGGCATCCCTGATTCATGGGCATGGGGTTGCCGGGACGAGTCTGGACGACGTGATGGCGGCCACCGGCACCAGCAAGTCGCAGATGTATCACTACTTCGCCAACAAGGACGCGCTCATCAGTGAAGTCGTGAGGACCCAGCTTGGCCAGGTCATCGCGGCCCAACAGCCCGATCTCGGCGAGATCTCGTCGTGGGAGGGGCTGCAGCGGTGGTGTGACCACGTCGTGGCCATGGCCCGTGCGACGCAAGGTGTCGGGGGTTGCCCGCTGGGCTCGCTCGTGGGCGAACTTGCCGAACGGTCCGATTCGGCGCGGCAGGAGCTTGCGCAGGGTTTCGCCGAGTGGCAGTCATATCTGTCGGCGGGCTTGGCAATCATGCGGGACAACGGCGAAATCTCCCGAGATGCCGACCCATCCGAACTTGCACTGACCATCATGAGCGCGTTGCAAGGCGGACTGCTGATGGCGCAGACGATGCGCAGCGCCCGACCCGTCGAACTCGCCGTGAACATGGCGCTCGGCCACGTCGCCTCGTATCGGCGCAACGCCCGGCAAACGGGATAGGAGAACCCGACGCCACGAACACCGTCTGTCAAAATGCAGCAGTTGCAGAGCCATTCAGCTTCTCGGCAGAGCCGAAAACCTTAGGCAGCAGATACGATCTGCGGAATGCCAAGGATCCCAACGGTATTGGATATTGGATAATCTCCGCAACCACGACCGTTATGGTGGTGTACGTGCTCCCGGCCGATCAGCGCCAAGATCGTGTTCGCCCGCCCCCGGCACCCAATCAACGATGTGCGTTGGCTCGATCTCGCCCACCCTTCAAGGCGGACAGACTCTTGGGAAAGCCGGCGACGCCCACCCTTGACGCCGGCCGGATTCTGCCCACGGCACCCACGGCAGTTGACCATCCACCCGGGCCCTGGCCTCGCCGACCGCAACCGTGACCATTGACCTCGCCAGGCCGCAGGGACAGCCGGGGTGTGTTGGCGGTGACGGAAGGATTTGAACCCTATTCAGCTACCTGGCCAGGAAACGGAAAACCGCTCGAGCTGCGCAAACACCTCACAGGGAGTTCACTCGAGTTAACGGTCACTGCGGCCAAATTGTGGCCAAACGGTGGCCGCTGAATAAATGCCGATGCACCTAACAACCGTCCGCACTGCGCCCCGTCCACTCAGCTGCCAAATCTCCCCCAGCAAAGCGCCTCGAAGTCGCCGCTTCACACTGGGCGACCAGCTCGCGAGGGATTGAACTTCCGGGCTGACCCTTGACACGCCGGAAACCTTACGCGACAACGACGTGCGCCCCCTCAAATCACAACCCACCCACGGGGTTGTCACAAGAGCCCCTTTTCTTGTCGCCGGTGTGGATGTGTACCGCATGGGTACCCGGTTTCTTCGACAGTTGGTCCAGCAGACTCTCAAGTTGAGCCTTGTCGGTGTGCCAGTGCTGAACCGACTCGGGCTTCTGGGAGAGTTCGGCGAGGACGCGTTCGAATTTGCTGGGTTTCGAACCGTCCTTGTCGCGGGCCGTCTCTGATCGGTGCACCGTTGTCACGTTGACCGCGGGCGGCATTGCCTTGCCGAGTGCGCCGCCGACCGCGCTTGCCAGGATCATCTGACCAGTCAGGTCTTCAATGGCCTTTGCCGCGACCGCAGGGGCTGCGCCGGCACCGGTACCCTGCAATCCGGAGGCCACCAGCTTGACGGTGGGCGTGGCCGCCGCCCAGCTTGGCGGTACTGACAACCCACCCGTCAGACCAGCGCCGCCCAGCTGCGCTGAGACCACCGGGGCGGCTGCCGTCAGGTCCGTATTCAGCGCCGTCATCGATGCAGCCAATTGTGGCCCCGACGCCGTAGACAACCCAACTGAGGATATCGCGCCTTGCATCCACAAAATGTCGAGGTTCATGCCGAACATGGTGTTGACCAGGCCGGAGGCTCCCACTAGCACAACTCTCCCGCCCGTATCCAGGAGATCCGCGGCGATCGACAACGGCGACGACGAACTCAACAGATCGAGCAGCGACGTTATCGCCGGCGAGAACGTCTGCGCCGAAGTCGCGGCGTTGCTCAGCGCTGACGGTGTCGTGGACATCAGGTCGGCCAGCTGTGAGAGGATCGGCTGCACCCCACCCGCTGACGCGCCGATCTCCTGAGCGGCCGAGATGGCTGGAGCCGCGGCGCCGCCCGGATTTGTCGTGGGGGGCGCGGCAGTGAACGGCGCCAACCGGGTGGCAACCGCGGACGACGCCGCATAGTCGTACATCGCAGCGGTGTCCTGAGCCCACATCTGCGCGTACTGCGCCTCGGCAGCCGTGATCGCCTGCGCGTTTTGGCCGAAGACGTCCGTCGCGATCAATGCCGCCAACTCGCTGCGGTTAGCTGCGATGACCGCCGGGGGCACCGTCGCAGCGAAGGCTGTCTGGTAGGCGTGGGCGGCCATCCTGGCCTGGACGGCGGCTTGCTCGGCTCGCGCAGCGGTGTCACGCAGCCACGCTGTATACGGACTGGCCGCGGCCGCCATCCGCACCGCCGAAGGGCCGCGCCATTGCGCTGACAGTGTCGACAGTGTGGACGCGTAAGAATTCGCCGCAGAGCGCAGCTCGGCGGCGAGAATATCCCACGCCGCCGCGGCCTGCGACATTGATCCGGACCCGGCGCCGGCGTAGATACGGCCGGAATTGATTTCCGGCGGCAACATCCCGTAATCCATCCCTACCCCTTCGGTCTAGGGTGTCCCGTTGCACCGTGCGGTCAAGGGTTATTCGTCGTCTTCGGTTATCAGGATGATGTTGATGGTCGCATCGTCTGCCGCCACAGCATCCGCGGTGCGCACTTTGCCGGCGGTGCCGGTGCCGGTGCCGGTGCCGGTGCCGGTGCCGGTGCCGGTGCCGACGATCGCCCGTCCGGCCAGGCCGGAGAGCGCCATGCCACCAAATAGGTTTCCTTCTTCGGCGGCAGTGACCGCTGCCACGGCCGCAGCCGGGTCCGACACCGGCACAAGCACGGCAGCCGGCTTGATTTCCGGGGCCGCCAGCACCCAACTGTGCGGCACCGACATGTTACTGACCAAAGCCGCGCGGCCCACACTGACTGACACTTGCGCCGGCGTCGCCGAGCTGGCCAGCACACCTCCGGAACCAAACACGCCCGGCGGGAGACCTAGCACGACCTTGTCGAACTTGCTGGCTACGTTCGCAAAGTTGACCCCGGTTTGGGTTACCGAGTAGAGCAACAGGCTTACAAGCTCGCCTTCGGGAAGCCCGGAAAACAAATCGATTGGCGATAGCGACCCGATGGTGACATTTACCAGCACGTCAACGAGCGAAGGCGGGGGGGCCGCCGCCGGCGCGGCGCCCACCGGGGCCGCCATGGTGTGCAGTAACTGGGGAACCGAGGACAACAGAGCCGGCAATGTTTGTGCCGGTGTCTGGGCGGCGCGGGTTACTGCTGCGGCCTGCGCAACCAGACCGCTGGGGTTGGTGGTCGGCGGCGGCTCGTCGAACGGAGTCACCGCGGATGCCGCCGAAGCAGAATTGGCGTAACCGTACATGGCCGCGGCGTCTTGCTCCCACATCTCGGCGTAATCGAGTTCGGTAGCCGCGATAGCTGGGGTGTTCTGCCCGAAAACATTGGTTGCCACCAGCGATGCCAATAAGCTGCGATTGGCCGCGACGGCCGACGGCGGCACGGTGGCGGCAAATGCAGCCTCGTAGGCGGCCACCGCGACGCGGGCTTGGGCTGCGGTTTGGCGCGCGCGGACGGCGCTGGTGTCGAGCCATGTCGTATACGACTTAGCCGCGGCGGCCATCGCCGCGAACGACGGGCCATGCCATCTGCTAGCCAACCCAGAAGTCATCGACGAGTAGGCGGCCGCCATGATCTCCAAATCTGCGGCCACACCGTCCCACGCGGCAGCGGCGGCTAACATTGGGGCTGACCCGGGACCCGTATACAAAAGACCAGAATTGATCTCTGGCGGCAATATCGCAAAATCGATTTGAAATCACCTCCCCCCCAAGACCATTCGAATTGTTGCGATAGTCTAACTCACAATTTGACGGTAGCCGAGCCCGGCGCTACAGGTTCACCTTCGAAGGTTTGCCTGCCGAGGCCCGATGACCATGCCAAGTGACGCAGGGTTTCAAGTCCGATTCAGTCGCGCGACGACCTGGTGCAGCAGACACCACCCATGGTGGCGTTCGACCAGAAGACCTTCGACTACAACCTGTACGGCGACTACAACCTGTACGGCGAGCGCTGCGGCGGGCGGGTGGTCGACTGACCCTACGACGCCTACGACTGTGGAGCTCCGGCCGTCACCTGCGTGCAGGTGTACCGGCCCTGCCACTAACGGGTGGCCGACGGCGCTTTGGCGGTGGCGGAGGGATTTGAACCCT
>Ga0078972_1005843_pt1 | contig 30442 bp, 27 predicted proteins | sample YelNatPaOPGAMG01_FD_67568 | JGI IMG/M metagenome (GOLD analysis project Ga0078972, IMG submission 67568) | Hot spring thermophilic microbial communities from Obsidian Pool, Yellowstone National Park, USA - OP-RAMG-01 (SPADES assembly) (version 2) | ecosystem: Environmental > Aquatic > Thermal... | reverse complement strand
GGACGCGGATGGGGATGGGACGCGGAGTGACACAGATGAACGCGGATAATTTAATAAGGACGCGGAGTGACACAGATGAACGCGGATAATTTAATAAGGACGCGGAGTGACACAGATGGACGCGGATAATTTAACAAGGACGCGGAGTGACACAGATGGACGCGGATAATTTAACAAGGACGCGGAGTGACACAGATAAACGCGGAATAGTTTATTTTTATCCGTGTAAATCAGTGCTCGTCCGCGTCCTTATCATCGGACGTGGAGTAACGCGGATGGACGCGGAGGGGGATGGGACGCGGAGTGACGCGGATGGACGCGGATGGAAATGGGACGCGGAGTAACACAGATAAACGCGGAATAGTTTATTTTTATCCGTGTAAATCAATGCTCGTCTACGTCCTTATCATCGGACGCGGAGTGACGCGGATGGACGCGGAGGGGGATGGGACGCGGAGTGACCCAGATGAACGCGGAATACTTTATTATTATCCGTGTAAATCAGTGCTCGTCCGCGTCCTTATCATCGGACGCGGAATTTATTATTTTCATCATTAAATGGGTAGATTAATCTCTTTAATGCGGGTATGATTAATTTATATCGAAACGGAGGATACGGATGAAAAGAAACCCAATCGTTAAATTCATTTTCATTGGATTTTTGGCGGGATTGCTCGGGGCTTGTGCCACGGTTACTCCTACCAGCTTGCAGAGTACAGCTACGGCGACGCTTATCCCGCAACCACAACCAACAATCCCAGCCACACCACAATCTGCCATGGATGTGGTTAGGAGCGCTCTGGCTCAACAACTAGGTGTACCGGTAGATCAAATAACGGTTTTCTCATCCGAACCACACGAATGGTCCAACAGCTGTCTCGATTTACCGCAGGAAAATGAAAACTGTGCGAATGAGATCACATCTGGATATCAAGGCACTTTACTGGTCGGAGAAACACAATATGAATTCCGCAGTGATTTAAGTGCTGGCAATGTCCGTTTTATACCAGGTGCAGCACTAGCCGCACAACAAGTATTAGCTGCTCAACTTGGTTTACTACCCGAAGAAGTGAAAATTATCCGCACGGAAAAAGTGGACTGGCCCGACGCTTGTTTAGGAGTATCCAGCGCGGGGCAAATGTGTGCGCAGGTAATCACGCCGGGTTTCCGCATCATTCTCGAAGCAAATGGAAAAAGATATGAATATCATACCGATACAACCGGGAGCGCCGTCCGACTGGCATTAGCACCCAAAACAACGCTAGCGCAAACCGTTTTGAGTTGGGAAGGAATGGTTAATCAGCTTTGTGAAAAGCTCAGTGTATCTCAGACAATGCTTGTGTTTGGCGAGTGTGAAGGGGCGCAAGTCAGTCTGCCGTTCCAATCGGCGGATAGACGGATGGATTTGGAATATTACTTAAAACAATATGCACCCTTTGACACCGAGACAACGGCGGGGAAAATCAAATTCGCCGGGCAGGGAGCTGTGACAGCCACTCAAACCGAGCAACGAATGCTCGCAGAATGGGCACGGCGGCTGTTTGTTGAGATGCAAGCTGTCCCACCTGGCGGATATTCGCCGATTGCTTTTGCCTGGCATCGTGAAGGGGGGATCGCAGGTTTTTGTGATGATGTCATTGTTTATTTGGATGGAAGTGCTGAGGTAAGTTCGTGCAAATCCCCGCAACCCCAAAGCCTCAATCGCGTCCATTTAACCGCTAACCAGATGATGCAAATTTACAACTGGGTTGACTCTTATCAAGCCCTCGACACCCTCAGCGGGGACAAAGCGGCAGCCGATGGAATGGTTATACACCTTGTTTTCAATGGACAAGGAAATCAAGCAGCTAGCGCAGACGTGCAAGCGGCGATTTCCGAAATTGCCAGTGAAATTGTCCTGCAAACCAACCAGATTACCGATCCTGCCGAATTAGAAAAGGCAAAAAGCGTATTGGAGAGTTACTTTAAGGCATTGCAATCGAAGAAGTACATGGAAGCAGCCAGTATGTACAGTGGTGATTATGAGATATTGGTGAACAATAACCCTGATGTGAATGCCAGTGACTATACCGCACTATTTGAAAAAGCCTGCACGCTCAATGGGTTTGTTTGCGATATTACGATAAAGAATATTGTCCACGTGGTGCAGTTAGGCGAAGGAGAATTTCGCTTTACCGTAGAGTTTCAGAATAGCGATGGCACTTTATTTATTTTAGAACCTTGTTGTGGAAGTGACATTAGCGAGTTTCCGCCTCTGACGCAATTTGATTTTGTGGTGAAAAACATAGACGGTGCTTACAAAGTGATGGACTTGCCAGTCTATGTTCCGTAGGACGGCGTTTTTATCCGTCAACATGGCAATGTGTTGTAGGGCGTATTACCTACCCATCAATATGAAAAAACACTGTAGGGCGGGTTTCTTACTCGCCGAGAATAATAGTAGGGTTTCTTACCCGCCAAAATAACAATGTCTTGTGCGGCGAGTATTTTACCCGCCGAAATCGCAAACCATTCTGGAGGATAAAATGAACCTGTTAACTGTCAAAATCGAAAAACCAGAAGAGACCAATTTCATATTAGGACAATCCCATTTCATTAAAACCGTGGAGGATTTGCATGAGGCTCTGGTGAGCAGCGTGCCGGGGATCAAGTTTGGATTGGCATTTTGCGAAGCATCCGGGAAATGCCTTGTGCGCTGGAGTGGCACTGATGCAGCTATGATCGAGCTGGCGCAAAAAAATGCTTTGGCGATTGGCGCAGGGCATAGCTTTATCTTATTTTTAGGGGAAGGATTTTACCCAATCAATGTCTTGAACACGATAAAAAATGCCACCGAGGTATGCCATATCTTCTGCGCCACGGCTAATCCCGTTGAGGTGATCCTTGCCGAAACCGAGCAAGGACGGGGTATCCTGGGCGTGATTGATGGATTTCCGCCAAAAGGGATCGAGGGAGAAGAGGATATTGCCTGGCGGAAAGGGTTCTTAAGGATGATTGGATATAAGATGTGAGGGGGAATAAATTGTAATATGAAATCCTTGACTTAGTTTTCGGAATGTGATATTTTATGAATAACAAGATTGTTCGCAGAATTATTTTTTACCCAGAAAAGGGGGCTAAATAAGTTTTCTTATAAAACAGAGGAGGTGAATTCGAGCAAAAGTACAGACTTAGTTTATCCCATTTCAAAACAATTTTATTCCAAGGAGAAAAAAATGAGAACACAAATTTGGAAGGGATTTAGTTTATTCATGGTGTTCGCTTTGATATTAGGGGTAAATGTGGCAATTGCATCCCCTAATGCATCAGGACCAACACCGACGAACCACATTCAACTCGATCATAAACGTCCTGTTCTTGAAGATTCTGCGGAACTTTCTGGAGTCTTACCCCAATCCATCATTAATAAATTGAATAACAAAACTGGAAAAGTGGATATTGTAGTCGAATTAAGGGATAGACCATCAGTTATGGTCTATTCTGATGCAAAAGTAACCCTTAATGAGCAAGATGCAAACCTTGAGGCAGTGAATCAACTTCAAAATATTCAGAAAGCTCAAGATTCTTTCATTACATTGATGAATAAGAATAACATTGCCCCTCAGATTCTTTTTCGGACACAAAGAGTATTAAATGGAATTTACATGAAAGTAGATGCCAGCAAGGTTAAAGAGATAGCAAAGCTCAAAGGGGTCAAAGCTATTTATCCATTAGTTCCCAAACAGTTAGATAATAATTATAGTATTCCCCTCATCGGTGCCCCCCAAGTTTGGCAAACTTATTTCGCCCGGGGAGAAGGTGTGAAAATAGGGATTATTGACACAGGTATTGACTATTTGCACACCGATTTTGGTGGTCCTGGTACCGGCTATGACACCAATGACTTTACCATTGATGAGCCAGGCACTGCAGATGGATTTCCGAGCGCTAAGGTGGTAGGCGGGTATGATTTTGTTGGGGATAATTATGATGCAAATGATTCTACCAGTGTACCTCAACCAGACCCAGATCCGATGGATTGCAATGGACATGGCTCTCATGTTGCTGGAACCGTTGCCGGTTATGGCACCAATTCGGATGGTACGACTTATAGCGGGGGATATACAACCAGCACACCATTTACCTCTACAATGGATATTGGTCCAGGTGTTGCACCATTAGCGAAATTGTATGCATTACGTGTGTTTGGCTGTAGTGGTTCTACAAATGTGGTGGAACAAGCTATTGAGTGGGCGGTTGATCCAAATGGAGACGGAAAATTCGACGATCATTTAGATGTCATCAATATGTCTCTCGGTTCCCCTTATGGAACAGAATATGATACCTCAGCGGTAGCAGCCAATAATGCTGCCTTAGCGGGTGTCATTGTTGTCGCATCAGCAGGAAACAGTGGCGACACTCACTATATCAACGGTTCACCTGCAACTGGCACGAATGTTATCAGCGTTGCTGCCAGCCAAGACGCTGGAAATATCAATATGTATAGTAAATTTCAGGTCAATTCACCCTCTGATATTGCAGGTTTTTACCCAGATGTCGAGGCAGGATTTGGCCCAACCCTTGCTTCGGATATCACTGCTGATTTGGGTTATGACAGTACCAACCCCCTAGGCTGTAACGCGTTTTCAAGCGGTTACTTTTCTGGTAAGATTGCGCTGATTAAACGCGGTACTTGTACTTTTGTGGTTAAGGTTAAAAATGCCCAAAATGCCGGTGCGGTCGCTGTGCTTATTTACAATAATGCCTCTACTGCACCATTTGAAATGGGTGGAAGTGATCCAACCATAACCATCCCTTCTGCAATGATTTTCAAATCAGATGGAGAGCTATTCGTTAGTAAACTCTCATCTGGGTCTGTCAATGTAACTTTATCCCCTGACTGGCATTTAGCAATGCGGCTTGATCCAGGCGCCGATCCATCTCTTATTGATTTGCCGTCTTCGTTTTCCAGCCGCGGTCCCAGGCGAATAGACTCGTTCCCAAAGCCGGACATTTCTGCTCCTGGAGATACCATATATTCTGTTTCTGCACTTTCCGGGAAGTATGGCACTAGTATGAGCGGTACTTCTATGGCTGCTCCCCACATGACCGGTGTGATGGCATTGTTACGCCAATGGAAATCAAACTGGAGTGTAGCAGAGTTAAAAGCGGATGTGATGAATACAGCCACTTACGATATCACACCATCTTCAACCAAATATTCTCCGCAAAGGGTTGGAGCAGGCCGAGTGAACGTCCCGGCCGCGATAGCCACGGATGTGATTATGTACAGCAGCGATAATCCTGGCGGTGTCAGTGTATCGTTTGGCGCACCCGAAGTTACTACTTCGATAAGTTTGGAAAAAGTTATTACCTTAAAGAGTAAAGCCACTGCAGGGACGTATACGCCCTCGGTCATTGAGCGCAGTAGCGTGCCAGGGGTTTCGTTTGAATTGTTAGATATGGATGATAATCCACTTTCGACAGTCTCGGTAACAGCGGGTGGTACTACTGAATTCAAATTGAAAATGTCTGCTGATCCATCCGCTATGACCCATACTCATGATGCCACCCTTTCGGAAGTGCAATTAATACGCCGTTTCTGGATGGCGGAAGCCAGTGGATTAATCCAACTTGTACCAAGCTCGGGTGTAACCTTACGGCTGCCTTATTATGCTGCCCCCAGGCCTGCATCTACATTGAAAGCGCACACCAGCAGTGTGTTTGTTGATCAATCGGGGAATGCTCAATTAGATTTGGATGGTACAGCTGTTAATACAACTGGAATCTCCTCATCACCAGTGGGTGAATCATCTCTGACTACCGCTTTAGAACTTTTAGACAGTAGTTCCAATGATGACCTTGGCTACAGCCCCGAAATAGAGCGAATATTAGATGCAGCTGATCTGAAATATGTTGGTGCAATGACCGATGCTCATTTATATGGAAGTGTTGAAGACTCAGATGCGGAAATGTATTTTGGGATTGCTACTCAAAACACATGGTCATCCCTCAATGATGTCGAATTTGATATTTATATCGATGTGGATCAAGATGGCAACACTGATTATATTTTATTCAATTGGAACTATGGCAAGGCAACCGGCGGAGCAGATGCTACGGATACATTTATGACTCTCTTATATGTAGTTGCAACGGATGATTTGTATTTTGAAGATTATGTCAATAACATCTCTCCTCGATATTTTAATACCGTTGCGTTTAATAATAATGTCGTGGTTTTACCGGTTTATACTGCTGATTTTCTCACTGATAGTGACCCGACATTCGATTTTCAAGTGGTTACTTTTTCTACAAATGAATTGACAAGTCCTATAGACATAAGTAATGTGATGACTTATGATGCCTCACGACCAGCTTTAGATACCACGGATGGCTATGTTGGATTGCCAGGTTATACACCTGGGGGTCCAATACCACTCCATGTAGATTTCAATGCTGGGCGCGATGCGGGTGATTTGTTATTGCTCTATCATCATAACGCAGCGGCAAGCGTACCAAAAGCAGAGGCGGTTAAAGTTTTTGACCATATTTATTATTTCCCATTTGTAGCTAAGTGATCGGATAGAAGTCTATAATCAAACAATCACCCTGATAATAAATTCAGGGTGATTGTTTTTTTATAGGTCATCTTTTACCTCTTTCTCTGATACACCTTTATCGTCGGGTTCACAAACTCCGCGCTTACTTGGGGGAGGAAACGGGGCAGAGTGTATTGAAATGTTGCCACGAGTTGATAATGGGTCTCACCTTGGGAGAGGCGCTGGAAAAAAGCACACTCGAGGGCTACGGTTTGACAAATATAAGGGTTATCAAACCGTTGATAGGTGAAACTATCCACCACCAAGTACTGCGGTGCGCGTTGTTCAATTCCTGCTTCACCCTGGTTGAAGATGACTTTTGTTTCTGGTGGTTGATGGCCAGGATATTTGGGAAAGAAGATAGGATAGAGCCGTACTTTACGAAATATATTATGATCCAGGGTGGGTGGATATAGGGTGGTTTCGATGGAAGCTCTATGGGGTAGGCCTTGAAGATATTGTCCGGCTGCAATACGGGCATCGTTTTGAAATAATAGAAAAACGCTGATGACCCGTAAACCACTCCAGACGATTGTGACGAGTAGAAATAGCATTAATAGCCAGTTCCAGTTGGGCTGAATAGAAGCCAGTCTTGTGTAAATGTCTTCTATGGAAAGAGCAGTGAGGGCAAAAGCCGGCGGTAACAATGGCAAAATAAAACGGGCTTGCAGGTTGTAGGAGAATAAAATGGGCAAATCGAGCGCGATCAGGCAGACGAGGAGAATATAAGCGGAACGTGTATAGCTGGAATCGGTGCGGGTATGTACGGGTTTTGTCAAGATGAGCTGTGAAACCCCATAAAGCGCACTGCCTGTCAGCATCAAGAAGGCTGGCAAGCCAAGGGCATTAATCATCACTTGCCATTCGCCCAGCGCGCCGATCGGGCTGGAGGGGGTGCGGGCGTAAATGGAATGATGCCGAAGCGCGGGAAGCAGGTCGTGCAGGTACGTCAAGGGATGGAGAGCAGCTGTGGGGTTGCTCAGGAGATAAGCAAGGAGGCAAATCCCTCCGCCGATGAATAAGGTTTTGAGTACTTGGATCGGTTGTTGAGGGGGATCCGATTTTTCGGTGTAAAAAAATACGACAGCGATGGCAAGGGTAAGTCCAATCCCATTGTATTTACTGGCAATGGCGAGCCCACCCAGGAAACAGGCTAGAAAAAACCAAGCTCGGGAATGCTGAGTTTGATATCGCAGGAGTGCGTAGATGGAAAGTGAGGCAAAGAATACAAGATACAGATCGTTGTGCGCAAAATGGGCGTGCAAGAAAATTTCACTGCTGCTGAGACATAGCAAAGAAGCGAATAATCCACTGATTTTGTTACCTCCCGCGGCGCGGGTTATCTGATAGGTGATGAAAAGGATTGCAGCAGCCAGAACCGCCGAGAAGAAACGAACCACGCGGAAATATGTGCTGGCGTCATATCCAAAATGAAATACGATTTTGCCAACCGCATACAGGAAGATTTTGGGCAGCATTGGATAATCATAATTGTTATCCAATAAAGGCTGTTTTCCCTCCAATGCTTTGCGCACATCATTGGCGATTTCATCTGGGTGCCACTCGGCGGGTAATCCCCAACTGAGATGCGGCAGGATGGCGAGAACGGTGATGACAGCAAAACCCAGTAGAATGGCAAGACTGTGGTTTTCAAGCCATGACCTGAGGCGTGGATTCATCGCGTTTCCTGGCTTCTCCCGTTGAATTGACGCTGGAGTTGCTGTAGATTTAGCTCGGTGAGGGAATGCAAACGCAGATTAGCTTGGGAAAGATCAAGATGACGGGTGAGTTGATTGGGAACGGCAATGCAAAATATACCGGCTGCGCGGGCAGCCTGGATACCGTTGGGAGAGTCTTCCAGGGCGATGGCTTCTTCAGGAAGGATGGAAAAATAGTCCAGGACGGATAGATACAGTTTGGGGTCGGGTTTGGCACTTCCGACATCGCTAAAGGTACGGATGCAATGGAAATAATGCTTGATTTGGAGGCGTTGTAGATGACTCTCCACCCACTCGCGGTTGGAACTGGAAGCTAACCCAATTTTTAATCCCAGTGCAGTGGCTTGCTGGAGTGTGTCGATAACGCCGGGCTGGGCTCCTTGCGCAATGAGTTGATGCAATGAACGCGCTTCCACTGCAGCGCGTAAGTTCTCCCGCTCCGGGAATGGTTTTCCTAATCGTTTCTCCAGTTCAGCCAAGGGATCAAAATAATCATCCACTGTACCAATGATCTTTGCCCATTGTTCGAGTGGTAATTCCTGGTTGTATTGAGCAAACAAATCAGCCCAGGCGCGATAGAGAGGGCTTTCGCTTTCCACAATGAGACCGTCGAAATCAAAGATAACCGCTTTGAGCATGTTTAATAATAGGCTTCCTTTTTGGAGGAAATTTTACCACGCCTATCGCGGCTCAGGTTTCTGACCTGACAATCAATGTGAGGTCTTGTCATCAGGAAAGAAAAAGTATTCAGCCCAGTACTACGAAATTGATTACATCAAAGCGCCTAAATAAATTTTAGATTACAAGCTGGTGCAGCGAAATTTAAATCGCAAAGACACCAAAAATAAATTGGGGTACACAAGAGTACTGCTAAATTGATTTCGTCAAAGCATCAAAATAAATATCAGGTTACAAGTGAGTACTGCTAAATTGATTTCATCAAAGCACCAAAATAAATTTTGGGTTACAAGCTGGTACTGTGCAAAATAATTCGTGCAATCCCTGAAATCAATGTTGAGATACAGCTACACGCTATTCCGTCTTTGCCACCGGCTCGTCATCGCTTTCCAGATTGGGCAGCGGTCATACACTGCACTAAAGCTGATGATCGCCCCCAAGACCGCCCAAACCCAAGAGAATCCCGCTTGGAACGCAAAGGTTATGAAAATAAGACCAACGGTAAGACGAATAATTCTATCGGCTGGCTTTAATCCTGATTTGGTGGGTTTGACACCGCTTATGGCAGCCTCAAACATATTTTTAATGCCCTCCTCATTCTGACCCCCTGTACGGCGGGCAACTTGCTCTCCATTATGATAGGCGATCATGGTTGGAATGCCAAGAATACCCAACGAGCGAGCTAGTTCTGGTTCTTCGTCCGTATTGATGCGCCATACATCTACCTGATCTTGGTAAAGTTGTTGGACACGTTTCAACGCCGGTTCCATCGCCCGGCAGGGCATGCACCATTCCGCCCAGAAGTCAACCACGACAGGACGTGAATTTTTACGGATTTTTTCGCTAAATTCTTCTTTATTCATGTACACCTGAAATTAATTTGCGGTTATGAATAATACAAGCCTCAATCCTTTTTCAAGGTGTCGAAGCTTGTATTATTATGGTTAGAATGCTTTTAATATAATGTAAATTAATGGATTAGTTTCCTTAGGCGGATTTATTGGTACGGATTTTAAACAAGGAATACAATGGGCACCAACCAATCAATCCGGTTAGCAATGGAACAAAACCAATCACTTTGAGAAAGATTCCCCAGCCGCCGCTGATAACGCCAGCCCAACCAAGATAGAGGAGTACAATCCCCAAAACCACTCTCGCTATGCGATCCCAACCAGCTTCATTTACAAAAGACATAACACACCTCCGGTTATTTGTTCAAACAGATGAATGCTTATTCAGCTATTAAATTAGACGTTTTATATGAAAAAAGGTTACATTAAATAAAAAGTGGATTATTGAAACCGCACCTCAATATAATCAGGGCAGGAAAAATAAATGGCTGATGAGAATGCGCAGTCCAATCCCAATTAAAATGATCCCCCCCAGTACCTCCATGCGTTTTCCGAAAAGCCGCCCTAGTTGATTGCCAAAAAATAATCCAAATAAGGAAAGGACAAAAGTGATCAAACCGATAATCCCTGATGGCACGAGAATAGGTGAGCTGATCATTGCCATACTTAATCCTACTGCCAACGCATCCATGCTTGTTGCAAAAGACAGCATCACCAGTAATCCTCCTTTGGTGGGATCGGAGGGATAGCTATCGGTTTCAAGGTTGATACCTGCGCGGATCATTTTCCCACCGACATAGGCTAAAAGGATAAACGCCAACCAGTGATCGTAATTGCGGATTAGCGACTCGATCGTGTGACCACCAATCCAGCCCAATAAAGTCATCCCGCTCTGAAAGATCCCGAAGTGAAATGCCAGGCGAATTTTGGAGCGTTTCAGGTTGGCTTGGTTGCCAGTACCCACCCCGAGAGAAACGGCAAAAGCATCCATCGCCAAACCAAATGCGACCAGGATTGCATTTAATAACATGAATTCCTCAGTTTAACAGCCACAAATAAAAATTATACTAGATAACTCAGGGAGGTGTTGGATGGTGATATAGGCAACCGACATAGAAGGATGGTTGGAAATTGCCAAGGAGCGCATTGGAATATAGATAGATTTAGTACACAATCCTTGCAGGTTAGCGGTTATTACCGTATACTTATATTATTCTACAATTGAAGGAGATTTTGTTTATGGACAAGAAAACCACAGGAATTATTGCAACTGTAGCCAGTGCGTTATTATGCGGTTGCCCGGGCCTTTTCCTTTGTTTGTTTGGCGCCGCTTCCGCTATGGGAGCCGGCACTTTTGAGTTAGGGCAGCGCAGTGGCGGGGTTCCCAAAGGTGTAGGCGTTGTTTTGATTTGTTTGGGGTTGCTTTTAGCCCTTATCCCCGTTGTGGTGGGCTTCTTTACTCTGCGTACTAAAACCCCAAAGACCAGTGATGAACCGCTTCCACCAGCAAACTAAACCGTTTCTTTTCTGATCCTTTCGATTGCCTTTCTTGTGCTATCGCAGCGCTGGCAAGCGGGCGTTTTGGTAAACCCGCTTGCCTTTTCACGAAAATTTGCCGTCTTTTCAACAAAACGTTCGATAGGCAGGGAAGAAATTATCCGTACTTTTTCTGAAATTCTTGCATAAACTGCACTAATACCTCTACATCCGAAAGTTCAACTGCATTATAGATGGAGGCTCGTAATCCGCCAACAGAACGGTGGCCCTTTAATCCAACCATGTTATGGCTTTTCGCTTCACTAACAAATTTGGCTTCCAGTTCCTCATTCGGTAATCGGAAAGTGACGTTCATGCGGGAACGAGCGTTGGGTTGTGCATGTCCTTTGTAAAAGCCATGACTGTTGTCAATGGTTTGATAAAGCAAATCTGCTTTTGCTTTATTGCGAGCTTCGATGGCAGATAATCCACCCAATTTCTTCATCCATTTCAAGACTAGACCCACCATATAAATCGTGAAACATGGGGGAGTGTTGTACAGTGATCGCTCGTTTGCCTGCAGTTTGAAGTCAAGCATCACAGGCATATTGGCTGGGACGCGTTCGAGCATGTCTTCGCGGATTATCCCAACGACCACCCCGGCTGGTCCAACATTTTTTTGTACTCCAGCATAAAGGTAAGCATATTTGTTAATGTCGATGGGATGGCTCATAAAATCCGATGATACGTCGCAAATCAATGGAACCCCAGCGGGGGGTTGTGGTTCTTCGAGAAATTCAACGCCATGGATGGTTTCATTGGAGCAATAGTAAAGGTAAGCGGCGTTGGGGTCGAGATCAAGGGATTGGGGAAGGCAGTTATAGTTACTGTCTTTTGTGTCCGCTGCAATGCGAGTGGCGCCTAGCTTTTGGGCTTCTTGTGTTGCCTTCTTGCTCCATGCTCCGGTGATAATATAATCCGCGGAGGCACCGGCCGGGCGGAGGTTCATCGGTATCATGGAAAATTGCAGACTGGCCCCTCCTTGTAAAAAGATGACTTTGTAATGAGAGGGGATTTGCAGTAACTCGCGCAGGTCTGCTTCTGCTTCATTGATGATGTTTTCAAACTCTTTGGAGCGGTGGCTGATTTCCATTACGGACATGCCGGTTCCTTTATAATCCAACAGCTCTGCTTGAGCTTGTTGTAAAACTTCCAGGGGTAAACCAGCCGGACCAGGGTTGAAATTGTGTGCACGGTTAAGTTCCGTCATTTTAATCTCCTATCAAGGTAATATGCCTTATCAATCATGATACCCAAAATCGGGTTAATAGATGAATTTTGCATGAGCGCTTTAATTATAATCGCCAATTAAGGTAAATTCTAAGGTCAAATTCCCAAATATTTATAAAGGTTACTTGTTCATATTTTTGGTTGACAAAGGGTGTTTTGGTCGGTAGAATGAAATATTGGAGTGCCATTCTCAATTAAGATGTGTAATGAGGAATAATTGATTTTAATGAGGAGATAAACAATGAAAGTTCTTGTTTGCGATAAAACCGAAAAAGAAAGCATTGAACAGATGCGCGCAGCTGGCATCCTGGTGGATACCAACTTCGAGATCAGCGCAGAAGAATTAATGAACGTTGCCCCAAAGTATGACGTTTTAGTAGTTCGTTCTCGTACCAAAGTGCGCCAACCATTAATCGATGCCTGCCCAAATTTGAAATTGATCGTGCGCGGTGGCGTTGGGTTGGACACGATTGATGTGGATTATGCCCGCTCGAAAGGGATAGTGGTAAAGAATACCCCATTGGCATCTTCCGCTTCGGTTGCTGAATTAGCGATTGGATATATGTTCATGCTGGCACGCTCGCTGTACAAAGCCACTGCTTCGATGAAAGCGGAAAAATGGGAGAAAAAGGCTTTCGAAGGAGATGAGATTAATGGGAAAACACTGGGTTTAATTGGGGTTGGCAATATTGGCAAGGAAACAGCTCGCCGAGCGGCTGCATTGGGAATGACAGTGATTGCCTTTGACCCTTATGTACAGCAGTTTGATTATGGAGAATTAGTCAGCTTAGATGAATTACTGGCGCGTTCGGATTACATTAGTTTGCATCTCCCAAAAACCGAAGAGACAGCAAATATGATTGGGGCTGAGCAATTTTCAAAAATGAAGGACGGCGTCAGAATCGTAAATTGTGCTAGAGGTGGAATTGTCGATGAAAATGCGTTATATCAGGCATTAGAGAGCGGGAAAGTTGGCGGGGCTGCTTTAGATGTCTTTGCTGTAGAACCCCCCACCGACTGGAAATTAATCCAACATGATAAAGTGATTGCCTCACCTCATATCGGCGCCGCTACAAAAGAAGCCCAAAACCGGGTCGGTGCAGAAGTTGCTCAAATTGTGATTGAATTTGCAAAGGGGACATAGCAATCATGATTGGAAGTTGCATCTGTCTTTGACCTGTATGCTAGGACAGGGTTATGATTAAATTGGATGAAGTTGAATCTAAACTAATATAAAAGAAGCGCTCTCCATTATTGTGGGTAATCAAAGCATCCTTCGTGAGTTTCACCTTCAAAATGGGAGATAAGCCGAAAAGGAGCAATGATGAAAAATTATGCGGATATAGCAGTACAAGTGCCAGATATTCTGTTACCGAAACAAGGGATTGACTTGCAGAAATGGGCTGTGATTGCGGTGGATCAATTCACCTCGGAACCGGAATATTGGGAGCAAGTCGAGCAAATCGTTGGTGAAGCGCCTTCTACATTACGCCTGGTATTGCCGGAGATTTATTTGGAGAATGCCGATGTAGAGGCGCGTATTGGAAAGATCCAACAAACAATGCGACGCTATTTAGATGAGGGTGTTTTCGAAGCCCGGCAGGGTATGATCTATGTCGAGCGGACGGCTGCCGGGAAGACACGCAAAGGAATCATGTTGGCGCTGGATTTAGAGCAATATGACTATACAAAAGGTTCACAGAGTCTCATCCGCGCCACCGAAGGAACGATCATTGAAAGATTGCCACCCCGCATGAAAATTCGCCGCGGGGCTGCTTTGGAGCTTCCCCACATCTTGGTCTTAATCGATGATCCGGGGCAAACTGTCATCGAACCATTAGCTGATAAGAAGCGGTATTTGCCCAAATTATATGACTTCGACTTAATGTTAGATAGCGGGCATTTATGTGGATATGCCGTAAATGATCCTGACTTGGAAGAGAAGGTCATCTATGCTCTGCGGCAGTTAGCTGATCCCCAAATATTTGCAGAGAAGTATGGGTTGAAATCAGCGCAACCGATTTTATTGTTTGCCATGGGTGATGGGAACCACTCCCTTGCTACTGCTAAAGCCATCTGGGAAGAAATGAAGCCTAAAGTAGGATTAGATCATCCCGCTCGCTATGCTTTGGTTGAAGTTGAAAATGTCCATGATACTGGATTGGAATTTAAACCCATCCACCGCATTTTATTTGGGATCAAAAAGGACCTTTATCAAGCGCTAGAAGCTGAGTTTGGGGAAAATTACACGTACCATGCTGTCTCCAGCAAGGAGGAAATGGTGCAATGGGTGAATAGAGGTGATCCATCCGGACAATTAATCGGCATCCTTGGTGGAGGACGGGATTTTGGCGTCATTCGGATAACGAATCCTTCTTCCAATCTCCCCGTCGGTACAATCCAGCCCTTTTTGGATGGCTTTTTAAAAAATGGCGGCGCTGAAAAGATCGATTACGTTCATGGTGAAGAAGTAATACTGCGCCTAGGGTTACAATCGAACAACGCAGGGATTTATTTAGCAGGCATGGCAAAATCCGATTTATTCAAAACCGTTATCCTTGATGGCGCTTTACCAAGGAAGACTTTTTCGATGGGTGAGGCAAAAGAAAAACGTTTCTATATGGAGGCGCGAAGGATATAGAGAATAGACAGTGAAGATGTTCATCACATTAATATTTTCTCATATTTAACCTCCAAGATTGGAGGATGGTTGTAGAATGCAACTTTAATCCGGATGAAACGCCGGCCACTAGTTTCTGGAGGTTTCTATGAAAAAAATATTGATTTCCCTCTTATTAGTTTTAGCCATTTTAGCGCCTATCTCTCAGGCAGCGCTGGCTTCCACCTCAACAACGGTGGGAAAAATAACCGTAATTTCAGCTACGCATAGTAATAACGTACTAACATTGAAATTACGAATTAGTGGACTGGAGAAAAATCGTTCCTATATCCTTTATATGAAGAAGCCGGGTGGAACACTCTACAAAGTATCCACCTTCACTTCGGGGCAATACACTACTGTGGATATAACAGCGGATGTGCCGAAAGCGATCACCCCAAAGAAAGGGGAAAGTGTTGTCATTGTTGTGAAAGATGCCAAGAGTGGGGTGAAAAGAGCGCGTGGCGTATATATCATGCGGTAATCAAGACATCGCCTTGCGAGTAGCCAATGCCAGGTGCAACTCCTGGCAAGGCAAATAAATCTAGTAACAAAGTGCAAAAATGGGGGAAAATTCACTTGCTTTCGCACTTGACTTCTTGTACAATATTAATGCCAGAGGAATAAGCGATCGACCCGGTAACGCACGTTCATCGCTAACCCGGCCAGACAACAACGATTGGGAGGAGGGAGGCCCATGGATATCATTAAGGTCTCGGGCAAATCTCGCACCGCTGCAGTGGCGGGTGCAATCGCCGGGGTGGTGCGAGAGCACCAACATGCCGAAGTGCAGGCAATCGGTGCCAGCGCCATCAACCAAGCAGTAAAAGCTATTGCACTAGCGAAAAATTATCTGCTGGAAGATGGTTACAACATCGTGATCGTCCCGGAATTTGTGGACGTTGAGATTGATGGCAAGGTCCGAACTGCGATTCGCTTTGTTGTAGAACCACGCTGAGCCATTCCTGCACAATGGGGGTGGATGACAAAAGAAAATCAATTAAAGACGGTGTAAAAACCATAATTAAACGCGGCTTAGGCTAATTCACGGTACAATAGCGTTTGTGAAGGATCAGCTTATTAAATTATTCTTTGGGAGTCTTCTGTTTTTTTGTTTAGGTGCATGTCTGAAATGGGAGAAAATGCCGTCCATTGAAAAAATAACCCCAACGGTGGATATCTCTGCCCAACTTTCTACACCGACCACCTGGTTATATTCGACAAAGATTCCGAATAAGTTAGCGGCAACGGCAACCAATCCCCTTGTATCAACATCTATGTCGCTTTCTACGGCGGGTGTTAAATTGACAAGTTCTCCTTCCGCTGCTGTTATCGCAAATGGCTGCACCGAATCGGGTAACATTATCGTAGATGAATATCGCTCTACTGAATTAAATCTTCCACTCGATTACCGTATCTATTTACCTCCCTGCTACGGGGAACAACCTACCCAGCGGTATCCCGTGCTCTACATAATTCATGGTCAAAGTTATTCGGATGATCAGTGGGTCAGGCTTGGAATGACGAAAATTGCCGATCAGTTGATTTTGTCACACCAAATACCACCATTATTAATTGTCATGCCCAGAGACCGAATCTGGTTGCAACCGCCTCAGGATCAATTTGGCGATGTGTTGGTCGAGCAACTGATCCCGTACATTGACGAGCATTATCGGACGATGGCAGACCGTCGTTATCGTGCCATTGGGGGTTTATCACGCGGAGCAGGTTGGGCAGTGCATCTGGGCTTGTCGCATTGGGAGTTGTTTTCGAAAATTGGCGCCCATTCTTTGGCAGTCTTTGCCAGTGATATTCAAATCATACCCAAATGGTTGGATCAAATCCCCATTAATTCCCGGCCGATTATTTTTTTGGATATTGGCAGAAATGACCGTCCGGAAATGCTCAAATGGACTTACTGGTTTGAGCAATTGCTGACCGAAAAACATTATCCACATGAATGGTATTATTACGATGGCTTTCATGATGAAGCCTATTGGAGCGCGCATGTTGAACAATATTTACGTTGGTACGCTCAAAATTGGCAGGCTTCCGAAACTCCTTAAGCAGTGAGAAGGAATTAAGCCGTATTGCAGATTTCTTGTTATAATTTGGGCATGAGCCTGACACCACAGCAAGTTGATCACATAGCCCGATTAGCTCGTTTAGATTTAAGTGAAGAGGAACGACAACTTTACTCCCAGCAGCTTTCGGCGATCTTAGATCATTTTCAACAATTGCAAGAGCTCGAGACAGAGTCAATCCCGCCCACTTTTCGGGTGGTGCAATCACAGCGCCCCTTAAGGATGGACGTTGTGGGTCCCTCTCTGCCACGCACTCGTTTGCTAAGCAACGCTGCTGATGTGGTTGACCATCAATTTCGCGTGCCACCGATATTGGAGTGACAGGGTAATATGGATATGCAGAATGATTTGACCTTGTTAACTCTCAGCAAGGTACGGGAAGGGTTGCGTGCCGCTGAATTTACCAGTCGAGAATTGCTGGAGGCTTATCGAGCACGGATTGATCGCTATGAGCCGCGCATCCATGCTTTTCTATTTTTAAATCTAGATCGAGCAATGGAGCAAGCCGACCAAGCCGATCAAAAAATCAATATTTGGCGTAAAAATCCTGAGCAATCTTTGCCGCCTTTAACCGGCATTCCCTTAGCAGTAAAAGATGTCTTATGCGTGGAGGGGTTACCGTGTACCTGTGGATCCCGCATTCTAGAAGGATTCATTCCCCCTTACCACGCGACTAGTGTGCGTCGCCTCATCGAAGCCGGCGCCATTGTCATTGGGAAAACCAATACCGATGAGTTTGCAATGGGCTCTTCCACAGAGAATTCTGCCTATGGACCGACGCATAACCCGTGGAATGTGGAGCATGTCCCCGGTGGTTCGAGCGGGGGAAGCGCTGCTGCGGTGGCAGCTCGTTTTGCTCCAATTGCATTGGGAACGGATACCGGTGGCAGTGTACGCCAACCCGCTGCGTTTTGCGGAGTGACGGGGTTGAAACCTACCTACGGAAGCGTATCGCGGTTTGGGTTGGTTGCGTATGGCTCCTCTTTGGATGTTGTAGGGGCGATGGGGAAAAACGTTGCCGATGTCGCTTTTCTATTTGGACTATTTGCTGGAGTGGATGAACTTGATGCCACAACAGTGAACTTCGCACGTCCGAAAATTCAATTGGATGACGATGTTAGTTTAAAAGGGGTAAGAGTTGGCGTGCCAAAAGAATATTTCATCGCCGGGATACAAACCGAGGTGGAACAATCCGTGCGGGCTGCGATTAACCATTTACAAGAATTGGGTGCACAGATAATTGAAATCTCTTTGCCACATACAAAATATGCATTACCGGTTTATTATTTGATTGCTCCAGCCGAAGCCTCTGCAAACCTTGCCCGTTATGATGGCATCCGTTATGGACCACGTAGTGAAGCGGAATCGATGTGGGATATTTATTATCACACCCGCGGGGAAAAATTTGGCGCCGAGGTCAAACGTCGTATTATGCTGGGCACCTATGCGCTTTCTGCCGGTTATTATGATGCCTATTATGGAAAAGCTCAAAAAGTCCGCACCTTGATCAAACAGGATTTCGAAAACGCCTTCGAGAAAGTTGATGTCATTGCCGCGCCGGTTGCTCCGTCAACTGCCTTTCGCTTTGGAGAGCATCGTGATGATCCCTTAGCGATGTATTTAGAAGATATCTTTACCTTGCCGGCGAATTTAGCTGGTGTTCCAGGGCTGGCTTTTCCAGTTGGTTTTGATCGGGCGGGGCTTCCGGTGGGGATACAAATTATGGGCGCTCATTTTGCCGAAAATATACTTTTCAGAGTTGCCCATGCCTACCAGCTGACGACCAGTTGGCACACGCAATTCCCTGAACAAATCCCCTCCGCTTAAGCTCGCCTTCCAGGTGTTTCCGGGTTAGAATTTAATCAAGGATTGCGTTTCTTTTTTTACAAAGGGAAAAAACAAATGATAAAAAATTATCCTGATCCTGAGACTGTATTCGACTCCTGGAACTGGCGCGATATCGCGCCTTTTTTTGTCCATTTATCTCACCATTCCCTTAACCAAAATAATTTAGCTGGCTGGTTAGCAGAATGGACTTTTTGGCATAACTTGCTGGAGGAAACCCATAACCGCTGCTATGTTGCCACCACACGGAATACCGAAGATGAGCGCGCTCGAGAAAAATATCAGCGCTATTTAGAGGAAATTTTTCCTGAATCGGAACAGGCAGAACAAAAATTGCGGGAACAACTTTTAGATTCAGGATTAAGCCTGCCAGGTTTGGAGATTCCATTACGAAATTTGCGCGCCGAGGCGGGCATTTATTGTGCAGAGAATTTATCCTTGTTGAGCCGTGAAAAATTATTGATCACCCGCTATGATGAAATTATCTCCACTCAGACAGTCACCTGGAAAGGAGAAGAAATCACGGTTCAACAACTGCAATCTGTCCTCCAATCGCCCGATCGCGCAGAACGGGAAGCCGCTTGGCGCTTGGCAAGCAGGAGACAATTGCAAGACCGCCAACAAATTAATGAGTTGTGGCGGGAATTTATGACAATCCGTATGCAATTAGCAGCCAACAAGGGGATGGCGGACTATCGTACTTATCGCTGGCAGCAGTTGTTACGTCTCGATTATACCGCTCAGGATTGTACCCGTTTCCATAAATCGGTTGAAAAGGTAGTGTTGCCGGCTGTGCAAAGGGTATATGAGAGAAAAAAGCGTAAAATGAGTTTGCCTTCCATACGTCCATGGGATAATCAGGCAGACCCATTGGGAAGGCCGCGCTTGCAGCCTTTCCAACAGATAAATGCGTTGAGGGATGGCTGTGGGCGGATACTCCAACAAATTCACCCACGCCTTGGCGGATATTTCAATCTGCTTTGTGAGGGAAACCTGCTTGATTTAGATAATCGCAAGGGAAAAGCTCCTGGTGGTTTTTGTATCGAGTTCCCTCATTCCAAAACTCCCTTTATCTTTATGAATGCAGTAGGAATTCATGATGATGTGTTAACCCTCGTCCATGAAAGCGGGCATGCCTTCCACGCATTCGAACAATTTAAACTGCCTTATCATTTGCAATATGCTCGCAATCTGGAATTTATGGAGGTCGCCTCCACAACGATGGAGTACCTCAGCAGCCCTTATTTGAGTCGGGAGAATGGTGGATTTTATTCCGCTCAAGATGCAGCTCGAGCAGTGGTCGAGCGATTGGAAAGCGTCCTACTGTATTTGCCCTATATCACTGTGGTGGATGCCTTTCAACATTGGGTGTATGAGCATGCGGATTTAGCAGAAAATGCGGAAGAATGTGATCGTGCGTGGGCAGCGTTATGGAAATTATTTATGGCGCATGAAGACTGGGATGGATTAGAAGAGGAAATGATGACCGGGTGGCAGCGAAAGTTGCATATTCATGAGGATCCATTTTATTACATTGAATACGGATTAGCGGAATTGGGAGCATTGCAAATTTGGATGAATGCATTGGTAAATCAAGAGCAGGCAGTTCAGCAATACTTAAAAGCATTATCTTTGGGAAGCACCGCGAACGTAGTGCAGCTTTATCAAACTGCTGGCGCCAAGTTGATTTGGGACGTTGAGTCCCTTCAGGCTATCATTGCATTTATCGAGAATAAGATAGGTGAATGGAGTGAAATTGCTGAGGGTTAGGCTGTCGGAAGATATTAACGAAGAAGCCGATTTCATAAACAAGATAAGAAGAGAGTATAATTAATATTGAGGTGGTGAAAGGAAGATATGGGAAAAAAGACATTGAAAATCGTCATTCCAATGGCAGGGTTAGGCACCCGCTTACGCCCATTAACGTATAGTAAACCCAAACAGTTAGTGACCGTTGCTGGAAAAACAGTATTGGATCACGTATTGGACACATTAGCTGGTATTCCGGATTGCTTTCACCTTGAGCTGATTAATATCGTAGGCTATTTGGGGGAGCAAATCGAAGCGCATATCAGCGAGAATTATCCTCAGCTTACCGCACATTATGTTGTTCAAGAAGATCCACGCGGGCAATCACATGCGATTTATTTGGCTCGCCAGTATTTGAATGGCCCAATGTTGATCATTTTTGCCGATACCTTAATTCAAACCGATCTATCCTTCCTGGCGGATAACCATGAGGAAGCCATTGCTTGGGTGAAACCCGTAGCAGACCCACGCCGCTTTGGCGTTGCGGAATTGGGTGAAAATGGGATGGTACGCCGTTTAGTTGAAAAGCCAAGCGATATGCAGAATAACCTTGCTGTGGTGGGTTTTTATTACTTCAAGGATTCGCATGGCTTGATTTCTGCAATCGAAGAGCAAATGCAGCGTGGTATCACGATCAATGGTGAGTATTTTTTGGCGGATGCCATTAACATCCTGCTAGAGCGCGGATTAAAAATGTCGGTGCGCCAGGTGGATGTCTGGCTCGATGCAGGGACGCCGGAAACACTCCTGGAATCGAATCGCTATTTGTTAGAAAACGGTTCCGATAATAGCGCTGAAGCGTTAAAAAGAGAAGGCGTGGTCATCATTCCACCGGTCTTCATTCATCCAACTGCGGTGGTTTTGAATTCGGTGATTGGACCTTACACAACTCTGGGCGCTCATTGCAAAGTGCAAAGCAGCATCATACGCGACTCTATTTTGTCTGAAGCGGCGGAAGTGAGTGACGCTGTTTTGGAAAATTCACTTGTGGGTCGCAAGGCTCAAATCAAACGCCGCGCCGGGGTTATTAATGCCGGTGATCAAACCAATGTCTCTTTCTAGGGGATAAGGAATGAAAGAGCTCGTTGAATGCCACTCAGAATATACCTATAGCGAAAGACCAATCGCAATCTGGTGGCAGAACGAGCGATTACCAATCCTCCGCATTATCCAGGAAGCTCGCTTTCCAAACGGAAAGTATTTTCGCGTCAGCACACAAGAAGAGTATCTATTTGATTTATTTTATGAGGAGTGGCAAGACCAATGGGTAATCAACCAGGTATAACATCCCCCCAAACACCAACAATTCCTTTGAAAGGAGAAACTTTGGACAATAAATACTTATCTCAACGCGTGGTTACTTTGAAACCATCTGGCATTCGAAAATTCTTCGACATTGTGGCAACGATGGACGACGTTATTTCGTTAGGGATTGGTGAGCCGGATTTCAGCACGCCACCGACGATTATCTCGGCTGGAATACGCTCTTTGCAAAATGGAGAAACACATTACACTTCCAATGCAGGACGTTTCGCATTACGTCAAGCTCTTTCAGAACACCTCTTCCAGCGTTATGGCGTCACGTATGACCCGGCAAGCGAAATCATTATCACTGTGGGAGTGTCTGAAGCGCTCTATCTGGCGATGACCGCTTTGCTTAATCCTGGGGATGAAGTCATCATACCCACCCCTTGTTTTGTCGCTTACCAGGCCGAAGTCATCCTTGCTGGTGGAGTTGCGGTAGAGTTACCTACCTTAGCTTCTGATGGGTTTCAAGTTGACCCCCAACGGCTGGAAGCAGCAATAACGCCGCGAACAAAGGCGATTTTATTGGGGTTCCCGAATAATCCCACCGGAGTGGTTGCCACGCGGGAAGCGTTAATGGAGATTGCCCGCATTGCCGAGAAACATGATCTGATCGTTGTTTCGGATGAATTATATGATCAGCTGGTCTATGGAGTGGAACATGTTTGTTTTCCTTCTCTGCCGGGCATGTTCCAGCGCACGATTTTATTAGGTGGTTTTTCGAAAAATTATGCCATGACCGGCTGGCGTATTGGATTCGCTGCCGCACCAGCAGAGATATTGAAAGGGTTATTACGAGTACATCAATATACCATCATGTCTGCCCCCACTATTGCTCAAGACGCAGCCTTGGAAGCAATTCGCCATGGAGCAGCGGATGTGGAACGTATGCGGGATGAATACAACCGTCGGCGGATATTGATTGTCTCAGGCTTGAACCGTTTAGGGCTGACAACGGTTGAACCCCATGGTGCATTTTATGCCTTCCCAAATATTGCTGCCACAGGCATGGATGATGAAACCTTTGCCCAGAAACTGCTCGAAGAGGAAAAAGTAGCGGTAGTCCCCGGAAGCGCCTTTGGAGCGGGTGGAGCCGGTTTTGTGCGTTGTTCCTATGCTACCGCCTATGAAAAAATTGAAGAGGCATTACGACGATTAGAGCAATTTATGCAACGCTATGGTTGATATGGAATGGATGCGTTGTTGGGTTATCTAGGTTTTGAAAGAATCGGCATGCCAGTTGAACTTTGCGGAGGGTGATACCCTGACAACCGAGATATCTCCAGCGAACATCGGATATAATGGGGATATGGTGACAAAGAAGCAATACGAAGCTGTAATTGGATTGGAAGTGCATGCCGAATTGGCAACGCGTTCGAAGATGTTCTGCTCCTGTGCGGTGGTAGATTCGACCAGTGCAGAACCTAATATTGCGGTATGCCCGGTCTGTGCAGGAATGCCGGGCGTCTTACCGGTGGTTAATCAAGCTGCGGTGGAATTGGGCATCCGGGTGGCTCTGGCTCTCGAGTGTGAAATTGCGCCTGTGAGCATTTTCGCACGCAAGAATTACTTTTACCCCGATTTACCAAAAGGGTATCAGATTTCGCAATATGAACAGCCGCTTGCTCAAAATGGTCGTTTGGTGATACCCACCTCCCATGGAGAGAAGGTTGTTCGTATTCGCCGTGTGCATTTAGAAGAGGATACGGGTAAATTAACCCATGTCAATAACAATGGACAAAGTTATTCGTTGGTTGATTTAAACCGGGCCGGTGTGCCTTTATTGGAGATAGTGACTGAGCCGGACTTGAATAGCGCGGAAGAAGTGCGAGCTTACGCGATGACCTTGCGCAACGTCCTGCGCTACTGTGAAGTGAACTCTGGTGATTTACAGAAAGGGGTCTTGCGCATTGAACCTAATGTATCCGTGCGAGAGATTGGTTGCCCTGAATTAGGAACTCGGACGGAAATCAAGAACTTGAATAGTTTTCGCGCTTTAGAGAGGTCGGTTGCCTTTGAGATTAAGAGACAAATCGAACTTTTAGAAAGGGGTGAAAAAGTCCTCCAGGAAACTTTGGGCTGGGACGATGTTTTAGGGGTTACGGTCACCCAAAGATCTAAAGAGGAAGCGCATGATTATCGCTATTTTCCCGAACCAGACCTCCCTCCCTTGGTCATCAATCAAGAGTGGATAGAAAAAGTCCGGCTTCAGTTACCGGAATTACCAATATCTCGCCAACGACGGTTCCAGACGCAATATGGATTGAGCGCTTATGATGCAGAAGTTTTGACCGAGGAAAAAGTCATCGCCGACTATTTTGAAGAAGTGGTTAAGACATCACCGCAGATTGCACCGAAAACCATCGCGAACTGGATCAGCGGAGAATTGTTTGGACTGTTCCATCAAGCGGGGGTCGGTTTTGATCCAAAGCGTCTCTCAACCAACGCCTTAGCAGAGCTGCTCATGGAATTGGCAAACGGGACGATCAATCAAGCCAGCGCAAAAATCATCCTCGCTGAAATGTTTGAAAGTGGGAAAAGAGCAGGGGAGTTGATCCAAGCAAAAGGCTTGACGCAGATTTCGGATGTTGAACTGATTAGAGAATGGGTCATTCAAGTCTGTCAGGCAAATCCTCAGCAAATTGAAGCCTATAAGAAAGGGAAGGAAACCATCGCGCAATGGCTGTTTGGGCAGGTGATGCGGCAGGCGGGTGGCAAAGCCAATCCCCATATTGTCCGTGAGATGTTAGCGGAGTATTTAAAAGGGTTAAATGAGAAACCACAAGCATGATTTGGAATGTGAAATATGTCACTATAAAAAGGTGTAGAATCTGTCACTTGACGTTTAAAAGGACTTGGTATAAAGTTAAGAAGTCTATACGTCTATACTAGTGGAAAGGCATTAATTGGATGGACCAGCAGGTCTCCATGCAAACAATCAAATTTGGATAAGAACGGGCGCCAAACCGGAGTGCCCGTTTATTTTCTTAACAAACTATGAAATTTATTATAAGGAGATGACAAATGGCTGAACAACTCAATGCGTTTCAAATGGCGCAAGCTCAGTTTGATGGCGTTGCCAAACAACTGAAATTGGATCCAGCTATAGCAGAAATGCTACGTTGGCCGATGCGAGAATTTTCGTTCCGCATACCTGTCCGCATGGATGATGGCTCAATCCGCATTTTCCAGGGTTATCGTGTGCAACATAACGATGCGCGTGGTCCAAATAAAGGTGGCATCCGCTTTCACCCCAATGAAACTCTGGACACGGTGCGTGCTTTAGCAACCTGGATGACCTGGAAGTGCGCGGTAGCAGATATCCCATTAGGTGGAGGCAAGGGTGGTATTATCGTTGATCCTGCGACCCTTTCTACAGGCGAAAAAGAACGGCTGTGCCGCGGCTGGGTACAGGCAATGTGGCGGAATATCGGCCCGCGGTTGGACGTTCCGGCACCGGATGTTGGGACAACACCGCAGATGATGGGCTGGATGATGGATGAATATTCCAAGCTGGTGGGGCAATATACACCAGGCGTTTTCACCGGTAAGCCGTTAGGTGGCGGTGGATCCGAGGGACGCACTGAAGCAACTGGTTTCGGTGTCACCTATTGTATTCGTGAAGCAATGAAGCACTTGAAAATGGATCCGACCAAATCCGTAGCTGCTATTCAAGGTTTTGGCAATGTAGCTCAATATGCAGCCATAGGGTTCAAGGAAATCCTTGGTGGCAAGGTGGCTTGTGTTTCTTGCTGGGATCGCGAAGACAAAACTTCTTACACATTCAGCCATAAAGATGGTGTAGACCCGCGTTTTCTCCTTACGATTACAGATCAATATGGCACCATTGATAAGAAGAAAGCAAAAGAGGCTGGCTATGTGATTGAAGATGGCGGCGCCTGGATTTCGAAAGAAGCGGATGTGTTGATCCCAGCCGCATTGGAAGGACAGGTCAATGCTGAGACGGTCAAGAAGATTTCCAGCCGGGTAAAACTGGTTGCGGAAGGTGCCAATGGTCCATGCACTCCAGAAGCGGATGAATTTTTCAAGAAGAACAATATCTTTAATATCCCCGACTTTTTGTGCAACTCTGGCGGTGTAACTACTTCCTACTTCGAGAGTGTCCAAAATGATATGAATTATTACTGGACCAAAGAAGAGGTATTACAACGCTTAGACACGAAGATGACCCAAGCTTTCCATGCCGTCCTAGAGATGAGCGAGAAAGAAAAAGTATATATGCGTGACGCCGCTTATATGGTGGCGATCAGCCGTGTTGTTAAAGCGATGCAGCTGCGAGGTTGGGCGTAGTCGCATAATAGTAGTCTCCTTCCTCCTTTCTGGGCTGCCCAAGGCGGGGCAGCCCTTTTTATTATGGCGCTTTTCACACCAATATTGTCGGATTGGGGTTATGATTAATGGAATAGTTGAAAAGGAGTTCAATAAATGAAACAAGACCGCCCCTTGCGAATTATTTTCAGCTTTGTTTTGATATTAATTGGGATCGCATTGGCGATATTTTTTACACGCCAACGTACACCCCGCTATACGGATGATGTGTCACCAAAAGGTATCGTTCATAATTATGTTGTAGCGCTCCTGAAAAAAGATTACGAGAAGGCTTACTCCTTTCTGAAAGAAGGAGAAAATAAACCATCCCTTGAAAATTTTCGTAATGCATTTCTCACCGGACAGGTTGATATCACTTCGACCAGCCTGGTAATTGGTGCGGTGCAACAAAGCGGTGATCAAGCAACTGTTGACTTATTAATTATCCATAACAGCACCGACCCATTTAACAGCGGATATAATGAGTCCACTAGCGCCACTTTAATCCGCGATCAATCCGGCGAATGGAAAATTGCTACCATGCCTTACCCTTACTGGAATTGGGATTGGTATAACCCGCCGGTCCAACCTCAGCCAGGGCCTGGAACGGATTAAGAGAGGAGCTTTCGATGCAAACCATTCGTAGAATTTATCTCTATGTTGTTACTTTAGTGAGTCTGGAAACGGTGATATGGGGGTTAATCGGTTTGTTGCGCTCGATTGCTTCTCCTCAGATTGTGGGTGGAACTGCGGAAAGGCTGGCGGCGCCATTAGCATTTGTGCTTGTCGGAATACCTGTATTTTACCTTCATTGGTCTTGGGCACAGCGCTCGGCAATGAACCAATCGGAAGAAGCGCTCAGCTGGATCAGGGTGCTCTTTTTCTACCTGGTGATGGCTTTCTTGCTCATCCCGATTGTACAGAACAGTTTGGCTTTCCTGAGCCGCACCGGAATGGTTGCATTTGGTTTAGATGCATGGCATGCTTTGGTCGGGGGTCGGCAAACGGTCACGGATAATGCGATAGCCGTGTTTGTCAATGCGCTCGGGGTGCTTTATTTTTATCCGCTGCTGAAAAAGAACTGGAGGATGGAAGACATAGCCCATAGCGAGGATGCCAGCACATCTTCCGTGCCCAATTATTTTTTCGATATTCGTCGCTTGTATCGTTATTTATGGTTGGTTTATAGCTTGGGAATGAGCGCCTTCGGTGTTCAACAGTTGATAGTTTATGTTTTGCTTAGCCCAGATGCGCTCGGGGTCTCGGCAACAATTAGCCTGGCAAATGGATTGGCGTTGATTGCAATTGGGTTTCCCTTATGGGTGTATATTGACAATTTGATTCAGCGCTCCACCCGTGAGGCTGCAGAATCCCATTCCTATATGCGTTTAATCTTTCTCTTCATCGTCACCCTTTTCGCTTTATTTGCAATTTTATTTAATATCGGCAGCATTGGATCTGTCTTTTTACGCAGGATTTTTGGAGAAATGATCACCTATTTAGGCTGGTTAGATTTTCTGCGCCGCCCTGTTTCTTTGCTGGTGCCTTTCTATGGGATTTGGTGGGTCTATCGTCCGCGCTTGCAGGATCGGATAGCGATGGAAAGCGATGTTTCTGTGCGAGCTGGTTTTATTCGTTTCTATCGCTCTCTGCTTGCTTTCGCTGGATATACCACCTTATTGATTGGCGCTAGCCAATTGTTCTCTTTTTTAATCGATTTTCGTTTTAATCCGCAAGCCTCTTGGGAAAATGACTTAAGAAAAATTCTTGCTGCTGCTTTGATGATGATTGGGATTGGCGTTCCGCTTTGGTGGAACAACTGGCAGAAATTAAACCGCGAGGTGGAACAGAAGGATTCAATGGGAGAGCATGCGCGAAGATCGTTAATTCGGCGGGGCTATGTGTATTTGTTTATCTTGAGTGGCGTGCTGGGGGTTATGTTCAGTAGCGGGGCGTTGTTATATCGTTTATTGATGAGCCTATTGGGTACGAGTAACCCCAATTTATTGTTAGAAAGCTTACGGAATCTCCGTCTGTTGATGATATTTAGTTTTGTTTTGGTGTATCACTGGCGCACCTTGCGAAGTGATTTACAGAAAGCTGCCATTATTCAAGAAACGCAGCGTGCCAATTATCGCGTGGCAATCCTGACAAAAAATCCTGAACAAGCGAAATTAATCACCGAACAATTGACAAGGGAAGCTCCGGGAATCACAGCAAGCGTGATTTCCCCCGCAGCGGTGCATGTTGCGGAATTACAAAATTATCCATGCGTCATTGTCGATGATGAGATACTATGGGAAGATCCCATCCCCGAGGTATTGAAAGAATACACTGGTGAGCGTGTGATTATCAGCCATCCCAAAGAAGGATGGTACTGGTCGTGTGGCTATGAGAGGAAACCGTTGGCACAGGTGGGTGAAGTGGCGAAATGGGTTCATGCTCTTGCCGATGGAAGGCCGATACCTCAACCTGCTCGGTATTCTGCTTGGAGCGTGGTTGCTTATATTTTAGCGGGTTTATTTTTGTTGCAAATTTTATTTGGCTTGATTATGACAGGAATATCTTTAATCGTTGATTGATCATTTTTGACCAAACGACAAATTATTTTTCGAGAGTGTTGAAAAACAAGTTCATAATGGACCAAACCCTCAGACTTTCATATAAGGCATATAGTTGAAGATAACGACCAAAGGCAAACCGATCTGCTGCAGGAATTTGAGATGGAAAAAATAATAAATCCTGACAGGTCTCCGCAAAAGTCTTGCCTAACAGGTTTTATATACCAGCAAGTCGGGTTGCGTAGGCTCTGGTGACAATCAACAAATATTAAAACCTGACAGGTCTCCTAAAAAGTCTTCCATATCGAACCTCTTGTCCATGTGCGCGATTCAATAATCATTAGCTCTGGTAAGACCTGTCAGGTTTAAGCTAGGTAGCGTAGGCTCTGGTGACAATCAATAAATAATAAAACCTGACAGGTCTCCGCAATAGTCTTGCCTACCGGGCTTCATATCCCGGCAAGCGAGTCGGGTTGCGTAGGCTCTGGTAAGACCTGTCAGGTTTGAGCTAGGTGGCGTAGGCTCTTGTGACCACCATTAAATATTAAAAACCTGACAGGTCTCCTAAAAAGTCTTACATACCGAACCTCTTGTCCATGTGCGCGATTCAATAATCATTGGCTCTGGTAAGACCTGTCAGGTTTAAGCTAGGTAGCGTAGGCTCCGGTAAGACCTGTCAGGTTTGAACTTGTTGATTTACTTTAGTTGCTGCCTTGCTCCACCGTACTACTCGGTTGTTGCTGACGGCTGGTAAATGTCCTGTCCGCGGTTGGTTTCAAAACACTAAAAGTCTCCCAGCCATAATCAATGGAAATTGGTCGATGGGAAACGGAGAGGGCATAAATGATGGAAATTCAGGCTACATTGGAGTTGTTACAATAGTAGATTATTTTTCAACACTCTCTTTTATAGCGGTTGGTTTGCGGTGAAAGAAACAAGGTGAAAAGTATAAAATTGAGGCTAAATACCTAATAAAATCGATAGATGATTGATACTATTAAATAGCAATGACAATTTTTGCTATTGGTTTAATAAAATTAAGGTAACACTTGAACAGTCCAAGAACCGTATGTAACAATGGTTAAATAATAATCGTAGGCACCTTTAGCAATATATGTGATACTGCCATTACTTGCTCCGGTTTTGGATACCAAAGTTTTTCTTGTTCCAGAAGATATTGTCCCTATCATGAGTTGAAATGTAGAGGTATAAAGGTTTTTCTCAGCTTTATAACGAGAATTTTCTTGTTTAACTTT
>Ga0078972_1005842_pt1 | contig 30449 bp, 20 predicted proteins | sample YelNatPaOPGAMG01_FD_67568 | JGI IMG/M metagenome (GOLD analysis project Ga0078972, IMG submission 67568) | Hot spring thermophilic microbial communities from Obsidian Pool, Yellowstone National Park, USA - OP-RAMG-01 (SPADES assembly) (version 2) | ecosystem: Environmental > Aquatic > Thermal... | reverse complement strand
CCCTCTCCTCCGCTTCGCTCCGGTTTCCCCCTCTCTACGGCGTAGAGAGGGGGATTAAAGGGGGTGAGTACAGGAAGAAAGTAAGAAAAATCAGCCATATTTTTGTCCATAAATGTTAATAAAATGATATTTTCATCAGTAAATAATTTAATTATTAATGGTCACCCTGCAAAGCGGGAGAATCCACATGTTTTAAAATTATTTTCATGTTTGTTTGTGATTGAAAAATCATGTTGGTTTCATATTAAGGATATTTTAAGTTTCAAAATTTATAAGGGAATTTCACAATAAAAGTAATAATTCTGCCAAAAACAAAAAACTTACCGATTAATAAATATAAATATGATTTAAATTTGTCCATAACCTGAAATAAATTATATGGAAAAGAAAATCTTTTCTCTTGAAATGAATGAAGACAACAGGGTAACTAAAATCTTCAGGTTTTTACTTGGAATTCTATGTGTTACCATTGCAGTTTACTGGCTGGTTTATAATTTCCGGGAAGGAAAACCCGACTGGAGTTCATGGGTTTCGTCAGTTTTTCTTATTTTTTTCGGCGCATATATGGTATGGACATCTTTGGGTTATGGATATAACTTCATTGAGTTTAAGGAAGACAGTATCAGGTTAAAAAACAATTCCTTTCTACCTCTCAGGGAATTCAGGTGCAGTGATATTGAGAAAATTACGGTTTATCCTTTGAAATTTGTAATAAGGCTTAAATCTTCACGAACAGTTATTACCCGGTTTGGTCTGTCGGATATTGAAAGAAATGAAAATATCAAAGATGAGATTCTCAGATTTGCAGAAGCAAACAATATTCCTTCCGAAATAAAAAACGAAACCTGATCCGGATTTATGATCACATTATTTCCAGACTTTGCCGGCAAAATCCATAAAGTAGTTCCAGTCGGTAAGTTTAAGATTATGTTCTCCATCCCGGATATGAAAGCCCACGTTACCGCTTATGACCTGAGTATTAAGCGGGGGTAAATAATTTTCAAGAGAAATTTTCCGGTCGAAAAGGCGGTAAACAGGTATTGAATGGTAGAGAGAAAGGTAAGAACCTTTCGGGTCGCCCCATAAATCATCTGATGCCGCAGCGATATAGAGTGCCCTGGGTGCAATAAGTGCCATAAGCATGTGCATATCTACCGGCAGAGCGGATTCATTATTATTGAATTTACGGTAATTAAGGCAAAACCAGTGTGGAAAGTTTTTATTAATTAATGCTATTGTTTCTCCGTAGCGTCTTCTTGCCAGGGCTGAGCCTCCGCAACCCGATTCATTTGCAATCACCATTGAGAAACGCTGGTCGGTGGCACCAGCCCACAGGGCTGTTTTACCTCCGCGTGAATGACCCACCACGGCAATTCTATTTTTATCAACATTTTTATCAGTTATCAGGTAATCAAGGCACCGGCTTGCACCCCATGCCCATGCCGCAAGAGTACCCCATGAGTCTGCCCTGCGTTCTCCCTGATCGAGCAATCCATGTATTCCATCCTGAAAATTGTCAAACTTATCCGGATCAACATCTGCATTGTAAAATGCTGCCATTCCGTAACCTTTTGCAATAGCTTCTTCAACAGGCCAGAACTCGCTTTTAATGTTTCTTGACGGGTCAATATTGTCAGGTGACCTGTTGTTGATAAGTAGGAATACCGGCACAGGTTTTTTTACATTTTTTGGTGTAAAAAGAGACAGGTGAATTGTTAGTGTTTTACCTGAAGCATTGACATTTATATCAACCTGTTTCAATGTTGCAAGCCCGTCAATGGCATGAGTGTCTTCTTTTACAATTTTAAAATCGAGTGAATACGGAGTACGCGGAACCCTGCCATAAACATGCATTGTAAAGAGTTCAAGAATTTCAGGTCGGCGGTATTTCATCCATTCCGATTTGGTTCGGATTTCTCTTCCGGTAAGTGAAACAAGTGGGTCGGGCAAGATATAAAGAGGCACTTTTTCCTCATAGTAATTGGCGCCGGGGCGGCTTTTTGAGAGTTTTTCCACAAGCTCAGGCGATGCTTTCCAGCCTGTTGCTACCTGTGAAAATGAAACGGTTGTGAAAAAAGCGCTCAGTATAAATATAAAAGCTGACTCAACTATTTTTTTCGTTATCATTATTTTGAGTTATTACTTTCCTGCAGGAGAAAATATAAATGCTGCAGAGCCTTTTAGGGCAGGTTTGAAATATTCCATTTTAATCCTTGTGACTCCGTTTGGCCAGTACCGTTTCAGGCTTCTGTCAGTAACTTCCCGGAATTCAATTACGGGTTTTGTCACCCCGGGGTTGTATGACATATTGAGAGTAAAATCATCGCCTTCAAATTTCAGAAGGCCAGGTTTAACTTCTGTTACTTTGCAATAAGTAATAAGGTTGGAACTGGTAACTGCATCCGGTACAACTTCCAGTAGTTCATATTTATCACTTACTATAAAATTTTTACCGCGGTTTAATGTATAGGAGCGTATCCATCTTTTCACTTTTGCTTCAGGCTTATAAGCTCCGGATATATCTGTAGAAAACACAACAGATTTCGGATTTGCACTGAAGGTTGAATTTTTTGCCTTGAAATTTGCTCCATCTTTTTGTTCAGCTCCGTTTATTACCGGAAGGTTATGCCAGCCCGACTGCATTGTCCATATTTCATAACGTTTTGAGCTGAAAGTTTTCGCTGTATATTCTTCCCGTCCGACATCTATAAGGCATGGTTTACCATTATAGTACATCACGCATGAGCCGACATCATTATGATTATGGCTTTCGGCATTAAAACCTCCTTTTGCTCCAAAGAAGAATCCCATATAACTTCCCTGTTTATCGCGTCCTCCTGCTATTTCCGTGTCAGGGAACCAGAAATCCGAAACAAGAGCCTCCTCAGCTTCTGCATTGATTATTTCATCCCTGAGTACCAGGTTTTTAATCTGGTCGCCGATTTTTCCTCCGGGGGCATGCTCCTGCCATTTGTTTAATTTTGCAAGATATGCACCGAATTTTTGCATAACAGGATCATTAATTGCCTTGCCGTATCTGTAAACGACTGACGGGTTTCCTCCGGTTGTGGCATCGGCATCTGCAAAATTGATGAAATAGGGTGCATGAATATTTACTTTATAAAAATATTTTCCGATGTTCTGAATAAGCGGATCGTCGAACACGTCGAATTTTCCGTTGGTTATTTTTTCCATTATTTCAAGGCTTTCATAGAGTAATGCACCTGCAGCGCCCCAGTATGACGGGCCTTCGTCGCAGCCGCCATCATCCGAATAGCCGTTCAGAAATTTGTCGAGGGAGTTCAGGATTTTTTGTACTTCAGCAACTTTTTTCTCCGGATCTGTTTCCATCAAAAGGTAACTGGTAAGCATATTATAATTTACCCATGGATTCCAGTTATTCGGTCTTCCGCCTTTGAATCCCATATATCCGAAATCATCCCGTTCAAAATATGGATTTAGAGCTTTCCTGAATATTTCCTGTCTCAACCGCTGGGAAATTAACGGATGAACCTTATCGAATTCTTCTTTGAACAGATAGTAGGTCCATGAAAGGTTACTTGTTACCTCTCCTACGCCCAGGTCTATAGTTGGTTCATTTATATCGGGGAGTCCACGGGAAGCTTTCTGAAAATGAAGATGAGCTGACCAGCCCCACCATGTTTGTTCGCAATAATACCATACAGCGTTTATAATCTGGTCGAGAAAACGGCCCTTGCCCTCCACCAGTTCGCCCATTACAAGCGAAATCAGAGCATTACTGCAGGCAGCATATGCCTCCTGCCGCCTGTCTCCTGATCTGATAAATTCAAGATAATCGGTGGCTTTTACAACAGGCCAGTTATAATTCAGATAATTTTCTGCCCTCTGTATGTATTCCTTTCTGATATTTTCAGGAAGGCTCATCCAGAAAGACCGGTCTTTATAACCAGGTAATTTATTCCATGAGTTGTCAGTAATCATTACCTTTGGCAGGTCTATATTTTTCGCTTCATTAGCAAGAATGTTCCTCTCCCGGGGTTTTAGTTCTGCCTTTACATAATCCGTGGAGAAAATCAGTAATAATGTAACGATTGCAAATGTTATTCCTCCCGGTAAAATTTTTATTGTCTTCATACTATTATTTTTTAAAAATCAGTTGCTCATGTTAATTTAATTAATCCTGAAGTCTGAAAAAAGCAATTACTGTTCGGGTGCACTGAGCCGCACTTTAATGATTATTTTGTCTTCCTTAAATATATATGCAGGAATTCTAATCTCAATACGTTTCAGACCGGTTATTTTTTTATCGAATTTTAATGGCGGAGGGTCCATCATCAGAATTGAGACCCCAACATTCTCAGGTGACAATATTTTCAGATTCAAAGTTTTATTATCCTTTTTAAGTATTGCACCCTCTGATGATGGAATAACCTCAGCTGTTGTCATTGCTGCCCATGTAAACATTTTTGTCGAATCATTAATAATTACATGGTCTTCAATGGTAATAGAATGATCTGTATCTTTTATAAATTTCCTGTTTGCGCTTTTGACATTGCCATTATAAATCTCGGTCATATCAATGGTGGCTTCAGGGACCGGAGAAGTTTTAAAGTCTATTATGGGGGCATATCCGTTTACTTTGAACCGTTGATCGTTAACTGTAAGTGTGCTATGGCCGTGGTTACCTTTTGTAAGGAGAGACCATCTCTGGCAATCTTGGCACATTCCCCACAGGTCAAATCCCGCCTGTTCAAGTTCATTATAATCCTGGTTACCCGGGTCAATCACCCATCTTACGTCATTAAGTTCAAAGACAAAACTTCCCGCATCCATATTTCCGTGGCTGAGATTTGCCCTTCCGCCTTTTCCTCCAAAATAATAACCTGTTTGGTCATCTTTTCCTCCTCTGAATACTACAACCGGGTTAGTTCCATCCCCTTTCCAGATCAAAGGTAGTTCTGTCTTTGTTTTCTCTTCAAACTGTGAAAGCCAGATAAGTCCTGGTCCAGCAAGTCTTGATAATTTACCAACTTTTTCAGGTGGTTTTAAGAATTTTCCCTTTTCAAGAAAAACTGAATTACCGGTTTTCTGTGCGAACCATGCAAGGGTAATGTCCCCGTATCCACTTTGTCTGTCACCACAATCGGCAAAATTGAAGTAATAACCTGAAGGAGCCTCCATAAGTAACCGGAAATTGGCGCTTTCGAGGAAGGAAGGGTAATCAGCAATACCGAAATCAGTTCCAAATGCACTCTGAAGTATTGAAGAAGTAACACATGAAAAGCTTGTGCCGTAATCCCAGTAAGTAGCCCCTTCGGGATATATTCCGGATGGGGCATATTGTTTTAAAGCATTGGGCATACCTTCAAGTGATTTACTTATAACTGATGCTGCAAGTTTTGGATCCTTGTCGGCTACTGTAATTGCAGCAGCAATCATACCGCCATTACATACCTGATTCCAGTTATTTGTACCTGTATAGTTGCCATATTTAAAACTGGGGTTCAGTCCTTTTTCAATTAAACTCTTTTTTGCCATTTCAACAGTTGATTTTGGCAGTGCAAACCCCGCCCAGTCCACGGCAAGGGAAACGGCCATTGACATTTCAGCAACATCAAGAAAATGAGAAGGATGCCAGTCAACGAAACTGCATACTGATTTTAACTCCTCATCTATTTTTTTGAGATAAGCCGGATCTTTGTCGAGCCGGTACAGCAGTGAAAGGATACTCATCCTGTAAAGCATTTCCCTTGATGTAGACAACATTCTTCGCCCGATTACCACACGTGTCAGTACCGGCTTTGTAAGAATTTCTTTTGCATTGTATTTCATTGCCTCGTAGTATGATTTCACAACCGGATCTGATTTAATTTTTGCCTTCAGGTTTGCTTCTATTCCGTGTGTAAGAATCAGCCTCGGATGTGACTTCTTAAGTCTGGCTTTTATATACTGTTCATTTACAGGATTTTCGAGCTTGACTACAGCTCTATCCTGTTCAGATTTCTGTTGTGCCTGAGCATTTAAAAATGAATTAAACAAAGCAGTGAAGCAAAACAGAATTGTTATTACAAAGAATTTCTTTGAATTCATAGGCTTAGAATATTTTAAATTTTAAATTTTAAATCTTAAATTTTATATCCTGAATCAGTGTAACACCTTTATCCGTCGTCCCGACCCATTGATTACCGGGTATACTGATTTTCTTTTTCAAAGGTTTATTAAAGGTGATTTCAATATTTTCATTACCCGGATAATATAAATAATTCTTTGTACCACTTCTCAAAACCAGTAATGGCAATTTATCTTTTAATTTAAAACTAAGTTTTTCGTCGTTATATTCGCTTAAACCTGAAAATCCTAAAAATTCATCAGTACCATTTTTAGGTATTCTAATTACAATTACATCGGCCAAAGCGGAAAATGGGGATGTAGTACCGGTATTAATTTCCTGTGGTTTCATTACAGGATTTTTAAATATCAGAACCGATGCAGTTTCATATTTTGTTGAAATATTTTCAGCCCAGCAGGTGGAATTGTTCTTCATAGTTTTTGTAAAAGTAAATTCAGGTTTTTCTGCCAGATACGGATATAAAAAAGTTGAAAATGTGACTGGCACTTCACCTCTTTTAACATAAACAACTGTAGGAATTTTTCTATGTTCTCGTGGCAGCCAGCCCAGTATTGGATCAAGTTGTCCGGTAACTATTTTACCTTCCATATTTTCAATATCCATTGGATATAATGCAAGTTGCACGGAATCGTCACAAAGGGTATGAACTGAAAAATTCTGCCTGTCAATAACAGCATCAGGTGCATTCAGATGAAAATGAGCTTCATATGTATGAATTCCTTCCCCTGTCAGAAAATCAACAACAACATAATAATAGGGTTTAAGAAAGACAACGTGCCGGGTATGAATCACTGATGTATCTTTTTCGCCAACATATTCTTTAGGCTTACGGATCATCTTATATCTGTTTTCCTGATATCCTGAAGAATATATTCCTCTGCCGTAGTCAAATAATGCAGAAGTTGTCCATGGATTATCATAAGGTTTTGTAATTAATCTTGCTTCTTTCATATCTCCTCTGTGTTGTTCTTTACCGTCAACCAAAATTGTATTATGACCCGGCGATGAAAGAACATAATGTCTCCATATTGACTGGTCGTATGAATATGAGCCCGGTTCTGTAATCAGGATTTTCCCGTGAGAATAAAGGTATATATTTAACATGTCTTCATGTTCATGTGCATAACCAACTGGTCCGGCATCAAAATAAAGGCAGTTATCATTGAAATTCCATCCGCTACGCATAATATAATATCCGGCCCAGTTAAAATAGTATGAATCAAATGGTGGTTTTTTCCCCTCCTTGCCCATGGTTGCTCCAAATAAAAATTCTTCATCTTTCCATATTTCATAAGCTTCTCGGAGTGAAGAAATGGCATTTACCGGATTTGAATCGTTAAAAGGAGGCAAATACCCCGAAGGATCCATCATATAAAGATTAAAAAGATATTGTTTCTTCATTTTATCCATGTAACCTTCAGGGAGTTGAACATTGTTTTTCAGGGCAAGTTTTGCCAGCCTCATAAAATTCGACCTTGAAACCTGATGATAACCAGGTGTTAATTCCACTTCTGCTCCATCAGGGTATACCTGTTTATTAAGTTCTTTATTCAATCTTTCAAAAGCAACATTTAAAAGTTCCGCAGAGTGTTTGAATTCAGGAAAAAGAATGCCGATAGTTCCAAGGCCGTTACATTCCATTGTAATCCAGTTTCCACTTCTTTCGGGCATTTCCAGTGTAATTTTTTCAAGCCTCTGAGCATGTTCTATAACACCTGTTACGAAAATTTTATGTGCTTCGGGGGTAAATGAAGATGAGTTTAAAAAATAATAATAAGCATTCATCCACGACCCCGACATTCTGATTCCAGCCTCTATTGTTCGCCATGTAAGGGTTTCTCCTGGAGATGCATCAAGTGGTACTGGATTATCCTTTACCCAATCAATCAATTGCGACACCCACTCCTTTGCATATTTCTCATCAAGGGTTTGCCAGTAAGCATGTCCGAGAGTGTTCCACATAGGCATCCGGTTAAGATTTGCATATGTCCATTCTTTTGTAAAATTAGGCTGTGAAGTATCCACAGGATTATATTCCCAGTTAATATCTTCGCCGACAAAAGTTTCAGGAGCTCCCATGGAAGGTTCGATCAGATGTTTCATAATTTTTTCAGCCTGCGGATAACTATCTGCTGATGCTTTTTGTGGTTTATCGGCAGGATTTATATCCCATTTTGCATTACTTTTTGTTCTCCTGAATTCAAGGTAGGCTGCTTCAGCATTTTTATAATCTTTTTGCAGAACATAATTTCTGACTTCTTCCATGCCCTGAAAATCGAGGTTCAGCATGGAGAAAAAGACTGAGTCATTTCTGGGGCTTATATAAGTCTTTTTGACTATTTCCCCGGCAGATGCCGTTAAGGGTTTATTTTGTGACCTGCAGGAGCATATTAACAGGAGTAAAATAAAAACAATTCCTGTGATTTTGTCTATATTTTTAGCAAAAACTGATTTCATTGAAATGATTATTAATTATATATGAAACATATTAAATAGTTTTTAAATATACATAAAGGTATGTTTCTTATACTGTTAAAATATTACTGAAAAAAAGCCGTAATTATTTGAATAATCACGACTTTATTTCTTTAATAATTCTGTCTTAGAAGACTTTGGGAGTGAAAACTTCCATAACAACAGCCCTGTCCCTTATTACTAGCACATCGTTTCCTGTGTAAGTATTAACCCCGTCGGTTGCGGTGAAGTTAAGGACAATGCCATCTCTTTCCTTATTACCCCATGAAAATGCTTTTGGCTTGAATACGCCTGTGCCTGATATAGTCAGCAGTGAACCAGGGGCACCTGTTATGATACAATTGTTTCCATTAAAGGTAAGAAGAAGTTTTATATTTCCCTTGAGTATGTTTGAATAAAGGTTTAAAGATACCGCTACCTGATATCTTCTGGTTGTAACAGCCTTTACAACAGGGTTTTTTTCAACATATTGTGCGCTATAGGTGGAATCTTCTATTACGGTGTTTGCACTATTCTTTACTGTTGATGAGCCATAGTGAAAATAAGTTCCGTGATATTCATTAATATACTTTATGGCAAACATTGTAAAGTTTTTTGGAGTAATGTCCCAGTCTGATGCAACACGTGGATCAGGCGATGGAAGGGCTGAACGACCAACCAGTATTGTATCAACGTCATCTGAACCGGTTAAACGTAACGGAACAACATAAGTATTTCTTATTGCAAGAGTATCGTTAAAGAATGCATCTGTCAGCTGCACGGTTACACCGCCATTGAATTTACCTTTCGGAATAATGATTTTATCAGGGGAACTGAGTGTATAATAATTTGAAGGCAACGCTCTGACAGTATCGTTTGTTTCTGAAAACAGCACTTTATTACAGAGGCTTTTATCAACAACAAAGTTAAATGCTCTGTCTCTGTTGTTCTCATAAATTCCTCCAATTGCAACTGAAATAACGAATCTGTGGGCGTTGTCGTTTGTATTGTCATAAATATAATCGCCCAGTACCAGAGTTCTGACAGGGTACTGATAAGGGAAATACCCAGAGGTGTAATCAAAATCGGGATGCTTTTTTTCGAAATTTTCGCATGATACCAACCCGATTAAAATTGTTAGTATATATATAAGTTTTTTCATAGTAATACTTTTGCTTAAGTAAAAATTATTTCCAACCATTATTCTGAACAAGGTTAAACTTAACAACCTCTTTATCCGGAATAGGTCCATAGTGCATATAGTTATTATTAAATGCACGTGGTTCAACAACGAAATAGTTAAAACTGGTTCCGTCAATTTTCACTCCCATTGCCGGTTTTGTAAGGTCTGCTTTCCATCTGCGAAGATCCCAGAAGCGGAAACTCTCGAAACAGAGTTCAAGTCTTCTTTCGTTACGTATAAGTTCTCTCATGTCTTCCCTGGTTGTTATTGAGGCAAGGTAATTATCAGGTTGTTTTATACCTGCACGTTTCCGGATAGCTGCAATAACATCACGGGATGAAAAGGTGAATGAGCCTTTTCCATCAGGTCCCCATGCTTCATTAGCTGCCTCTGCATATATCAGGAATATTTCGGTATACCTGATATGAGTATTAAAATGTTTCTGGCTTGATGTGGTAGTGGGGTCGGCATTAACATCTTCACGCAGCAGTTTCTTAAGATAATAACCTGTTCTTGTTGAGGTAGGAATTGCATCTACTGCATTATCTCCACCGCCTGTACCTGTATTTATGACAGTACTTTTAAAAGTACTGCCGCTGTAAATAATATATAATCCCAGGCGGGGATCTCTGCTGGCATAAGGATTTGAAGGATTATAGCCAGAACTTGGATGATTTATAGGGTATCCGTTAGCCATTGGAAAAGCATCAACCAGATTTTGTGTAGGATTGATTCTTCCGCTTCCAAAAAGTGAAGGCGGAAAGTTTGTCACTTCCCGTGCTCTGTCAGAATAGATTGGCCTTCTCCAGATTATTTCAGCGATATCTTTCAGATCTCCGCTGGTAAGTTCAGCATCATCAACCTGGGCTTTAAGATAAAATGTGTGTCCTTTGGGATCGAGGCCAGCAATACCACCTATATTACTGATAAGCTCTCCTGCAAAATTTGCAGCTGTTTCCCACAGTGTAAGATCGTTTGTTATATTGAAAGCAGGGCTTGCAGCAAGAAGGGCAAGTCTTGCACGCATTGCTCTTACTACCCTCCCACTGATGCGCTGACGGGAATAATCACCAAAAACGGTATTGTAATTGTCCACTTTTGTTACTTCAGTGAATCCTGCCGGTAGCTGTGCCATGGAGGCAACATTTCCGTAATCCATAGGCAGATATTTAAGTGCTTCGGTAAAATCGGAATATGCACTGTTCAGATAATCGTTAAATGAAGCCCTTGGTTTACCGAAATTCTGCTCTATGTCGGTGAAAGAATCAAGAATAGGTGCGCCAAGCAGTTCACCTCCTGGAGAAAATCCTCCATGGTTCCTAAGAAGGTAATACTTAAACATCCCTCTCAAAGCGTAGGCTTCTCCTTTGAGACGTCTTATAAAGAGTCCGTTCTGTTCCATATTAGTAAGTTTCCACGGAACGTCATTAACAACACCAAGGAACTGATTAATATAGGTAATTGCCCTGTTGCTGTTATCCCAGAGGCTCTGGGGATCATAAAGAGCCGACCATTCGCCTCTGGCTATCCTTGAAAATGAATTAAGCTTATCATTGGATACAGCATCGTCAGTAGCAACCTCATCCCACCTGTAGTCGTTGGTAGGAATATAGGTAAAAGCTCTTAACAATAAACCTTCAGCAAAGGAGGGGTCTGCGTATATCCTGTTGATGGTGCTGTGGTTATCATTTTCAGGTTCCAGTAATTCACAGGAATTGAAAGTAATAGTCGTAACCAGCAGCAGTGTAAATAATTTATATATTTTCATACAATTCAACTTTTGTGATATTTAAAATAATGCTTTAATTCCTGCAGAAAATGTCCGGTAATAAGGTTCATTACCAGTTCTGAGATCTCTTATTTTCCTGTTATTAGCAAACTGAAATACATCAGATGCATTAATAAAAAGGTCGGTTTTTTTCATCTGAAGAAATTTTGCAGCAGTTTCGGGTAAGCTCCATGTTAACTGTATATTTCGAATCTGGAAATAATCATTATTATACAGCCAGTAGGTTGAACGACGGAAATTATTGTTATTGGTTATAGAACTGAGTCTGGGATAAGTGGCAGTTGATGCTGTTGCAGGTGTCCATGCACCGAGAACCACTTCAGAGTATTTTTTATTGCCATCAACCCAGTAATAATTTCCTTCCTTAAAGCTGTCTGATCCGCTCCTGCCTTCACCCAGCATAAACAGTGTAAGAGATTTATAAGATATTTTCACCTGTAATCCTCCTGAAAACGGAGCCTGGTAGCGGCGGATATAAACCTCATCATTTGCATCAATCGCACCGTCACCATTCTGATCTTTATACTTTATGTCACCCGGCTTTACAGTTCCGAAAGTCTGCAGCGGGCTGTTATCTATATCGGACTGATCTTGGAAAAAGCCTATAGCCTCCAGTCCGAAAGTAGCATCAACGGGTTTTCCTTTACGGTACTGGTAATCGTTGCTGTAAATCTCATCAACTTTTGTTCTTTCCGAGTTAACATAAAGAATATTTGCACCGACATAAAAATTCAGGTCTCCAAATGATTTGTTAAAATTAAGTCCCATCTCAATTCCTTCATATTTCTCTGCATTGTAATTTTCATATGGGACATAATCGGAGTAGTAACCGGGATATTTGCTGGAAACCCTTGTAACAAGGTCAGTGTAATTTTCAAAGAAAATGTTGGTTTCAAGACCCAGTAATTTATTAAAGAACATACCTTCAATTCCGGCATTAAAGGATTCTCTTTTTGCATAGCCGAGATCAGGATTAGCTTTGCCGTTCGACAAAACACCGCTACGGCTTCTGAGCCCTTCATTCCATGAATAACTGCCTGAAGTGGAATATCGTTCATCGTAGTAGAAAAACCCTCCGATAGGAATATCGGAGTTCAGTAATCCTCCCGATGCCCTCAATTTGAGGTAATCGATAGCACTCACTGACGAAAGAAAATCTTCCTCACTTATCATCCATGCTACACCTAATGTGGGAGAAAAAGCAACTCTGTTTCCTTCAGGCAGTTTAACTGAATTGACTAAAGCGCCGCTGAAATCAATCATGTATTTTTTATTGTAAATATAGGAAAGCTGGGTTCCAATATTTGCGTGTTTAACTCCCTGAAAATCTCCCTGTTCTTTATAGATACCGCCATAACCAAGCAATGAACCTGTAATATGGTGAACATCATTAAAAGTCCTGTCGTAAGAAAGTAATCCGTAGAAACCAAAACGGCGGTAAAATGTTGTATTCCCGACCACCTGTGTACCAGGTCTTGCATCAATCCCATATTGTTTAAGACTTACTATTGAATCTTTCACGGCATCCCATGTGGGTTCGTAAACTGAATAGGTGTTCTGAATGCTCTGGTCATAAGCCGTAAAGAAATCAAAACTGATGTTTGTGTGGGCAGAAAGGCCCTGAGTAATACCACCAAGGTCAAAATCCACTCTGTTGTTAAAGGAGAATTTTCTCTGTATTCTCTCCAATGACCCGCCTGAATAGCTGTCAGCAATGTCATTATTCTGGAAAGTAACATTACCGCCCAGAAGGTACATTCCATTTACATCATTTTTTCTTCCGGTTAACATGGGGTTATTGGGGTCAATAAGGTTAAACGGTATCAGGGGTGTAAATTCATAAGGTCTGTTACTAGCGGCTGCTGTCCAGAAATCACCTCGCTGGCTTCTGTTATTTACAAAAACTGATGTGCCGTCAATTGATGTTTTTATCCAGTTATTTATTTTCAGGTCGACATTGCCTCTTATGTTGAAAATATTATTTCTGGCATTTGCAGCCTCACCGAAGTTGAGAATACCTCCGGCAGAGTACCATCCGAAATTTGAATAGTATTTAGCAACTTCATTACCACCCGAAAATTCGCTTGTAATGTCAAAATAATTTTTAAATTTTCTCATGTATTCATCTGAATAGTAATCTACATCAGGATAACGGTACTTATTACCTGTTCTGAAGTTTTCAATAGTGGCAGGAGAAAATTGTTCTGTCAAACCATCATTTAAGCGCGCCTGATTGTAATAAGTCATATAATCGGCTGAATTCAGGTATTTGGGCAAAGCTCTCGGAGTTGAAATTCCATAGTTCACAGTAAAGTCTGATTTACTCTTGAATGCTTCACCTCTTTTGGTTGTTATCATTATTACTCCGTTTATAGCAGCAGTTCCGTATAAAACCGAGGAATTAGGATCTTTCAGTACAGTAATGCTTTCTATTTCCGAGAGTCTAAGTCCGTCAATTCCTCTTGGCAGGCCGTCTACCACAAAAAGTGCATTCCCTGTGCTTAACCCGCTTCCGGTTATATCGGCCACATTAATCCCGATCCCGATACCCCTTATGTTATTGCTTCCAAGCATTCCAAGGGCACGGCCGGTAAGGATATTATCTGCAAATATTGTGTTATCATATAAAATTATCTCATCAGTCTTTACTGTGCTTACAGCATTGATTACATCTCCTTTATAAGCATCACGGAAAGCAAGATTGATTTTTGCATCTTTTTCATAGAGGTATTTTAATCTTTTAAGAGTAATATTTTTCATCAGCTTAATTTGATCTACAGAATAGCTGACAAATTCAAATTCTTTTGCCTCTATAATAATTTTAGAATTAGGATCAACCATAATAGAGAATTTACCCTGTGTATCTGTTTTTGTGTAAGCTTTTCCGCTGAATATTTCCGCATTCACTACCGGGTTACCTCCTTCGTCGGTCACAACAGATTCGATTCTGACCTTTTTCACTTCTTGGGCATACACATTGTTAAAAAATGACAATATTATTATGCTCAAAAATGCTGACAGTATATATAATTTAATTTTCATCTTCCATGCATTTTAAGTTTATTTTTAGGGGCTTACCATCCTGGATTCTGAGGGAATCCCTCATACATTTTGGTATATTTTACCGGTATTGGCAGCCAGTTATGTTTTTTTGTAGCCACCCGTCTTACTACGAGCCGTTCAGACAGATTAATAGGTTTACCTCCGGGTCCGCGATCAAAGTCTATAGCAGTTTTATCGAGGTAGCGGGGATCGTAGTTTCTGTTCCAGCGGCGCAGGTCGCAGAAACGTTGACCTTCAAAAGCAAGTTCAACAGCTCTTTCACGTACAATTTCTTCAAAAAATACATCTCTGTTGGTGGTGTATGCTGCTGAAATATTCGGAAGCTGAGCTCTGTTCCGTACCACGTTAAGCGCCTGCTCGGCCGTCATGGTATAGTTTGAAGATTTGCTCTGGGGAGTACCTCCATTACTGAAAATAACTGCCTCGGCATACATTAGATAAATATCTGCAAGTCGCAGATATGGAACATAAGCCATAATCTGGCCAGCCTGGGACAATGAATAGGTTGGACTGAGACCATTGAATTTTTTCTGATAATAACCGGTTACACTGGGCGGATTAATTTGCGACCGGTGGCGGCCTCCGTTATATAGTTGAGCATACATATCCAGACCTGCTGTTGCCCACCATTTTTCGCCATCAATGGCAATGAATTTATAAAAACGTGGTTCACGTCCGGTCCATGGATCGAGCGGCTTAAATCCTGAAGCAGGATCTGTGATCGGCAAACCATTTGCCATGGCAAAATTCTTGGTATAATTATGAGTTGGTACATCTGCGTTTGAACCGCTGTTGAGTCCAAATGATGAAGGACTTGTTGCCCCAAGAGTAGAATTTCGAACACGCGTTCTGTCATAAATTGTTGGCGACATAATTACTTCTGTTCCCCCGGGCCGGAGGTAATTCAGTTTATAGAAATTATCCATATAGTTTGCCCAGGGCTGGAGCTTATATATCTGTGTTGCATCAGCAAGAGAGAGAAGTTCTCCGAATGCATTTGCAGCCTGGGCGCACAATTCAGCATTATATGTACTACTGCCTGTTGCCTCTTCATTCATCATCGGGCTTGCAGCATAAAGCAGTGTTTTACCCAGATAACCAAGAGCATGAAATTTATTTATCCTGTCGCGGTTATGCCCCAGTGTTTTCTGACCAACAGTTGAAAGATCCCAGTGAACTGGAAGCAAATCTGCTGCAGCTCTGAAATCTTCAGCCATCTTTTTGGCAGTTTCCTGAAAATTAAGCCGGTTGAACTCATCGCTAACAAGGTTTTCAGTCGGGCCAAGAACTCTTGTAACATAAGGCATACCTCCCCAGAAACGGCATATCTCAAAATAAAACCATGCCCTGAAAAATAATGCCTGACCTTTTATAAAATCCTTTTCTTCCTGAGTTCCTTCAAAGAGCCCCGGTGTCTCTATTTTTTCGAGAGCCATATTGGCTACACGGATTGCATACCAGGCATATTCCCATATGCGTCTGTCCCTGGATGTATTGCTCGCCACATTTACTGAAGAGGCTCCATAGAAATATGTTTCGCTGTTCCAGTAATTACCATTATCAAAATTGTATGGATAGTTATTGAGGGTTTCATCTGCAAACAGATATTTATTCCAGGCACCGGCTTTGTCAGGGTCCACTATGCAATTGTACATCTGCTCAACAAAACCCTGGAAACTTGTGAAATTGCCAAATACATCTTTTTCCAGGATTGTTGACTCCGGAGCCTTGTCGAGATACTCCTCACATGAATTCAGGGTAAATGAGAGTATCAGTGCAATAAGGCCCGAGTATAAATAGTGATTTATCCTTTTCATAATTATATAGCTTAAAAAGTTAATTCAACACCCAGGTTTATTTTCTTGAGAGTGGGATATGCTCCCTGTGTTGCGCTTCCTCCGCTGTAAGTCTGCTCCCTGTCATCCGGAAGTTTCGACCAGAAGAAGAGGTTATTTCCATTAAGGAAAAGCCTCATATTAGTGAAGCCAGCCTTTTTTACCCATGCAAGGTCGTTTAACACGTATGATAGTTCTATGAGTCTGAGGCGCAGATAGGAAGCATCATACATGTAATAATCCCCGATATTTTCACCCTGTGTTTTCCACCGTGGAAGGAATGATGTTGCATTGGGATTGTCCTTCGACCAGTAATCACGGACATGAGCAAATAGTATATCAGTATCGTTCTTAAAGTTATCGAAGGGGATATACCGGTTGGCATTATTAACTCCGTAAAACTGTACCATCAGGCTTAGCCCTTTATATTCAGCGCCCAAAGTAAGAGTAGCGGTATTCTGAGGTATTTCTGAATAACCCACCGGAGCTACATCCTCACTGGATTTAATTATTCCGTCTGCATTAAAATCTATCAGATCGTAATATCCGGGAAGTTTTGCAAGGTCGTTGGTTTCTGTAGGAACACTTGCATAAACTTCGTCCCAGTTGTCGTAGAATTCAGTCTTGATAAGACTTCTCTGCTGTCCTATCGGGAAACCTTTCTGTTTCAGGTGCTCATACTGCAAAGGAAGATCATCACGTTCAATAATTGTATTTTCATTATGTGCAACTGAAAGGTTACTCCATACCTTAAGGTTTCTTGTTATTTCTTTATTAATACCAAATTCTATTTCAAAACCGTTTGATTTTACTCTGCCAAGATTAGCACTTGGCGGAGTAGCACCAAAGAAAGGAGGAATGCTTCTCTGGTCACCGGTAAGTAGAATTCCTGTACGGTCTTCATTATATGCCTCAACATTTAACGTAAAAAGGTTCTTAAACAACCCAAGTTCAACCCCAAAATTATTTTTGATTGCAGTTTCCCATCTTACGTCGGGATTGCCAATCACAGTCTGTCTGTACATATAATAAGGACTCAATCCGTTTGTGAGTTCACTCAGGCCTGCCCTGCCGCCGTATTCGAACTGGGATTCGTAGAGCCAGCGGCTTCCGCTAACCTTGTCGTCTCCCACCTTACCTCTACTGAATCTCAGTTTCAGTTTATTTACAAACGGCACTTTCCAAAAAGCCTCATTTGACACAACCCATCCGATGGCAACTGACGGGAAGAAATCAAAACGGTAACCGGGGCCGAATTGTTCTGAACCGTTATAAGCTCCATTAACCTCAAAAAGATATTTTGCCCTGTAATCGTATGTAGCACGGAACACCCAATCTTCCCTGTAATTCGGGAACATGCTTCCGTTGGCGTACTGTTCACGCTTAAACAGCCCCATAGCGGTTACATTATGTACACCAAACTTACGGGCATAATTCAGCTGAAACTGGTACATCAGCCTTCTGTCAACCGGAATTCCAGGTGTCCAGTTAGCATTTTCCCTTACAGTTTCCTCTCTGATAGTCCATGGCCTGAGTACCCAGTTATATTCTTCTTCGCTTATCGGCAGGTAAACTGTGTATTCACTCGGATCCTGGTCAGGACCTTTGTACAACATAGGATAAATCTGGGTAAATTTAACATTGCAACTTGCCTCATTTGCACGGGCGGAGTTAACTACATCATAAATTCCTCCTTCGGTTCGAATATTGTTATCGTAGAATAGAGAAGCTTTGGCAGAAAGTCCTTTGGTAATGAAATCGAGGTTCTGTTCAAGATTGAAGTCAGAATTAAGTTGTGTTGTTCTTGTTTGCCTTATACCTATATTATAAACTATTGCAAGCGGGTTCACAGTATTGTTACCACCCTCCTGATAGGCGCCCCATCTTCCATCCTTGTACATCGGCAGAAAGAGGTTCGGAGCCAGGCCATAGGTTGCATTCCACATCCATGAATCTGCACGGCCTGTGCTTCCCTCATTATTATAGTTTGTATTTTTAAGACTGTAATACCCTGCAAGGTTCAGTGAAAATTTTGTGGTTTTGGTAAGCTTTATGTCTATATTACTTCTGAAGTTGAATCTATCAAAATTGTAGTTAGGGTAATAGCCTTTACCATTGTCATAATCGGTAAACATATCTCCTTCATGCAGGTAGGCCAGAGAACCGAAATACTGAACTGCATCGCTGCCTCCCTGAGCGCTGAGGGTTGCTCTGTGGGAGATTCCCATGGTTTTATACATTTCATCCTCCCAGTCAACATTCGGATATATATAAGCATATTCAGGGGTCTGGGGTTTTCTGTAACGCTGAACAATTTCATAAGGCACATATGCATTCCATGATGGTTCATTAAGAACGACTTCGCGTTCGATAATTTCATTTTTAGCCATCATGGCTTCATATGAGTCAAGTTTTTTGGGCTGTTTTGACAACATTGACCCGGTAGTCATGTAATTGAAATTCAGGGTTGTCTTGCCAGCGGCACCTCTTTTTGTAGTAATCAGTATGACTCCGTTTGCGCCTTTCACTCCGAAGACTGCAGTTGCAGAGGCATCTTTAAGTACTGAAATGCTTGCCACTTCGTTTGCATCAACATTGTTCATGTTTCTTTCGACTCCGTCAACAAGTACCAGGGGCTGTCCACCGTTCCATGTATTCTGACCGCGGATAAAGATGTTGGTAGCGCTCTCACCTGTTAATATACCACCGGGTTCACCCGACACAGTAAGTGCAACAACACCAGGTAATTGTCCGCTTATTGCCTGTCTCAGGTCTGTAACATTACCTGAACGTTTGATCTGATCTGTAGTCATCTGGGCAACGGCACCCACAACTGTTTCCTTTTTCTGTGTACCATAACCCACAACTATAACTTCTGACAGAGCCAAAACTGCTTCACGGAGGGTAACATTGATCACTGTTTGTCCTCCAACAGGAATTTCCTGTGTCTCCAGCCCAATAAAGGAGAATACCACTACGGCATCCCTAGGGACATTCTGTAATGAAAATCTTCCCTGTACATCAGTTAGAGTTCCGGATGTAGTTCCTTTAATCATTACAGTGACGCCTGCAAGAGGCTGCCCCTGAACATCGGTTACAGTCCCGGTAACATTTATCTGCTGTGGATTTTCAAATCCTGAGGCTGTTACTTTCATAACAGACACACTTAACAAAAGCAGCATAAAGACCAGGCCTCTCAGTACCGGAAAAATACAGATCATCTGATTTTTCCGGTAAATCGTCTTAATAGGATCCTTTTGCATAGAACTAATAGGTTAGTGTTTAAATATTAAATTTTTCAATGAAATAGGATGACCTGCATATCTGAATAATCAAACCTGCAGTTATCACATCCTCAAATAAATAATAAATTAACGTTAACGTTAACGTATTGTATTTTAGAATAAACGTATAATAAAAACGGAATAAATTAATATTTTTTACTGGGCAGTAAGTTGACTTTAACAATGATTCTATCTCCCTGAGTAAATTCATAGGTTAGTCAATGTACTGTTTTAAGGTAAATCTATTACAAATATAAAAAAATAATATTAAAAAAAAATTATTTTTTTAAACAATATTATGGTATTAAATTCCGGGGCAACCTCCGGACACAAATTTCCGGGGTAAGACCCGGGGAATTAATCCATAACTTCCTGTCCGCCGATTTCGTAAGCCGTAGCCGGCTATGACGGTCGAAAAATGCATAATGTGCATCTCTGTCATAACTGCTCCGCATTATTAGCTGGCTTGCCCACGGAAAAAATATTGAAGGCACGTTAATGGGTTTTGTACCTCTCGTTCCGTTTGTTGCAATATAGAGCCAGTCGTTCCTGTCAAATTGTTCAGCAGCTTTTATAATCCTTTCCCTGTTGTATACCAGATCGGTATCATTGTTAATAAGGCCCTAACCATCAGGTTTTATTGTATATGCAAGATAATTCCACATACTTTCCAGTTTTTTGTGGAATTTTTTCGGTACAGGAATATTTGCCTGCCTGCAAATGTCCACAAAACCACTGAAATTGCTTAATGCAACAAGGTGATAGCTTGAGGTCAGTTCAGTCTGTGCTCCGTCGGGATAAACCTGTTCATCGAGGCTTTCGGTAAGTGTCTTACCTGCATATTCAAGCCAGGCTGCTGATTCAGAAAATTCGGGCCATGCAGTTGACAGTGTTGCCAGGCCTGTCATTTCCATTGTTAGCCAGTTCCCCTGTGCATGAAAGTTGCGGGCATAATGTCCATGTTCAGGCAAGCTGCTTAGAATTAAAAGTCTGGTAGCCGGTGTAAGCAGTTTATTTTTCATTAACCCATAAAATACTCTTGACCATGCTTTTATTCTGAAGCTTACCTCAAGTCCCCGCCACATTTCAGTTGAACTTTTTATTCCGAGATACGGTAAACTATTGATAATTCAATCTTTGATATGAGTATCAATGGTTCCGGCATAAACCGGCTTACCCGTTCTCATATATGCGTCGAATAGTGTATTGATAGTGCCTGTTTAGAGCCCATGCCCATTCAATATCATTTGCAGGTCCACGGCACGACCAGTCGATATGACCTTCAACATCGCGCGGAACAACAAAGGATTGATTATAAAATGTAAATATATTATTCACTATTGAATCAGCCTGAGGTTCTGTCCTTTCTGATGCAGGAGGTAATTCTCTTCTCAAATAGAAACCTGAAGAACCTGTCCGGTAATACTCCAGTAAATATTCACAAGCTTCCTGAATATTGTTTTTGCTGTAAGCTTTTTTCACTTTCTCAAGCCCCAGATAATCAAGGTTAAGTGATCCGACAAGTGTTTTCAACCTTTCAGGATATACCCTGAAGACATCAGAAACAGTTTTTAATTTTCTCCAGTCTGCTGCCCCACCGGAGTCTTTTTCAGTTGATAATACAAGCCTGACATCTCTGACTGCAGGAAGTGAAATTAAAATACCTTTTTCATGAACAATAATCCGTAATTTCCTGGATTTATTTTTATCGTATAATGTTGCCTGTTTTATATCACTGAAAGGGAAAATTATATCAACCGACTGATTACATGTAACTATATACTCATTTTTATTATTGACAATAAGGTTTGCTGATCCTTCTCCTTCTTTCGGGAGTAAGGAATATCCCGCATAACTTATTTCCGTTCCCTTTCCAAGGTATAAATATCCGAGATTTTTGAGTTTTAACCCTGCCACTCCGAAATATCCCCTGAATACATAATTTTCGTTTTTCACATTTAATCCGGGATCAACAGATTGAAGTATCAACTGAGATGTTCCGTTTTTATTAAAAACCCATAGGGATGTGGATTTTCCGGGTAATGAATTTTTATCAACTCTTATTGAATCAACGCTATAACCTGTGTTTTTTATAAAAGGTTCAAATACTGCAATAAAAGGTTTGCTGCAGGATTCACTTTCATCCCTCATTGTAAATAAAGGTAAAGTTTTACCTGAATATTGCCTTCCAGAAGTGCGTGCTCTCAATGATCTGGCCTGATAATATGTTCTTCCGTGTGTTCCTGCCAGATGAACCTGCATAAAGATATCTTCCAGTTTTTCATTTTTACCGGTAAACAACGCAATAAGATTCTTATTATAATTTTCAATTTTCCTGACAGATGTGAAAAATCTGAAACCGGGGTAGTCCTTTTCTGTTACCGGATAATTTGACTCGACAGATTTAACAGGTTGCCTGTCTGAATTCAGGAAGATAAGTGTATCACCTATATTATGATATACATAATCATTACTTACCGGATTATCAGACCTGTAAATATCAACATAATAGCCGCTTTTTTCTGAAGTACGGATAATAGCCATTGTCCTCATCTGATTTGTTCCGGTAGATCTGTCAAAGTAACGTGTAACGGTAAAAGAACAGACCGGAGATACTGCATCTTTTTCCGGCAAAGGTTCCATTGCAGCGAGTTCGATTTGCCCGATATTTTTTCTTCCGGCAGATCCTGAAAAAGGAACCGAACTGGAAGAACCTGCTGCTACAACCGTGTTATGTGCTGCCCATTGACTGTAATAATACACATGAAGGGGGTGCTCATAAGTCGGGCCTGGTCCGGCATCAATGCCCATCACCTGCCCCACTCCATAAAGCTCCATCGCCATTCCGTTACAATGATTGTGGTTATAACTTGCTCCCTGCACCCCGTACATCAGGCCATATACCGGATCTGTGCCGTTTCTTTGCAGGAAATACCGGGCAAAATCAAGAGTACCGCTGCGGGGCCATCTGTATTCCGAATCAGTTACGGGTATTTCCGGTACATAACATAACAAACCAATATACCCCGAATTTTCCCGTTTATAACGTCCGCTTTCCGTAAGTTTTCTGAGAGCTGCAAGCAGATCAGTCAGTTCCGGTCGGTTATATTTAAGTGCACCGATTATACCTATTTCGAGTAACTCGGGACTCTGTGAAGCTCTGCCAGTATCTCCGAATGCTGAAACGGTTAAATCCGGAAATGAATATTTCAGCATAACATAAGAAGACTTAAATAAAGCAGGAAATTTTTCGAATATATCATATCCGTTTTTTTCCATGGCCAGTGCCGAAAGAAGGAGGTTACTAACCGGGTAGTTATGATAACCTGCAGGTTCTTTCCAGTGTCCATCCGGAGTCAGCCATTTTTCTACAGTTGAAGGTAATGCAAGCTGTCCGCAGGAACCGTTTATAGTATCTTTATTAAGGAAAAACTGAAGGTAGTAATTTCTTTTATCCTTATTTTCAAGACTGAGAGCTGCAAAAATTAGGGTAGAGCTTTCAGCGGCATACCAATTATTGTTCCAGAAACCCCTGAAAGCAAGGGTTGAAGCAAACTTCTCAAATACGACATCATAATAATGAAGGGCATACCCCTTTTCTTTCATATAATTATAAACAAAATCATATGCCAGAATAAGGCTTCTGTGGGCTGCATCACCGAGTGTCTGCATATCTAAAAATCCTGTACGGCAAGGGCCGGTAATTGGTTCCTGATAATAAGCTCCCTTAGCCCATTGATCAAGAATATCGGCAGCAAATTTTGCATACTTTTCATCGCCGGTTAACCAGTAAATAATTGCGGCATTGAGTGCCAGATCATTTATTTCTCCGTTAATATCTCCAACAAAAGCCTGTGGATCAATCCATTCTTTTTTATGTGTTTCGAGGTTGGTAATATACATTAAACGCGAAGTGTCATAAGGCACGAGTTCCTCGATTACTGGTCTCTGATATGAAAATCCTGAAGGAGTTACAGGACCCCTTATGTGCGGCGATACTCTGACAGTAGGCACAGGAGCATCGCCCTCCCATCGTGTCAGGAAAAGACCTTCATTGTCGCAATAAACTTTTGTATATCTTTTCCCCGGAATTCTGTTCATGAGATACCGGCTCAGAATCCATTCGGGATCATCAACATGTCTCTGAACATAGGGTTCAACATTTTCCACCATTCTGTCAAAAATGGTTTTTGCCCATCTCTGACTTTGAATTTTTTCAAGAATAAATTGCTTGTCGTGAGAATTTACAATTATATGGGGATGTAAAATCTGCGGCTGGGCCGGTAATACAGCTGTATTAACCAGAAAGCAGAAAAACGGAATAATAAAATTCATTCTCATAAACAACAAATTAGATATTGAATTGTAAAAACCATTACTCATTAAAATTGAGTTTGTTTTTGATAAATTTATATAGCAATCTTTAAAGACCTCAGAATTTTCACCTTCAAAAGATTAAATTTCCCTTATTAAATGTACAAAAAGAATCATCTGGATGTTAAATTAATACCTTTGTTTTTAATTGGTATATTGCCAAGCAAGTATATAAAAATGCAAAATATTTTACTCTTATATGAATGAAAATTTTGCTTATCCTGTTGATGGAAAGGTTATATGCAGGCTTTGCCCTCACAACTGCAAAATTGCAGAGGGGAGAACCGGCATTTGCGGAGTCAGGAAAAACACCGGCGGAAAAATTGAATTGCTGACATATGGAATTATTTCAGGTTTTGCCCTCGATCCGGTTGAAAAAAAGCCCCTGTATCATTTTTATCCCGGGGGCCGCATACTTTCAATAGGCTCATACGGTTGCAACATGAGGTGCGATTTCTGCCAGAACTATCATATTTCGCAAAATGTTATTACCGGCATATCAAAACGCATCTCTCCTAATGAAATAGTAAGGCAATCACTCGAAGCAAAAAGAAACATCGGAGTGGCGTTTACCTATAATGAACCTGTTATCTGGTATGAATATGTAAGGGATATAGCTGTAAAGATTAAGGAGGCAGGACAAAGCACTGTGATGGTCACAAACGGTTATGTATCAGCCGGAGCGCTGAAAGAATTTCTGAGTCTTACCGATGCTTTCAATGTTGACCTTAAAGCATTTAACAATAAATTCTATAAGGAACTTACAGGCGCATCGCTGGAGCCTGTAAAACAATCGCTTAAAATGATTGCTGATTCAGGCAGACACCTTGAAATAACAACACTTATTATTCCCGAAAGAAATGATAGTCCTGAAGATATGGAAAATGAAGCAAAATGGATTGCCGGTGAACTGGGAAAAGATATACCGCTTCATCTCAGCAGGTATTTTCCAATGTATAAAAGAACCGATCCTGCAACTCCTTCAGATGTCCTCACACAATTATTTGAGATAGCCTCAAGATACCTCAATTACGTTTATATTGGCAATGCTGTTCAGCTTACAGGACAAAATACATATTGCCCGGTATGCAATTCACTGATTACAAAGAGAGAAGGTTATTATATCAGCCATGTGGGTTTAACAAACGGAAAGTGTTCGGTGTGTGGAAAAGAGATATACAAACACTTTACTTCTTTTCTTTCTTAGAACTGAGACTGCTTAGTTTAATGCACAATCGGTCAATCCCTTCACAAAGGTCGGTTTTAATAGCTTTGAAATGATTCCTTATCGCCTTTGAATCATCTTTGTTTTCAGGATGATGAATTCGTGTTATCAGACTGTTTCTCAATGCTACTGCTTCATGGACGATAGCACTTACTTCCTCTGCATCCTGCTCGGGATGCATGCCCATAAATAACAGACAATCAGATATAATTCCAAATATCTGATTATCAATTTCTTTTTTGAGTTGTCTTATATTTGCCATTGATTAAATTTTTAAATTATGAGCCATTAAAGATAATGAAATTCAATTTACAATTCTGATAGTATGTACTTCTATCTGATAGCTAAAATTTCAGAAACCTTCCTTAAAGTACAGCAAACTTTTTTCCATTCTCTCAATTAACATATTCCTGAGAACCAGAATCAAAGGATGCCTTACATTAAAAAACAGATTGCCGATAGTTCTGAAAGGAAGGACAACCGGTGAAGTGCCTGTCATAAAAACACTTTCATAATCAGTAATTTTATCAGCTTTTACACACATAAATTCCACTTTCACGTTATTTTCCCTGCAAATTTCAATAATATGTTTACGGGTTATTCCTCCCAGCACCAGCTTATCAGGTGCAGTAAAAAGGGTATCATCTTTTATAAAAAAGATATTTGACCTGCTCCCTTCGGTTATACAATTTTCCTTGTTCACAAGAAGTGCTTCATATGCATTTTCAATAATGAGTTTATGGTAAATTTCGGAACGGAGTTTATGATTGATAACCTTTGATTCCGGGTTTTTACGCTCAGCATTGAAAAGCACCCCCTTTACCCCTTTCCTGTATTGCTCGGTGGAAGGATATACAGGTTCAATATAATAAATAAGGTAATTGCCTATAAGACCATTATAATTAAAAACTATTTTAAGATTAACATCCTTTAATTTCTCTGCTTCAGACAGTTTCAGAATATCTCCCCGCAGTTGTACACGGCTGGCAAGCATAAGTTTATTCTGAAGTCTTGAGCTTGTTTCAAGTCTTGCCGCATGATCTTCAAAGAAAACCGGAAGCCCTCCTATCATTCTAAGGACTTCATATATTGATTCTCCTTCATAAACCATTGAATTATCAAATAATTCAGATGGTTGCAATATGCCATTGTGTATAAAATAATTTCCGTAGCACTCGTTCATATTATAATTGTTTCGTCATTACAAAATTACGAACTAATGTTTACCGGAAACATATAACAATTATTTTCGTAATTAAAAATACCCGGGTTGAGGTTATGTATGCAATAATAGACATTGAAACGACAGGTGGATCAGCAAAGAATGAAAAGATTACAGAAATTGCCATATATCTGCATGATGGCAGGAATATTACCGGTGAATTTGTAACGCTTGTCAATCCTGAAAGAATCATACCTTATTATATTACTGATCTTACCGGGATTACCAATGAGATGGTGGAAGATGCTCCGAAGTTTTACGAAATTGCCCGGGAAATTGTTGAACTTACTGAAGGAAAGATAATTGTGGCGCATAATGCAAGATTTGATTATTCTTTTCTTCGTGAAGAGTTCAGGTCGCTGGGATATAATTTCAAAAGGAAAATAATTGATACTGTAGCACTCAGCCGCAAATTGTTTCCGGGATACAGGTCATACAGTCTTGGAAATATCTGTAAAGTTCTCGGAATAAACATCGAAGAGAGGCACAGAGCAGCAGGAGATGCTCTTGCAACTGTCAGACTTTTTGAAATGTGCCTTAAGAAAGACAGGGAACTAAATGGCAATACGTCGGTACTTATAAGAAACACACGGCTTTCAAAACTCCACCCTGCACTTGATACCGGCAAGATAGAACAGATACCTGAAGAACCTGGTATATATTATTTTTACAATGAGAAAGGGAATCTGATATATATTGGAAAAAGCAATAATATATACGAAAGAATATCTTCCCATTTATCGAATAATACATCGAGCAGGGCTATGAAGATGCGGGATGAAATAGCTGATATTAGCTGGGAATTAACAGGAAGTGAGCTTATTGCACTCATAAGAGAGTCGTATGAAATCAAAGCAAACAAGCCTGTCTACAACAAGGCACAGAGGCATCTCAACAACCGGTGGGGCATCTGTCATGGTATAAATGATGCCGGATATATAACTTTCTATCCTGTGAGGATAAAGGGGAAATTACCATATCTGTCCACATTTAACTCAAAAGAAAGTGCAAGGTCAAAGCTCCTTTATCTCATAGAGAAATATAATCTCTGCCAGAAGTTTGCAGGGTTATATGAAACTGACGGCCCGTGTTTTCATTATCAGGTTGGTTTATGCCGGGGTGCATGTTGCGGTAAGGAATCACCACATGATTATAACAAAAGGGCAGCAAAGGTGATTGACGAATTTACATTCTCCCCCGGGAATTATTTTATAATTGACCGTGGCAGAGATGATAATGAAAGATGTGCTGTTAAAATTTTAAGAGGAAGGTTTACAGGATACGGATATTTTGATATTGACAGTGTTGGTTTTGGACTGGATGCAATACATGAATGTATTAAGGAATATGATGACAACAGTGAGATTATTTCAATAATTAAAAGTTATCTTAGTCGTAACAGAGTTGAAAAGATTATTGAATTCTGAATATTACTGTTGATAACTTAATCTGAAAAATTAATTATGATTTTTAATTTTGCTATATAAATCTGAAAATCAATAAAAAATGGCTCTATTCACGCGAAACACCAAAAACACCATCGTAAAGATTGATGAATTTTTCGACAATATTGACCTTGGAATTCTGGTTTTCAGAGAGGGCATAAGGTCATATATAAGCGGCGACACAGGGTCGTTTCAGATGCACCTGCACAAAGTTGACCAGTTGGAAAGCAATGCCGACAAACTTCAGCGGGAAGTGGAGAATGAAATGATCACCCACTCAATTCTTCCCCAGCACAGGGAAGATGTAACGCGGCTGATTGAAGAGATGGATGAGATAATTGACGGCATTAAAAGCTCGATGTATGAATTTGATATCGAAATCCCCGAAATTCCTTCTGTCCTGAAAGAAAACCTCATCAGCCTTACAGAGGTTTCGGCCAATGCAGCCGAAGAACTTATCCCGGCGGCAAGAGCATATTTCAGGGCACCGCATACCGTAAGAGAGAAACTGGTTAAGGTTTACTATTTTGAAAGCGAAACCGACAAAATTGCCTTCAGAATAAAGAAGCGGATTTTTCATGAGATGGATGATATTGACCTTGCCCGCAAGGCGCATCTGCGTTATATTATCCACCATATCGAAAAAATCTCCGATCTGGCCCAGACGGCTGCCGACATGCTTTCGGCCATGGCAATCAAAACAGCTATCTGAATATAAAAGGGAAATATGATACTTTTCTTCCTTACAAGCGGACTTTTCCTGGGCTGGTCGCTCGGAGCCAACGATGCCTCAAACGTATTTGGCTCTGCTGTGGGGTCAAGGATGATTTCGTTCAGGAAAGCAGCCGTGGTTGCTTCTCTGTTTGTAATACTCGGAGCAGTTATCCAGGGTGCAGGAACATCAGGTACCCTGGGAAAACTTGGAGCCGTAAATGCACTGGGAGGTTCATTCACGGTGGCACTGGCTGCAGCCGTTACTGTTTATATGATGACCAAATTCTCCATGCCCGTTTCAACTACCCAGGCAATAGTGGGAGCAATCATCGGATGGAACCTTTTTACCGGCAACCCGACTGATACCGCCACGCTGTCAACAATAGTGGGAACATGGATTTCGGGTCCGGTGCTGGGAGCAATATTTGCAATTCTGCTCTACATGCTGATAGTGAGGATAAAAAGAAGATTACGCATTCATATGATTCTGTTTGAATCGTATATAAAAACAGGGCTTTTGATTGCGGGAGCGTTTGCTTCATATTCGCTTGGCGCCAACAATATCGCCAATGTGATGGGGGTATTTGTGCCGGCCTTCAGACTTGATGATCTCGATCTCGGCATCTTTACGCTTTCATCGGCGCAGCAGCTTTTTCTGCTTGGCGGCCTTGCCATTGCAGCTGGAATCCTGACATATTCGAAGAAGGTTATGGAGACAGTAGGCAGCAACATAGTGAACCTGACCTCTGAAGCCGCGCTGGTGGTTGTGCTGGCACAGTCGCTGGTGCTTTTCATCTTCTCTTCATCTGCCCTCTCAGGTTTTATGGTAAAACTCGGATTGCCCCCCATACCAATGGTGCCCGTTTCCAGTTCGCAGGTTATCGTGGGTTGTGTTATCGGTATTGGTTTATACAAGGGGGCAAGGAACATTAATTTCAGATTACTTGGTCAGATCGCCATAGGATGGATATCAACCCCGTTAATGGCCGGCTTGTTATCATTTTTCTCCCTCTTTTTTATTAAGAATATTTTCAATATTGATACAGGGCATAAAATTATTTCCGGTGCAGCTGAAGGAACACTAAATACCGGAACTGAAGCCAGGCCCTGGAATATTTCCGAAGTTATGAAGTACATAATTCTGGCAGCAATAATAACCGGCATCATCGCTGCGGTTTACTATTACCTGCTTGAACGTAAAAGGCAGAGGGAATTAAGGAAGTCGGAGGAGTGGTTCTGGAAAAATATTAAGTGATGAAGCGGTATAAATACAGGAAAAGAGTTTACCAGGCAATGAAACATGATTCATTAAATCTGATAAACGGCATCAAAAAAATATTACAATGACAATGAATATTATTGCCCTCCTGCTTGCTTATGCATTTATGGAATTTGTGGCCTGGTCGAATCATAAATATGTAATGCACGGATTTCTCTGGCGCTGGCATAAAGATCATCATGTAAATGATTTAAAACGTGCCGACGATGAACTGAGGAAAGAGAAAGGCTTTGAAAAAAATGACCTGTTCTTTCTCATCTATGCTATTCCTGCTATCGTGCTGATGATTACCGGTCTGTCAAATAAGAATAATCTGCTGATTTTTATTGCCGCGGGAATAACACTCTATGGCCTGACATACTTTTTGTTGCATGATGTTATTTATCATAAAAGAATACGTATTACTTTCCTTCAGGAAAACAATAACCGGTATACCAGGGCAATTATTGCAGCCCACAGGGCGCATCACA
>Ga0078972_1005841_pt1 | contig 30450 bp, 18 predicted proteins | sample YelNatPaOPGAMG01_FD_67568 | JGI IMG/M metagenome (GOLD analysis project Ga0078972, IMG submission 67568) | Hot spring thermophilic microbial communities from Obsidian Pool, Yellowstone National Park, USA - OP-RAMG-01 (SPADES assembly) (version 2) | ecosystem: Environmental > Aquatic > Thermal... | reverse complement strand
GATGCGCTCGATCATCTCGCCGGGGGTATGGGCTTTGTGGAACGGCATATCCAGGCGCAGGCAGTGCATGGCCAGGTCCTCGCGCAGGCCATTGGTGGCCGACCAGGCCAGGTTCTCGCTGGCGTAGGTCGCCCCCACCGAAAGCGCCTGATTCAGCAGGGCCGCGAGGATGAAAAGCAACGCCGCCCGCGCCAGCACAGCGTTGGAGGCCTGCGCCGCCGCCATGTCGATGAAGAAGCGCAAGAACTGTGGGTTGATGAGCTGGAGCCCGATGCTCCCCAAGAGCAGCCCTGCCAAGAGCAGCGCGCGCGGCCACTGCGGCCGCAGATATCGGACCAATAGCGCCCAGTATTGCCGGAGTGGGATCGACATCCTCACACGCTCCCTTGCGTCCATCAACGAAACAAGCCGGGGGGTCCGACAAGCCTCACGCCGGGCGGTCTGCGCGCCCTCGAGCCCGGCCACACAGAAAAAGGCCGGGGCATCGCGCACCACGGCCTTTTCGCCGGGACCACCCGGCACCTATTCGAGAGACACAAAGGCCGTGGGCTCCTCAAGGGGATGCGCCACGGCCATCAGGTTATGTCACGCCGCCGACGAGCCAGGCATCCCCTGCCTAGGTGAAGAGCTCCTCACGCACGCAGAAACGGATGCTCATGGCTGCCATCGGTCGCTCCTTTCATGCTGTCGCAGTATGACATTTCGTATTGTACCATACTCCCAGCATCTTGGCAAAATCGCCCCAGTGCGGGTGGGCTCGGGATGCGCCAGCGCTTCGGTTGCAGCCGGGCATTCCGCTGGGGCCGCCGCCCGGCTCTGGCCCCCATAAAGGCACTGGACCGGCATCGCGGGAATGCGCCGAAGCTGCCCGCCTGCCACGCTTCGCGTCCGCCTGGCCCTTGCCCGGAGGGTTCTCCTCCGGTTCGGCGCGAAACCTCGTGGCCGGACCGGGCGCCCCTTCGGCAAAGCCCGCTTGCCGCATTTGCCGCATTGGCGAAGGAGTGCTAGAACAATCCCAAAGCATTCGCCCGCTGATGGCATCAACGGTGGTCATGGAGGAAGCACTCAATGAGCGAGAGGATCGTCTTGATCGGCGCCGGCAGCGCCAGCTTTGGCCTGGGGACCGTCGGCGACATCCTGAACAGCCAGGTACTCGAAGGCAGCACCATCGTGCTCCACGACATCAACGCCGAGGCCCTGGCCAGGGTCGAGCGGATCGTGCGCGAGCATATCGACGAGAGCCGGCTGCCTTTCCGGGTCGTCGCCACCACCTCGCGGCGCGAGGCCCTGCAGGGCGCCACCTTCTGCGTGGTCTCCATCGAGGTCGGCAATCGGTTCGAACTCTGGGAGCAGGATTGGCGCATCCCCCAACAGTACGGCATCCGCCAGGTCTATGGCGAGAACGGCGGGCCGGGCGGCCTCTTCCATGCCCTGCGCATCATCCCGCAGATCCTCGCCATCTGCGGCGACATCATGGAGGTCTGCCCCGAGGCCCACGTTTTCAACTTTAGCAACCCCATGAGCCGCATCTGCCTGACGGTGAAGCGCAAGTTCCCTGCCATCCGCCTGACCGGCCTGTGCCACGAGATCTTTTCCCTCTCGCAGCACCTGCCCGCCATGCTCAACACCGACTTTTCGAACCTGGCCGTCAAGGCTGGCGGCCTGAACCACTTCAGCATCCTCCTCGAAGCGCGCTACCGCGACACCGGCGCCGACGCCTACCCCGACATCCGGGCCAGGGCGCGCACCTACTTTGAGGACGTGGCGACCTTCACCCAGCTCATGAAACTCGCCCTCACCGGCCAGGAGCCCGACCCCGCCGAACTGCGCCGCTGGGAGGAACGCTGGCTGATCCTCGAAATCCTCGAGCGTTTCGGCTACCTGCCCGTGACCACCGACAGCCACTTTGGCGAGTACATCCAATGGGCCCACGAGGTGGTAGACCACGAGGGCATCCTCGAGTTCTACCACTGGTACAGGCGCTGGTGCACCGAGCGCGAGCCGGAATCGCGCATCGTGGGCTCGGGCGAGCGCGTGATCCCCATCATCGAGGCCATCGTCACCGATGCGCATCAGGAGGAGCTGGCCGTCAACGTGATGAACGACGGCCTGATCGACAACCTGCCGCGCGACCTGGTCGTGGAGGTGCCGGCCATCGTCGATCGGAACGGCGTCCACGGCGTGCCCCTCGGCCCGTTGCCCAAGGGCATCGCGGGCCTTCTCGCCAACCAGGTGGCGGTACACGACCTCACCGCCGAGGCGGTGCTGACCGGCTCGCGCCAGGTGGCGCTGCAGGCCCTGCTGGTCGACCCGGTCGTCGACAGCCTGTCGGCCGCCGAGCAGACGCTCGACACCATCCTCAGGCTGCAGAAGCCGTATCTCGGTTATATCAAGTAGTGGATCACCAGGCCAGGGCTACTCGCCCCAACCGACGAGGAACTTGCGCCAGCCTTCGTTCTCTTCCAGGTGCGCTCCAAAGAGGTACAGCAGGGAGGGGCGGGGCTCATAGGGGCGGTGGAGGAGGGTCATGTGGGCCTCCTCGGGCGTGCGACCTCCCTTGCGGCGGTTGCAGGCCGGGCAGGCGCTGACCAGATTCTCCCAGGTGTGGCCGCCGCCGCGGTGGCGAGGCACCACATGGTCCATCGTCAAGGTGCCGTTCTTCTGGCCGCAGTACTGGCAGGTGTAATGGTCCCGCCGGAAGATCTCGCGGCGGGTCAGCCTGACGCGCGGCCGTGGCCGGCGGATCAGGTATGCCAGGCGGATGACCGAGGGGAAGGGCACAACCTGGTTCGCACTGTGGAGTTCGCCGCGCCCATTCTCCACAATCTCGGCCTTGCCGCCGATCAGCATGCCCACCGCCCGGCGCACGTCGCACACATTGAGGGGCTCGTAGTTATGATTCAGAACTAATACAGCAGCATCAGGGACATCCATAGCCGTCACCCAATGGCAGTATAGCACCGACGCGCCGCGCAGTCAATCTTCCTTAAGCCCGGGACAGGGCTTTTTCCAGGTCGGCGTTATGTGCGGCCCAGACCCTTCGCAGCCTGGCATTCGCCACGTTGCAAAGCCCGCAGAACCTGCTCAGAAACTCAAGCGTTCGCCGGGCCAGCGACCGGGCTACGGCTGCCCCCCTGGTCGCAGCAAGTTCCTTCCAGACGGCCATGGGCCCTCGGGCGATCAACGATCCTGCATCTGACGCAAGCGCCAATAGGTCAGCCCTCGGTAGTAGGCCATGAGGATGCTGAGGAGGAGGCCGTGGCCGCCATCGCGGTAGCCCTGATACTGCACATAGCGCCGCCAGAACTCGCGCAGCGGTTGCCCCACCAGGCTGCGCAGCCGTGGCCGCACCCCCGCCTTGCGCAGGATGCCGGCCTCGAGCAGGGTGTAGCGCTCGGTCTTGCGCAGGAACTCGGCCACGGTGCGATAGTTATAGTGCACGAGGGCGTTCTTCAGGTAGCCCGCCTCACCATCCACGATCACCAGCTCGTGCACCTCGCGCTCAGGGTCATAGCGCACGCGGCTGCGGCGCATCAGGCGCAGTTGGTAATCGGGGTACCAGCCGGTGTGCCGGATCTCGCGCCCCCAGATGATGTTGTGCCGGGGCACCCACCAGCCCACCGGCGAAGGTTGCTCGATCGCACAGCGGATTTCGGCCGCCAGCTCGGGCGTGGCGCGCTCGTCGGCGTCGATGGAAAAGACCCAGTCGTGCGCTGCCAGGGCCAGCGCCGCCTGGTGCTGGTCGGCAAAGTTGACAAAGGGCCGCTCCACCACCCTGGCGCCCACCTGCCGGGCCAGCTCGGCCGTACGGTCGCTGGTGCGCGGGTCCAGGACGACGATGCGCTCGTCGGCCCAGGCGACGCTCTCGAGGCAGGGCACGATGTCAGTCTCCTCGTTCAGCGCCAGGGTGATGGTCGAAAGCTTGCTCACGCCAGCGCCCTCCCCAGGGCCCGCACCTCGGCGTAGGCGGCGAGCATCCGTTGGGCTGCCACCTGGTCCAGGCGCCCCTCGCGCGCCCGCCGGCGCACCCGGCCCTCCTCGCGCGCCAGCCCTGCCTCGACCACTGCCCGCACAGCGCGGCGGTAGAGGCGGCCGTTGTGCTTGGCGAACAACTGGTAGCGGCTTCGCCAGAGGGCGATGAACATGTCGGCGCGGAACTGCTGCGTGCTCTGCCCGCCCAGGTGCACGATCTCGGCCTGGGGCACGCAATAGATGCCCCAGCCCTGCGCCTTGAGGCGCCGGCACCAGTCGATCTCCTCGCAGTACATGAAGAACTGCTCATCCAGAAGGCCCACCTGCGCCGCCGCCTCGCTGCGCACCATGAGCGCCGCCCCCAGAGGATGGTCCACTGCGAAGGGCAGGCCGCGCTCGTAGAGGCGCCGCGGGTAGCGGCCGTTCAGCCGCGAATCGAGCAGCCGGTGGTGGGGCACGAAAAAGTCGAGGAAGGCCATGGTCACGGTGGGGAAGCGAAAAGCCGAGTGCTGGAAGCTGCCGTCGCCATACACCAGGCGCGGCCCGCAGGCGCCGGCGGCAGGCGTGCGCTCCATAAAGGCCACCAGCTCGGCCAGGGCCGCCCCGCGCACCACAGTGTCGGGGTTGAGCAACAGGGCGTACCTGGGGCCACCATCGCCGGGAAAGCCGAGGGCGCGCAGGCCCAGGTTGTTCGCGGCGGCAAAGCCGGCGTTGCGTTCGTTGGCCAAAAGCCGCACCCACGGGAACTCGCGCCTGACCATTTCGGCGCTGCCGTCGGACGAGGCGTTATCGACCACGACCACTTCGGCGCTCTCGGGCGCGCCCGCCAACGACTCCTGCACCGACGCCAGGCATTGGCGCAAGAGCTCCCGTACGTTGTAGCTCACCGTCACGATACCCAGTCGGGCCATCAGAACTCGACCGTGATCTGCTGGTATTGCACCTTGTCCATCACGATCCACACGTTCTCGTGGATCAGCCCGATCCAGAAGTAGGGTGCCACGCGCACCATCTTCTCGTTGATGATCACGCTGCCGCGCACCGTCACCGTCTGCCCAGGCATCAGGTACTTCTGCCCGTCGATCACCGTCAGCTCGTCGTCGCGCCCGAGCTGCCAGCGGAAGGGGTACTGGCGGCCCGCCGAGTTCCCCTCGTAGTCGAGCCCCACGCGGAAGATGCCGGGCTCCTCGGGCTGCTGCAGCGAGTTAAAGTTGTCATCCATGCTGTAGACCGTGCCCGGCTCTGGCCCCTTGGTGCGCACGGGCACCGTGCCGATGTTGCGGACCGTGCAGGTGAACGACAACGTATCGCCCAGCTTGACGATGGGCGCCGACCATTGCGCGGCCGCATTCACGATCTCGACCTGGGGCACCCCGCCCGACACGATGCTCAACGGGCCGCTGACCCGGTCCTTGTTCCCCACATAGTCCTCGGCCTCCACCACCACGGTGTAGACCCCATCGGGCGGCGGCTGAGCGCCCAGGTCGACCCCGCCGTCATAGTCGTGCTCGTGGGGCCCCTTGGCGCCGGCCTTGCGGATCTTGTCTTCGGGCACGGGGTAGCGTGTGCCCTTGCTGTCGACCAGGTACACGTCGACCCGGCTGGCGTCCTTGTTCAGGTAGTAGCCGATCGTCACCCGGTCGCTGATGCCGTCGCGGTTGGGGGTGAACAGGTTGGGGCTGATCGACAGGTTCTCGATCTTGAGCGGCACCGGGTCGCCGCCCTCGATGGTCAGCGGCTGCTCGAGCCGGGTGGTGTGCCCATAGTCGTCCTTGGCCTCGAGGACGACCGTGTAGTGCCCGTCGGGCAGCAGGCGGCCGTCGATGGCGCCGCCGAACTGCACCTGGTAGGCCTCGCTCGAATAGGCGCGCCGGCTATCCTGCCGGAAGTAGTGGCGCTCGCCCTTGTCGTCGATCAGGTAGATCGACACGCTCGCCGAGCGGCTGAGCCGGTAGCTGATCTGCGTCACATCATCGGTGCCATCGGCGTTGGGGGAAATCACAGCGGGGCGCAGGGTGAACTCGGAGGCTACCGGACCGCTCGCACACCCCGCCAAGGCCAGGCCGGCGAGCAACAAGCCGGCAAGGGCCAGGGCTCGCCCCAGCCAACTCTTCACCATCACCCTCCTTCCGGGTCCGGCGACCCCTGCGCGCAGGGCACGCCGGCCCCCCCACCAACCAGGAACCCGGGCAGTGTACCACGGAGGAGAGAAGAGCGTCAAATAGCGGGGAGCGGCGAAGCAGCGCGCTCGCGCCCAGAGGGGCTACAAGCCCGTTCTCGACGGTCAGGACGGCTGCGATGAGCACGAGATGTGCCCCTCGATATTGGACGATTGCACCTTAGCGACCGAACCGCAGCACGAGGATCGCACGGCTGTCCACCAGCCGCGCTGACGGTGCCGGTTCGGTTCGCCTGCCCCCGGATCACACGCCGCGCGGCTGGGCCTCCGACAGACTCTCAGTGACCTCACTCGAGCCTGAGGTCGGGCAGTGCCAGGGCTGAAGGGGCCAGCGAGAGCCCACCTCGGCCCGTGCACTTGAGCTCGCAGGGCAACATCGTGCCCACAGAGAGCATGGCATCGACCGTGTCGTCCAGCGGGATAGGGTTCATGTACCCACCCACGACCAGGTCGGCACAGACAAAGGCTGTGGCGGCTGCAGCCGCGTTGCGCGTATGACAGGGAATCTCCACCGCTCCTTGCACAAGGTCGCAAACGCTGCCCATCGCATTCTGCAAGGCGATGGCGGCCGCGTCAGCGGCCTGGCGAGCAGTGCCCCCGGCCGCTTCGACCACCGCCGCGGCAGCCATGGCTCCGGCAACGCCAATCTCCACCTGGCAGCCAGCCACCTCGGCTGCGAACGTAGCCCGCATGTCCACGATAAGGCCCACGCCCGAAGCGGCGAGCAAGGCCAGCGCGATTTGCTGCTCGCTCAGGTTCATCTCCTCAGCGAGCGTGACGACTGTTCCCGGAAGCGTTCCTGATGATCCCCCGGTGGGGGCCGCAACCACCAACCCATGCGATGCATTGACGTGCATCACGGCCAGGGCTCGTGCGGCCGCTCGTGCGTGGATGCCTCCGACCGGGAGCCGGCCCGCTGCCTCCTGCTGAAAGATGTCGCGTGCCGATGGCCGCAGGAATTGCATGCGGAGCCCTCTGCCTTCCAGCCCCTGAGACACCGCTGCGCGCATCACCTCGTAGCGTCTCAGGATTTCGGCAAGCACGTCGCTTTCCTGCATCCCGAGGAGCGCAGCCTCGTAGGCAAGCGCCACCTGCCCAAGGGAGATGCCCCGTGCCTCGGCGAGTTCCACCATCTCCCGTGCACTGGCAAATATGGGCTCGCCGCGCTCGATAAAGAACACGGGCGACGCCTGCCAGAGGTTCTCCACTCCGGGCAAGTTCTCCAGCTGCCCTTTCAGCTCTATGCCCAGCGGGCACGAGCGCCGCGCATGCACGAGCACCCGCTCCTCCCGCTCATGAGAGGCGATATCGTCAAGCAACTGCCCATCCTGCAGCAGGATCTCCTTCGCTTGCGACGCGCTGCTGCGATCTCCCAGCCAAAGCACATCGTACGCATCGCCGGAGAGATGCGTTGGCCACCCCTGGAGTTCAGTGATGGTGAACGCCCCGCCTCCGGTAGACTTGGCGCGCACCTTCAACAGCCCGCCATCCGACGACACCATCTCGATGTCGACCGTATTGGGATGGTCCGCTCCGGGCAAGGGCTCGACGACGAACGAGATGGGCACGCCCTTCGCATCCGCCATCTCGAGCGCGTCAACAAAGTGCTCATCCGTGATCGACAGGCCAAGCGCGCCAGCAGCAAAACTCAAGTCACTTCCATGATGCCTGAAAACCTCTGCAAAGGAACTGCCTTCATCGAAAGCAAAACGTGCTGAAGCAAGAGGCTTCCCCAGCAGTTCCCGAACCAAACGCGCAATCGCATAGGCCGCCGCGTTGTGCGAACTGGATGGGCCGCGCATGACAGGTCCGAGGACATCGTTGAGAATGCTGCTCGTCTTCATCGTCTTCTCCAAGCCTTCTCCCGACCAACTGGTGCAGGGCTTCTTGGATACGGTCCATTACCATGCCGATGGGGCGATGGCAGCTCTGAACAGATCGGTCCCCCGTGCGCGTTCTCGTGCAAGAGGGTTGGCCCTACCTGTCAAAGGCTCACCTCCACCCCCAGCCCAAGCGACCGCGCTCGCAGAACGACCAATCGCGCCACAGAGACATCCTGGACTGCATTTCCTACGGACTTGAACAGGGTGACCTGCTCGCTGCTCGTGCGCCCAGGCCGCACCCCGGCAGCCACGTGGCCGAGCTCCGTGGTGCATTGCTCGCGGCTGATCATGCCATGGTTCATGGGGATGATCAGATCGCCCGCCTCGGCCATGCAGGCCTCGTGGCAATCCACGACAATCCGAGCACGAGCGACGGTGTCGGGCGGAATCTCTTGCATCTCGGGGGTAAAGGCGCCAATGGCATTGATGTGAACGCCAGCCTTGAGATCCGTATCAGAAAAGAGCGGCTGTCGGCTGGGTGTGCTCGTGCAGATGATATCCGCGTCGGATACTGCCTGCGCAGGCGATGAAGCGACGCGCACGTCCGACGGAATTCGGCCACCCCGCATCGACATCTCACTGGCGTAGCGGTCAGCCGCCTGGCCATTCAGGTCATAGACCCAGACCGTCTCGATGTCCCTGACCCCACACACTGCCTCCAACTGGGTTCGGCCCTGGACGCCTGCGCCGAAGATGGCCACGACCCGCGCGTCAGGCCTGGCTAGATGACGGGTAGCCACGCCAGAGGCAGCGCCCGTGCGCAGGGCCGTGAGATACCCCCCTTCCATGATCGCCAGAGTTTCTCCCGTGCTCGGATCACTCACGACAAGCACGGCCTGCACGGTCGCCTTCCCAATCTCGGGGTTGTGTGGGAATGTGCTCACGATCTTGGCCCCCAAGGCGCCGGAAGTCGGCAGATACGCAGGCATGTAGTGAATCGCGGCGTTCTGTTCTGGGACAGGGAGCGACAGCCGCACGGGCGCATAGGCCTTGCCGGTCGACAGGGCGATGAACGCCCCTTCGACGGCCTCGATGGCGTCAACCATGCCGACGGCCTGCTGCACATCGCGACGGCTAAGAAACAGGGCCATGAGCTTCCTCCACAGTACTGGCCGGGTTCGGCCTCGAGATTGCACCTCGGTGATCGGCCGTAGTGCGCGACCGCCGCACTCTCTTTGCTGGCGGGCCCGTCACACAGCGCAGGCCCTCAGCGCCGGTAGCTATGCTCGAGCATCTCCAGAATCTCATGGTGGGTGGCCACGCGCGGGTTATTCCGGTAGTCAGGTAACACCTGGCTATGGTCTGCGATAGCCACCAGGTCGTCCACGGTCACCCGCAGCCCCTCCAGGCTCAGCCACATGCCGATCCTCTTGAGCAGCCCGTCGATCTCGTCGCAGGCCCTCTCGGCCGCCACATCATCCGACACAGCTTCGAGTTCCGCGTTCAGGATGCGGCCTACAGTGGCAAAACGCTCGATGGCATACGGATACGTATAGCGCGTGAACTCGGGATAGATCACGGCCAGCGCCTCGCCGTGCATGACGTGCGGGCAGCACCCACCGATAGCCATGCCGATGCCGTGTGGCAGCGTCACGCCGGCGTTGGCGATGCACAGCCCCGCCAACGAGTCTGCCCAGGCCATCCCCTCGCGTGCGTCGACGTCCGTACCATCGTCAACTGCTCGAGGCAGGTACCTGGCAACCAAGCGAATGGCCTCCAACGCCAGGAGGTCCGTGTACGGAGAGGCATGGATGTGCAGATAGCTCTCAAAGGCGTGACAGAAGACATCAAAGCCCGTCGATGCAGTCACGTGGCGGGGCATTGAAACCATCAGCTCTGGGTCGACGATGCCCACCCTGGCATACACGTGGCGGTTGTAGATGGCTGACTTGTCCTTCAGTGCGGGATTGGTTAGCACGGCCACCTGTGTCACGTGAGAACCAGTACCTGAGGTCGTGGTGATCGCAACGATGGGGAGAGTGTTGTCCGTCGGCTGCGTCTCGCTACACCAACGATAGTCCCATGCAGTACCAGGGTGAGTGGCCTCGACGGCGATAGCTTTGGCCGTATCCATGCTTGAACCGCCACCGACGGCCACGACCACCTCGGCCCCGAAAGCCTTGGCCATGCCAGCACCTGCGCTGATGCAATCGGTGGTTGGGTTGGGGACTACCCCCGAGAAATGCTCCACTGTGACCCCAGCATCCACCAGATAGCGCTTCACGCGATCGAACAGTGCGGCTCGCGCACCATCGGCTGGCCCCGTCACCAGAAGGCAACGCTTACCATAGCGGGCAACCACATCTCCGACTTCCTTCAGACGACCGCGGCCAAAACGGATCTCGGTAGGCTGAAAGTAGGCAAAGGGCTCGATCCCTTTCGTTCTCTTCACAGTCATAGCTCGATCATCACCTTCATATACTTGCCACCCGACGAATCGATTGCCTCACACGCTTTCCGATAGTCGTCAAAACTGAAGCGGTACATGCCGTGGCGGCAGGGCTAGCACCCGCCGCAGGCAACCTGCGGCATAAAGACCACCCTATCGCCCGGTGCGAAGCCGCTCACACCCTCCCCCAGCTCGGTGATCTCACCCGCCACTTCGTGCCCCTGCACTATTGGGTAGTGGGTGTAAGGATGCAGGCCATGGTAGACGTGGATATCTGAGCCACACACGCCAATGCGCTTCACCCGGATCATCACTTCACCTGGCCTGAGCGCCGGCCTGGGCACTTCCCTGAACTCGATCTTGCCTGGCTGGGTCATTATGGCTTGCCGCATGCAAACTCCTTCGAGGTCGAAGGGATGCTTGCGGCCGCCCTGGCACCCGAGCGGGCGGCCGCAAGCCGTGCAGGGATGGGGCTACTTCCTGATCACCGCCCTACTGATATACAGGGTGGCGGCAGGTGAGATGAACCAGTTCGTTACATACTTCTGCATCATGATCGCACCAGACGGAAACAGCATGGGCACGATGGGGCTTTCGGCCATGAGGATGTGCTCGGCCTTCACCATGAGATCAAGTGCCTCGGCTTCGTTGGTGGCGGCGCGTGCCTTGTTGATCAGGTCGTCATACTCGGCATTCGCCCAGCCGGTGGCGTTATCATAGGCGGTCGAGGTGAACGGCTCCAGGAACGTCATCGGGTGGACATAGTCACCGCCCCAACCACCAAAGCCGATATCGTACTTGCCTTCGACCATCATGGGGAACCAGAGCTTGGTATCGACCGGCTTGATTTCGGTCTTGATGCCCAGGTTGGTCAGCAGCATCTGCTGCACGATCTCGGCTTCCTTGATCATACTCTCCGGGCAATGCAGCCGGTAAACCGGCAGCCCTTGGCCGTTGGGGTAGCCTGCCTCGGCAAGGAGCGCCCTGGCCTGCTCTACCTGAGCGGTAGCCTTCAACCCATTGTCACCGGAGACCTCGCGGAAGTCCTTGCCATCCAGGATCAGGCCACTTGGCACAGTGCCGAGTGCTGGTACCGAAGTGACATTGCCCAGACCGTTGAGGTAGCCCTTGCGATCAAAGGCCAGGTTGATCGCCCGGCGCACCTTGGCGTCCGATAGCCCTTTCGACTTGGTATTGAGGCGCAGGAACGAGAAGCGCAGCTGGTTATAGGTATGCAGCCGGTCATCGGTGGTCAGCAGCTTCACCAGCTCGGCGCTGGGCACGCCGGCAATGCCGTCCACATCACCGGCCACGAAAGCGGCATAGGCCGTGTTGGCGTCGGTGATGAACGAGAACTTGAGCTGGTCGATGTGGACGTTAGCGGCGTCCCAGTAGTAGGGATTCTTCTCGGCAGTGATGTACGAGCCGATCTTGTATTCGGTCAGCTTGAACGGGCCGTTCGAGATAGCGGTTTCAGCGTTGAAAGGCCACTTGGCAGGATCTTTCTCGACCACATCCTGACGCACCGGCAGCCAGACGCCAGCCAGAAGCGCCTGCAGAAAGTACGCAGCCGGCATGTTCAGCTTCACATCCAGCGTCTTGTCGTCGACGGCCTTTACGCCCACTTCTTCAGCAGGAACCTTACCCTCGGCAAAGGCGGTACCGTTCTTGATGAACTCCTCGACGAACCAGCTATAGGTGGAAGCGGTTTTCGGGTCGAGCGCGCGCAGCCAGGCATACTGGAAGTCCTTAGCCGTCACAGCCTTGCCGTCGGACCACTTCAGCCCGTCGCGCAGGTGGAAGGTATACTCGGTGCCATCCGCGCTGACATCCCACTTTGCCGCCGCTCCTGGGACGATATTGCCCTTTTCATCGACGTTCACCAGGCCTTCGTAGAGCGCAGCGTAGATGGTGCTCTGGGTGCCGCCCTGGGAGATGGTCGGGTCGATGCCCGGCGGCTCATCCAGGAACGCGAAATGGAAGCTGACCGGCTTTGGTACCGCTGTCGGCTGGGCGGTGGGTGGTACCTGCGCCTGCGCCTGGGTCGGTTGGGCCGGCTTGGCCGTTGGTTCGGCTCGCGGCGTGCAGGCGGCAACCACGGCGACAACCAACAGCAAGGTAGAGATGTACGCAAACAGCTTTTTCATCTCCATTCTCCTTTGGATAGTGACGACGGAAAGACCAACACAGCGGCTTGTGAGCGAGTGGTCGTGTCTCTGCTTCTTCCCTTTCACTGCCAGGGCATGCGTGCCCCTGGTCTGCTACCCTCCTTTCCGCGACTGGAGGCGACCCTCGAGGGCCGTGTTTGCATAGCACCAAACACCATTGGCACTGTTTAGAACAGGTGACAGGCGACAAAGTGGTTGGGGGCGGCCTCTTTCAACTCTGGGCTTACCTCCTTGCATTTCTCCATGGCATAGCGGCAGCGCGTGCGGAAGCGGCAACCGGATGGCGGATGGAATGGACTGGGGATCTCGCCCTCGATCGAGACTTCGTTCTTGGCGCGTGCCAGTCGCGGGTCGGCGATGGGGATTGCACGCATCAGGCCAATGGTGTAGGGGTGCAGCGGAGAACGGTACAGTTCATGGCTGGGTGAGACTTCCACCAGCTGCCCCAGATACATCACCCCCATGCGCCGAGAGATATACTTGACCATCGCCAAGTCATGGGCGATAAAGCAGTAAGTCAGCCCCAGTTGTTCCTGCAGCTCCTGCAGCATATTGACCACCTGAGCCTGGATGGAGACATCCAGCGCCGAGATGGGTTCGTCGCAGATGATGAAATCCGGCTCGGTGATGAGTGCGCGGGCGATGCCGATACGCTGCCGCTGCCCGCCGGAGAACTCGTGCGGGTACTTGTTCATATAGGCAGGGTCCAGGCCCACCATGCGCAGCGACTGTGCCACGCGCGCCTCAACCTCCGAACGCGCCAACCGAGTGCTCGCGGTCAGCGGCTCCGAGACGATCCGCATCACCGTCATGCGTGGATCGAGCGAGGCGTACGGATCCTGAAAGATCATCTGCATGCGCCGGCGGTAAGGCCGCAGGTCTCTTTCACCCAGGCAGGCGATATCCGTTCCGTCGAAAACGATCGACCCTGCAGTGGGCTCATACAACCGGATGATGGTTCGTGCGGCGGTCGACTTGCCGCAGCCAGATTCGCCCACCAAGCCAAAGGTCTCACCGCGGGTGATCGAGAACGAGATGCCGTCCACCGCCCGTACGAGTGGCCTCTTCTTGAAGAGTCCGCCACCGCCGAAGTACTTCTTCAGGTTTCTGACTTCGACCAAGCCCGCCGCAGTCATGAGGCACCACCGCGCGACCGGAAATCTGGGTCCAGCAGCCAGCACATGCTGCGGTGGGTGGGGCTGAGCCGGAAATAGGGCGGACAGTGCTCGACACACACGCGCATGGCCTGGTCACAGCGAGGGTAGAAGGGGCAGCCTTTGGGTGGATCGATCAGGCTGGGCGGCGTCCCGGCAATGGAAAACAGGCGGTTGCCGCCGACGTTATTCACATCCGGGATGGACCTTTTCAGCCCAATGGTGTACTGGTGAGCGGTCTCGTAAAAGACCTCATCGACCAAACCTTCCTCCATGATCATGCCCCCGTACATAACGATCACCCGCTCGCAGGTTTCCGCCACCACGCCCAGATCGTGAGTGATCAGGATGATGGAGGCATTGGTTTCGTCGCGCAGTCCGCGGATCAATCTCAGGATCTGGCTCTGAATGGTCACATCCAGCGCGGTCGTGGGCTCGTCAGCGATGAGCAGCTTGGGATTGCAGGCAATGGCGATGGCGAACATCACCCTCTGGCGCATCCCGCCGGAAAGCTCAAAGGGATAGGCATCCAATACGGTCTTCGCCTCGGGGATGCGCACCATTTCCAGCAGCTGCTCCGCCCTGGCACGTGCCTGCCGGCGGCCGACGCTCTTGTTGAACGCGCGTATGCGCTCCACGATCTGTGTGCCCACCCGCATGACCGGGTTCAGACTGGTCATCGGTTCCTGGAACACCATGCCAACCTGGTTGTTGCGCAGCTTGCGCAATTCCGTGCGCGACATGGCCAGCACATCCTCACCGTCGAAGCGCACCTTGCCGCCGATGATCTTGCCTGCCGCCGGCAGCAGGCGTGTGACCGACAGGAAAGTGACCGATTTGCCAGAGCCGCTCTCACCCACCACACCGACGATCTCGCCACGCCCGAGGTTGAAGCTGACGCCCCTCACGGCCTGCACTTCGCCCGAGAAGGTAAAGAATGAAGTGCGAAGATCCTCTACCTCTAGGAGTTTGTTCCCAGGAAGTGCCATGGGTCAATCCTTCAAGCGCGGATCCAGCGCGTCGCGCAAGCCATCACCAAGGAAGTTGAATGCGAACATCGTCACGCTGATGGCGATGCTGGGCAACAGGACCTGGTAGGGAGACGAACGGATTGCGCCGATGCCTTCGTTGCTCAAGATGCCCCATGAAGGCATGGGCGGCGCCACCCCCAACCCAATGAAGCTCATAAAGGCTTCAGTGGCGATCGCTCCAGGGATGCTCAGCGTCGCCGATACGATGATTGGGCCGATGCAGTTGGGAAGCAGGTGGCTGAGAATGATCTTGATCGGCGAGACGCCCGCCGTTTTGGCGGCCAGCACGAATTCCTGCTCCTTGAGCGACAGAACCTGCCCCCTGACCAGCCGTGACATGCCCAGCCACGCGGTCAGCGCCATGGCGATCAGGATGTTGAAGATGCCCTGCCCGAAGTAGACCATGAGCAGGATGATGTAGATGGTGCTGGGAATCGACATCAGTACCTCGACCACGCGCATGAGGACGATGTCGATGTTGCCGCCATAATAGCCTGCGACGCCGCCGTAGAGCACCCCGATTAGCAGGGTGCAGATCGTGACCACCAACGCCACCAAGAGCGAGATGCGCCCGCCGTAGAGCAAACGGGTGAGCATGTCGCGCCCGATCGAATCGGTGCCCAGCAGGTAGTTTCGGTTCCAGACGGTCCTCTTCTGCGGGAGCGGCTCGTGGTTCTCATCCTCGAACTTGATCCCCGCCGCAAAGTTCAGGTAGTAGGTCCTGTTGTTGTACTTGTAGACGAATACCTTGTCGTTCAACTTGGCCGAAACCGGCGCCAGCTCTTCGGTGACAAAGCCGTTGGCGTCGGCCAGGAAGACTTTGAGGTCTGGGTGGATGAAAAAGTTGGTGCCGTCCGCCGCGGTCTGTATCTCGATACGCGGCGGCATGTTGCGCAGGGCCAGTTGCTGAGCGTCGTAGGTCTTGCCAGTCAGCATGGGCCCAAAGACCGACGCCAACAAGATCAGGACGATGACAAAGATCGATGCCACCGCTAGTGTGTTCTGCCCCAGGCGCCGGCGCACATCCTGCCAGTAGGTGATAGTCACCCCGCTGGTGGTCTCTGGGTTCTTTTCATCCTGGGCAAGCGGGGTCCAATCCTTGAAGATGTCGCCGCCGTCAAGCTCGCCGGGAATCTCGCCCATGCGTCTTCCTACACCTTTACTGATCGTACAGCCTGATGCGCGGGTCGATCAACACATACAGGATGTCGATGACGAACATCGCCACCAACATGACCGCAGATGAGACAATCGTCAGCGCCATCACCGCAGTGTAGTCGCGGTTGGTGATGGAATATACAAAGTAGCGACCCAGGCCGGGCACGGCAAAGATCTTTTCGATGACAAAGGTGCCGGTCAGCAGCGCTGCGAAGGTGACGCCCAGCGAGGTAGTCACCGGGATGAGCGAGTTGCGCAGTCCATGGGCGAAGATGATCCGCCCGCGCGACAATCCCTTGGACTCAGCCGTGCGCATGTAGTCCTGGCCGAGCGTGTCGAGCATGCTGGAGCGCGAGAGGCGGGCAATGCCGCAGATAGGCCCGACGGCCAGGCAGACCGACGGCAGGATGTAGCCCTGCCACGTTTCCACGCCAAAGGTTGGCAGCCATTCCAGCTTGACCGAGAAGAAATACAACAGGAAGGTCGCCAGAACGAATGAGGGGATCACCACCCCGATGGTCGAGATGACCATGGCGATACGGTCGGGGGGGCGATTGCGGTTGAGCGCTGCGATGACGCCCATGGGCACGCCGAGAACGAGGATCAGCAGGGTGCTGGCAACCCCCAGCTTGGCCGAGGCAGGCCAACCGTCGGCGATCATCTGGTTGACCGTCTGGCCGAAGTAGACGTAGGACGGGCCGAAATCGAGGTGCAGGATGCCGTTGAGGTAGTCGAAATACTGCTGGATGAGCGGCTTATCCAGGCGGTATTTCGCCTTCAACGCGTCCTCCACCCTGGGCGGCAGCGCCCGATCAAAGGAAAACGGCCCGCCCGGAATGGCGTGCATCAAGAAGAAGGTGGCAGTGATGATGATAAGCATGGTGACCAGCATCATCACGAAACGCTTGGCGATGTAGGTCAGCATCTTATCCCTCCTCTCTGCGCTCCAGGCGGAAGGTTTGGCCGGGCCTGCACGGAGCGCAGATGCGGCCATCCGGGCCGGCGGCCACCTGGCCATCGTCGCTTATCAGCCAATAGTCCGGCAGGCTGGCCAGCCTTAGCTCTCCGCCTGCGCGGGTGGTCAGGCAGGCGCGGGTCAGCTTGCCGCCCTCCCACCACGCGTCGACCACCACATTGCCACGCGCCACCAGCCCGCGGAAACTGCCCTTTCGCCAACTGTCGGGCAGAGCCGGCAAGATGACGATCTCGCCGTCGTGGCTTTGCAGCAGCATTTCGATTACCGCCTGGACGGCGCCCAGGTTACCGTCGATCTGCATCGGCTTGGCGTCTTCCATCAGCTTGGGCACGCGGCGAATGTTGCAGCAATTGAACAGGTTGGGCAGCCCAGAGTAGCGCACCATGCTGCCAATCAGGTCGCGGGCAGCGTTGCCGTCACCCAGCCGCGCCATGAGCCCGGCGGCCCAGGCGCGGCCGAAGCCCGTATACGCCCCACCGTTGCGAATGCGCTTCTCGACGCTCTTGCGCACCGCCGCAAACAACTCTGGCTGGCGGGCGGTGATAGCGTTATACGGGTAGGCGCCGATGACGTGCGAAAGGTGGCGATGGCCCGGTTCCGCCTCCGGCACATCCATGCCCCATTCCAGGATGGCGCCATCCGGGCCGATGCGCGGTGGGGCGATCCTGGCTGCGGCCGCGCGAATCTCATCCTCAAAGCCAGCCGGGATTTCCACGTCGGCCCGGCCGGCGGCGCGCAGTACTGCGATCGCTTCGAGGCAGTCGTGTATCAGCAGATGGATCAGCTCGGCATCCATGGCCGACATACGGCAGAAAGAGACCCGCTCGCCCTGTGCCGTCAGATAGCTGTTCTCTGGCGAGCTGGTCACGCCCATGACCAGTTGGCCGTCTGCATCCTGCTCCATGAAATCCAGTACGAACAACAACGCATCGCGCAGAATGGGCCATGCGCGCGCCAGAAAGTCGATATCCAGAGTGTAGCGGTAATGCTCCCACATATCCGCCGCAATCCAAACCCCGCCCAGGAACCAATACGAGCAATGTGCCCCGGCATCCTGAACAGCGGTATCAGCCCAAATATCCGTGTTGTTATGCAACACGAAACCACGACAGCCATACATCTTGCGCGCGGTGACCATCCCGTTCTGGCGAACGCGCTCGGCCAACCGGTAATAAGGCTCGAAGCACGCCGACAGGTTAGCCGAGTCGGCCGGCCAGTAGGCCATCTGGAGATTGATATTGGTGGTGAACTTGCCATCCCAGATGGGGAGCAAATCGCGGCACCAGATGCCCTGCAGGTTGGCTGGGAGGGCGCAGTTGCGGCTGGAGGATAGCAGGATGTAGCGGCCAAAGGCGAACAACAGGAGGGACAGGTGATCGTTCAGCGCCTGCCAGCTCAATGAGGGATCGAGCACGCTGATGTCGTCCTTCTCGAAGGCGGCAAACACCCGGTTCATCGCCAGCGGCGCGCCTACCACGTCGGCGCTTTCCAGCTCGACGGACACGCCCCCATACTGCGCGCTCCACTCGCTCACATGATCGGCCAGTACGGCAGGGTAACCTTTGGACAGAGCGGCGCGGCAGCGCGCCACGCAGGTGTCCTCGATGTTGTCATCCTCGAAGTTGGTACCAGCGGCGATGTACAGGAGCGCTTCTCTGGCGTGCTCGAACACAAGCTTGTCGCCAATGGTGGTGGTCTGTCCATCGCTTTCCCCGAACAAGGCGGCGCGGAAGCGCAGCCCGGCCTCGCCGCCACAGCTCCCACGTATCACCAAGCCATGCGGCTCGTAGCGCACTACGACATCCTCATGGGTAGCGTAGCTGAAATTGTCCACCCGCTCGCCGCGTTCGATGTTGGCGGAGAAATCCAGCACCGGCTGCGAGGCGCATAGCCGAACGGCGATCACCCCATCCGGGCTGCTGGCAAACGCCGACAGCTCAAAGGCTACGCCATCCATAACCCAAGTTTCGGTGGCAACTGCGGTATCGAAATCCAGCACACGCCGGTAATTCACTACCGCACCATCTTGGTTAAAGAAACTCAGGTACAACATGCCCAGGGTAGAGTAGTGCCGCTGCGTCTCGGGCACACCGGTAAGGGCCATGATGGCCAGCCGCTGGGCTTCGCGGATCTTGCCCGCCCGCATCAGGCTGCGGATCTCACTCATGTAGCGCAGCGCATCGGGGTTGTTGCGGTCGCGCGGGCCACCATACCAGACGGTCTCCTCGTTGAGCAGGACCTGCTTCTGGGGCAGGCCTCCGGTTACCACTGCTCCCAGGCGGCCGTTGCCGATCGGCAGGCCCTCATCATATCGATCCGAAGGTTCATCGAAAACGAGCTGCAGTTTCATGTGATCTCCATGATCCAGTCGTGGGCAGGCAAGCTAGAGCGCCATTGCCTGCTCGATCGCCCCAAGTATCGCCACGTTGGCCGCCAATGTGGCCCGGCAGGGTTGCGCATGCTGGACGGTGCGCTTGGGCGCACCGGCACCATCACCGAGTGGTCGGCTTCGCAAGCCACGTTGTGGAGATCCGCCTGGCGCTGGCCCAGCAGCCTGTTGGCGGGCGGCACCTTTGCTCTGCAGAATCCAGGCGGAGCCAGGCATCGGCTCCGCCGGGCCATTGCTCATACACGATCAGCGTGGCTGGAGCAGCATGAATCGCGAAGGACCAATTCACAGTCGAGCCTGACCTCGCGGGCAGTCAACTGGCCCCCATCAATGAGGGTGCAGAGCATCTCTGCAGCCACCTGACCCATCTGCCGAGATGGCTGGCGCACAACTGAGAGTGACGGTTCGCAGACGCGTGCCCACGGATGGTCATCGAAGCCTATGAGAGCCAGGTCCTCAGGACAACGCAGTCCCATCTCCTTGAGCGCCAGCAACGCCCCCAGCGTGAGCAGGTTGTTGTTAGTCACAAGCGCGTCAGGTCTCTCCGACAGAGACAGGATCTGGGCAGTTGCTTGGCGCCCGGCCTCGACCTCCAACGCGCACGTGACAATCCGCTCCTCGGGCAGAGCAGCGCCGGCCTCCCGCATGGCACTCTTGAACCCCTCGAGGCGTTCGCGCATGGTCGACAGGCGCAGGAAACCGGCGATGATCCCCAGGCGCCTCCTCCCGGTTTCGATCAGGTGGCGCGTGGCCTGGTAGGCTCCACCGCAGTTATCCACCCCCACATAGGGTCCGGGCATGCCCTGAAAGCTTCGGTCCACGAAGACGATCGGGGTGCGTCTCGCCTCGACTCGCAGCAGTTCCTGCCACTTCTGGCTCGTGGCAGCAGCGATGATGCCCTCGACTTGCTGGCTCAGCAGGAGATCCAGGTAGTGAGCCTCACGTCTCAACACCTCGTCGGTGCTACATACGATCAGGCCATAGTTCTTCGGTTCGAGGATGTCCTCAACCCCGCGCAGCACCTCGCCAAAGAACTGGTTGGAGGCGTCAGAGATGATCATGCCCACGATACCTGTGCGCTTCGTGGTGAGGCTGCGAGCAGCCCTGCTTGGCACGTAACCAAGCTCGGCTATGGCGTCGAGCACTCGCCGTTTTGTCTCCGGAGAAACGAAACGGGTATCATTGAGCACATGCGACACCGTGGTTTTGGACACGAAGGCTCGTTTTGCGACGTCGCTGATCGTCGGTCTTTTGTCGTCCACGTTCGCCCCGATATCTCAAAGGTCCTGGTCTGACGCACGACGTCACCGCAGGCATCCTCGAAAGCGGGTTGATCGCCAGGTTGGATGGTTGTTCTCGCCGGGCTTGCGCCAACCGAGCGTACCGCAGCCCCCGTGAGTGGACCCTGCAGAGTGCAATCTGAGTGAGATGGCAGGCAAAGCCGCAATGGGTGGGGCTCACTGGGTTGGAAGGAGGTTGCGCAACCGGTCGCGCAACCGGTTGCCTAAGCCATCATACCACAGATTGTGCTTACGGTCAACGGGTTTTGGCCTCTCTGCCGGTTGCGCAACCTCGTGAGTTCGACGGGCAGCCCGACACTGCCGACACGCGCGCCTGCGATCGACTACTGCCGCCGACCACCCCCGCATTGCAGAAGGGATGACGCACCAAGTGCGTTGGCCCGGGAACCGGCGCTGGGGCGCAGCATAGCGGCCAAGTTGCCCTGTACGACTACCTGCGCATGCTCAAGGTCGAGGCGCGGCATTCGCGCCTCACACCCAGCGCTTCGAGACAGAGCCTGGCCACTCTAGGGGCGCTTCCATTTGGTTTCCCCCGGCACATGCGCGTTGCCGCCAGCCGCAATCGATGCTATAGTTAGGGCCACGCCAGGCAGGCGTCAAGGGCCACCAGGCGCACAGCAGGGCCTTTGCAAACGCTGGTCGCAGCAAGTTGACCTGGCACAGGGCTGCGCGGGCTCTGGGGTACTCAGGGTGATAGCGAACCGACCGAGGGATGGGGACATGGAGAACGACTATGCAGCTGCGCTGCAATACCTGTACAGCCTGACCAACTATGAGGTCAAGCTGGCCACCCAGTACGCCGGCCAGCTCTTCGATCTGAGCCGCATGGAGCGCCTGCTCGACGCCATGGACCACCCCGAAAGCCGCTTTCGCTCGGTGCACGTGGCCGGCACCAAGGGCAAGGGTTCGACCGCAGCCGTGATCGCTTCGGTGCTACAGCACGCCGGACAGCGCACGGGCCTCTTCTCATCGCCCCACCTGCACACCTTCCGCGAACGCATCCAGGTCAATGGGCAACCCATCAGCGAGGCCGAGCTGGTGCTTCACCTGCGCAAGCTGCGCCCCCTCTTCGACACACTCGAGGGGCTGACGACCTTTGAGGCCAGCCAGGCCATCGCCTTCGACTACTTTGTGACGCAGGGCGTGGCCTGGGCGGTGGTCGAGGTGGGCCTGGGCGGCCGGCTCGACACCACCAACGTCATCCAGCCCGAGGTGGCGGTGATCACCCCGGTCAGCTACGACCACATGCTCGTCCTCGGCGATACCCTGACCTCCATTGCCGAGGAGAAGGCGGGCATCATCAAGCCCCACACCCCCGTCGTCTCGGCACCGCAGCCCGAGGAGGCCATGAACGTGATCCGCCACGTGGCCGAGCACCTGGAGGCACCCCTGACCGTGGTCGGCCGCGACTGGACCTACCGCCTGGAAGAAGCTACCTGGGATGGCCAGCGCTTCACCGCCTACGGCCCCGGCGTCGCTTTCGAGGGCCTCTACATCCCCCTCCTGGGCGAGCACCAGCTCGTGAACGCCACCACGGCCATCGCGGCGCTCGAGGTCCTGCGCCAGGGGCCCCTGCCTATGCCCGAAGAGGCGATCCGCCAGGGCCTGCGCGCCGTGCGCTGGCCAGCACGGCTCGAGATCCTCAGCCGCGAGCCGCTCCTGGTGGTCGACGGCGCCCACAACGGCGATTCGATGCAGCGGCTGGTCGAAGCGGTCGATGCCTACTTTCCACGCCGCCGCCGCATATACCTCTTCGCCGCGCTGGCCGATAAGGACCTGCCGCGCATGTTCCAGGCCCTTCTGCCCAACGCGGATACGGTCATCTTTACCCGCACCGCCCACCCACGCGCGGCGGACCCCGACGAACTGGCGCGCAGGGCCGGGCCCTTCGGCAAGCCGGCGATCGTCGAGCGCGACCTGGAACATGCCCTCGACGTGGCGCTCGGCCTGGCAGGCGCCGACGGTATCGTCGTCGCCACCGGCTCCCTCTCGACGGCGGCGGCCGTCCGCGAGGCCTGGACGCGCCGCATGCACCTGGAGCCCCTGCCCGCTGACCCGCTGTAGGTGCGGTGGCAGGGCCGACCCCTCTGCCCTCGGCGCCCCTTGAATCGCGCCGCCAGCCTGCGGGTGAGCTGCAGGTAGCGGTCGCCATGGCGCTCGCTGGGCTCGATGTGGGTGCCCTCTAGCCACTCGCCGAACCGGTCGAGGGGCGCGGCAGCACGGATGTGGGCGGCACAACCGTGGGCTTGGGCGTGGCGGTGCGCGTGGGTGGGCGTGGCCGTCGGGGTTGGGGTCGGCCATGGGGAGACTGGGCCAGCGTGATGGTTGGCCCACAAGAGCGACGGCCAGCTACGGAGGGGAGCCCCAAGCCTGCCCCACGCTGTGACTTGCTGCCTCCCGAATGCGCGCCTCCAGCTCGTCCGCCGGCAGCGCCTCTACCTTCTGGAAGATCATCACCCGCGGATGGTCGTACACGGAATAGCTCTCATCTGCGCGGCCCCATTGCAGCACCAGGGGCGCCTGCCGCGGCAACGCCGGCCGCGGCAGGGCCGTGCCCTCGAGCGGCTCGTCGACGATGGCCAGCGGTCCCAGGCGCGGGTAGCTCGTCTCCACGTCGGCCAGGCCGAAGCCAAGCCGCCCCGCAAAGAGAGCCTGGTAGTACGCGAAGGCCAGCGGGTAGCGCCCCGGCAGCCGGCCAATGGCCCCGTAGAGCCGCTGGCTGGCCACGACCACATACTCGGCTTGCGCCAGCGCAGAGGCCAAGGCATCGAGGCCACCGGCCCTGTCGACGGCGTACATGTCGAGGTCCAGGTAGCGGTAGGCCGGAGCCTTCGCCTCGTCGAGGCCGGCGGTGGGGAGCCGGTCGTCCCACACCTCTGCGGTGAGCACGGCGCCCTCGGGCACATGGCGCTGCATCCACTCGCCGGCTGCCAACCAGGGGTGAGGCCGCAGGTAGATGCCTACGAACGCCAGCGCGTAGAGCAGCGTGGCAGCCAGCGCGCCCGCGCCGAGGCCCGCCACCAAGCGGCGGGCCCACCGCCGCCCCGACGCCCGCCCCCACAGCCACCACAGGAAGAGAGCGGCCATCAGGCACAGCCAGGGGACGAGGGGCGCCATGTAGCGCGAGAACTTGGCATAGAGGCTGCCGGTGGCAAGCAGGTAGGGCCACACCCAGGCCAGGATGACCAGGTGGCCTATAGCATCTGCCTTCGTCGCGGCGACTTTGGCAGGCCGGAGGTCGTGCCGGCAGGGAGCGAATCCTTGGCGCCAGCCGGGTCTACCGCTCCGCTCCCCCCCGGCACTGCCCCAAGGCGGGTTTGGGCGTGCTGGTTTGCGTGGCTGGCCCGCCCGCGGGCGGGCCAGCCACGCAAACCAGCACGCCCAAACCCGCCTTGGGGCAGTGCCGGGGGGGAGCGGAGCGGTAGACCCGGCTGGCGCCAAGGATTCGCTCCCTGCCGGCACGACCTCCGGCCTGCCAAAGTCGCCGCGACGAAGGCAGATGCTATAGGCCACCTGGTCATCCTGGCCTGGGTGTGGCCCTACCTGCTTGCCACCGGCAGCCTCTATGCCAAGTTCTCGCGCTACATGGCGCCCCTCGTCCCCTGGCTGTGCCTGATGGCCGCTCTCTTCCTGTGGTGGCTGTGGGGGCGGGCGTCGGGGCGGCGGTGGGCCCGCCGCTTGGTGGCGGGCCTCGGCGCGGGCGCGCTGGCTGCCACGCTGCTCTACGCGCTGGCGTTCGTAGGCATCTACCTGCGGCCTCACCCCTGGTTGGCAGCCGGCGAGTGGATGCAGCGCCATGTGCCCGAGGGCGCCGTGCTCACCGCAGAGGTGTGGGACGACCGGCTCCCCACCGCCGGCCTCGACGAGGCGAAGGCTCCGGCCTACCGCTACCTGGACCTCGACATGTACGCCGTCGACAGGGCCGGTGGCCTCGATGCCTTGGCCTCTGCGCTGGCGCAAGCCGAGTATGTGGTCGTGGCCAGCCAGCGGCTCTACGGGGCCATTGGCCGGCTGCCGGGGCGCTACCCGCTGGCCTTCGCGTACTACCAGGCTCTCTTTGCGGGGCGGCTTGGCTTCGGCCTGGCCGACGTGGAGACGAGCTACCCGCGCCTGGGACCGCTGGCCATCGTCGACGAGCCGCTCGAGGGCACGGCCCTGCCGCGGCCGGCGTTGCCGCGGCAGGCGCCCCTGGTGCTGCAATGGGGCCGCGCAGATGAGAGCTATTCCGTGTACGACCATCCGCGGGTGATGATCTTCCAGAAGGTAGAGGCGCTGCCGGCGGACGAGCTGGAGGCGCGCATTCGGGAGGCAGCAAGTCACAGCGTGGGGCAGGCTTGGGGCTCCCCTCCGTAGCTGGCCGTCGCTCTTGTGGGCCAACCATCACGCTGGCCCAGTCTCCCCATGGCCGACCCCAACCCCGACGGCCACGCCCACCCACGCGCACCGCCACGCCCAAGCCCACGGTTGTGCCGCCCACATCCGTGCTGCCGCGCCCCTCGACCGGTTCGGCGAGTGGCTAGAGGGCACCCACATCGAGCCCAGCGAGCGCCATGGCGACCGCTACCTGCAGCTCACCCGCAGGCTGGCGGCGCGATTCAAGGGGCGCCGAGGGCAGAGGGGTCGGCCCTGCCACCGCACCTACAGCGGGTCAGCGGGCAGGGGCTCCAGGTGCATGCGGCGCGTCCAGGCCTCGCGGACGGCCGCCGCCGTCGAGAGGGAGCCGGTGGCGACGACGATACCGTCGGCGCCTGCCAGGCCGAGCGCCACGTCGAGGGCATGTTCCAGGTCGCGCTCGACGATCGCCGGCTTGCCGAAGGGCCCGGCCCTGCGCGCCAGTTCGTCGGGGTCCGCCGCGCGTGGGTGGGCGGTGCGGGTAAAGATGACCGTATCCGCGTTGGGCAGAAGGGCCTGGAACATGCGCGGCAGGTCCTTATCGGCCAGCGCGGCGAAGAGGTATATGCGGCGGCGGCGTGGAAAGTAGGCATCGACCGCTTCGACCAGCCGCTGCATCGAATCGCCGTTGTGGGCGCCGTCGACCACCAGGAGCGGCTCGCGGCTGAGGATCTCGAGCCGTGCTGGCCAGCGCACGGCGCGCAGGCCCTGGCGGATCGCCTCTTCGGGCATAGGCAGGGGCCCCTGGCGCAGGACCTCGAGCGCCGCGATGGCCGTGGTGGCGTTCACGAGCTGGTGCTCGCCCAGGAGGGGGATGTAGAGGCCCTCGAAAGCGACGCCGGGGCCGTAGGCGGTGAAGCGCTGGCCATCCCAGGTAGCTTCTTCCAGGCGGTAGGTCCAGTCGCGGCCGACCACGGTCAGGGGTGCCTCCAGGTGCTCGGCCACGTGGCGGATCACGTTCATGGCCTCCTCGGGCTGCGGTGCCGAGACGACGGGGGTGTGGGGCTTGATGATGCCCGCCTTCTCCTCGGCAATGGAGGTCAGGGTATCGCCGAGGACGAGCATGTGGTCGTAGCTGACCGGGGTGATCACCGCCACCTCGGGCTGGATGACGTTGGTGGTGTCGAGCCGGCCGCCCAGGCCCACCTCGACCACCGCCCAGGCCACGCCCTGCGTCACAAAGTAGTCGAAGGCGATGGCCTGGCTGGCCTCAAAGGTCGTCAGCCCCTCGAGTGTGTCGAAGAGGGGGCGCAGCTTGCGCAGGTGAAGCACCAGCTCGGCCTCGCTGATGGGTTGCCCATTGACCTGGATGCGTTCGCGGAAGGTGTGCAGGTGGGGCGATGAGAAGAGGCCCGTGCGCTGTCCGGCGTGCTGTAGCACCGAAGCGATCACGGCTGCGGTCGAACCCTTGCCCTTGGTGCCGGCCACGTGCACCGAGCGAAAGCGGCTTTCGGGGTGGTCCATGGCGTCGAGCAGGCGCTCCATGCGGCTCAGATCGAAGAGCTGGCCGGCGTACTGGGTGGCCAGCTTGACCTCATAGTTGGTCAGGCTGTACAGGTATTGCAGCGCAGCTGCATAGTCGTTCTCCATGTCCCCATCCCTCGGTCGGTTCGCTATCACCCTGAGTACCCCAGAGCCCGCGCAGCCCTGTGCCAGGTCAACTTGCTGCGACCAGCGTTTGCAAAGGCCCTGCTGTGCGCCTGGTGGCCCTTGACGCCTGCCTGGCGTGGCCCTAACTATAGCATCGATTGCGGCTGGCGGCAACGCGCATGTGCCGGGGGAAACCAAATGGAAGCGCCCCTAGAGTGGCCAGGCTCTGTCTCGAAGCGCTGGGTGTGAGGCGCGAATGCCGCGCCTCGACCTTGAGCATGCGCAGGTAGTCGTACAGGGCAACTTGGCCGCTATGCTGCGCCCCAGCGCCGGTTCCCGGGCCAACGCACTTGGTGCGTCATCCCTTCTGCAATGCGGGGGTGGTCGGCGGCAGTAGTCGATCGCAGGCGCGCGTGTCGGCAGTGTCGGGCTGCCCGTCGAACTCACGAGGTTGCGCAACCGGCAGAGAGGCCAAAACCCGTTGACCGTAAGCACAATCTGTGGTATGATGGCTTAGGCAACCGGTTGCGCGACCGGTTGCGCAACCTCCTTCCAACCCAGTGAGCCCCACCCATTGCGGCTTTGCCTGCCATCTCACTCAGATTGCACTCTGCAGGGTCCACTCACGGGGGCTGCGGTACGCTCGGTTGGCGCAAGCCCGGCGAGAACAACCATCCAACCTGGCGATCAACCCGCTTTCGAGGATGCCTGCGGTGACGTCGTGCGTCAGACCAGGACCTTTGAGATATCGGGGCGAACGTGGACGACAAAAGACCGACGATCAGCGACGTCGCAAAACGAGCCTTCGTGTCCAAAACCACGGTGTCGCATGTGCTCAATGATACCCGTTTCGTTTCTCCGGAGACAAAACGGCGAGTGCTCGACGCCATAGCCGAGCTTGGTTACGTGCCAAGCAGGGCTGCTCGCAGCCTCACCACGAAGCGCACAGGTATCGTGGGCATGATCATCTCTGACGCCTCCAACCAGTTCTTTGGCGAGGTGCTGCGCGGGGTTGAGGACATCCTCGAACCGAAGAACTATGGCCTGATCGTATGTAGCACCGACGAGGTGTTGAGACGTGAGGCTCACTACCTGGATCTCCTGCTGAGCCAGCAAGTCGAGGGCATCATCGCTGCTGCCACGAGCCAGAAGTGGCAGGAACTGCTGCGAGTCGAGGCGAGACGCACCCCGATCGTCTTCGTGGACCGAAGCTTTCAGGGCATGCCCGGACCCTATGTGGGGGTGGATAACTGCGGTGGAGCCTACCAGGCCACGCGCCACCTGATCGAAACCGGGAGGAGGCGCCTGGGGATCATCGCCGGTTTCCTGCGCCTGTCGACCATGCGCGAACGCCTCGAGGGGTTCAAGAGTGCCATGCGGGAGGCCGGCGCTGCTCTGCCCGAGGAGCGGATTGTCACGTGCGCGTTGGAGGTCGAGGCCGGGCGCCAAGCAACTGCCCAGATCCTGTCTCTGTCGGAGAGACCTGACGCGCTTGTGACTAACAACAACCTGCTCACGCTGGGGGCGTTGCTGGCGCTCAAGGAGATGGGACTGCGTTGTCCTGAGGACCTGGCTCTCATAGGCTTCGATGACCATCCGTGGGCACGCGTCTGCGAACCGTCACTCTCAGTTGTGCGCCAGCCATCTCGGCAGATGGGTCAGGTGGCTGCAGAGATGCTCTGCACCCTCATTGATGGGGGCCAGTTGACTGCCCGCGAGGTCAGGCTCGACTGTGAATTGGTCCTTCGCGATTCATGCTGCTCCAGCCACGCTGATCGTGTATGAGCAATGGCCCGGCGGAGCCGATGCCTGGCTCCGCCTGGATTCTGCAGAGCAAAGGTGCCGCCCGCCAACAGGCTGCTGGGCCAGCGCCAGGCGGATCTCCACAACGTGGCTTGCGAAGCCGACCACTCGGTGATGGTGCCGGTGCGCCCAAGCGCACCGTCCAGCATGCGCAACCCTGCCGGGCCACATTGGCGGCCAACGTGGCGATACTTGGGGCGATCGAGCAGGCAATGGCGCTCTAGCTTGCCTGCCCACGACTGGATCATGGAGATCACATGAAACTGCAGCTCGTTTTCGATGAACCTTCGGATCGATATGATGAGGGCCTGCCGATCGGCAACGGCCGCCTGGGAGCAGTGGTAACCGGAGGCCTGCCCCAGAAGCAGGTCCTGCTCAACGAGGAGACCGTCTGGTATGGTGGCCCGCGCGACCGCAACAACCCCGATGCGCTGCGCTACATGAGTGAGATCCGCAGCCTGATGCGGGCGGGCAAGATCCGCGAAGCCCAGCGGCTGGCCATCATGGCCCTTACCGGTGTGCCCGAGACGCAGCGGCACTACTCTACCCTGGGCATGTTGTACCTGAGTTTCTTTAACCAAGATGGTGCGGTAGTGAATTACCGGCGTGTGCTGGATTTCGATACCGCAGTTGCCACCGAAACTTGGGTTATGGATGGCGTAGCCTTTGAGCTGTCGGCGTTTGCCAGCAGCCCGGATGGGGTGATCGCCGTTCGGCTATGCGCCTCGCAGCCGGTGCTGGATTTCTCCGCCAACATCGAACGCGGCGAGCGGGTGGACAATTTCAGCTACGCTACCCATGAGGATGTCGTAGTGCGCTACGAGCCGCATGGCTTGGTGATACGTGGGAGCTGTGGCGGCGAGGCCGGGCTGCGCTTCCGCGCCGCCTTGTTCGGGGAAAGCGATGGACAGACCACCACCATTGGCGACAAGCTTGTGTTCGAGCACGCCAGAGAAGCGCTCCTGTACATCGCCGCTGGTACCAACTTCGAGGATGACAACATCGAGGACACCTGCGTGGCGCGCTGCCGCGCCGCTCTGTCCAAAGGTTACCCTGCCGTACTGGCCGATCATGTGAGCGAGTGGAGCGCGCAGTATGGGGGCGTGTCCGTCGAGCTGGAAAGCGCCGACGTGGTAGGCGCGCCGCTGGCGATGAACCGGGTGTTTGCCGCCTTCGAGAAGGACGACATCAGCGTGCTCGATCCCTCATTGAGCTGGCAGGCGCTGAACGATCACCTGTCCCTCCTGTTGTTCGCCTTTGGCCGCTACATCCTGCTATCCTCCAGCCGCAACTGCGCCCTCCCAGCCAACCTGCAGGGCATCTGGTGCCGCGATTTGCTCCCCATCTGGGATGGCAAGTTCACCACCAATATCAATCTCCAGATGGCCTACTGGCCGGCCGACTCGGCTAACCTGTCGGCGTGCTTCGAGCCTTATTACCGGTTGGCCGAGCGCGTTCGCCAGAACGGGATGGTCACCGCGCGCAAGATGTATGGCTGTCGTGGTTTCGTGTTGCATAACAACACGGATATTTGGGCTGATACCGCTGTTCAGGATGCCGGGGCACATTGCTCGTATTGGTTCCTGGGCGGGGTTTGGATTGCGGCGGATATGTGGGAGCATTACCGCTACACTCTGGATATCGACTTTCTGGCGCGCGCATGGCCCATTCTGCGCGATGCGTTGTTGTTCGTACTGGATTTCATGGAGCAGGATGCAGACGGCCAACTGGTCATGGGCGTGACCAGCTCGCCAGAGAACAGCTATCTGACGGCACAGGGCGAGCGGGTCTCTTTCTGCCGTATGTCGGCCATGGATGCCGAGCTGATCCATCTGCTGATACACGACTGCCTCGAAGCGATCGCAGTACTGCGCGCCGCCGGCCGGGCCGACGTGGAAATCCCGGCTGGCTTTGAGGATGAGATTCGCGCGGCCGCAGCCAGGATCGCCCCACCGCGCATCGGCCCGGATGGCGCCATCCTGGAATGGGGCATGGATGTGCCGGAGGCGGAACCGGGCCATCGCCACCTTTCGCACGTCATCGGCGCCTACCCGTATAACGCTAT
>Ga0078972_1004609_pt1 | contig 30451 bp, 37 predicted proteins | sample YelNatPaOPGAMG01_FD_67568 | JGI IMG/M metagenome (GOLD analysis project Ga0078972, IMG submission 67568) | Hot spring thermophilic microbial communities from Obsidian Pool, Yellowstone National Park, USA - OP-RAMG-01 (SPADES assembly) (version 2) | ecosystem: Environmental > Aquatic > Thermal... | reverse complement strand
ATACTTAAAAAAAATTATGAAGATTCTATGAGGTTTTACAAAGAAATTAAACAAATTCAAGAAAATCCGTATGGAATTTTAGAAGAAACAAAACAATCTTTTTTAAATCGGCTTGAAAATCCTGTTGATAAATTCTGGTCAGAAGTTGATAAGAAACAAAAAGAAATTGATATGAAAGAAAATAAAAAATGGTATGAAAAAGGTGTTGCAAGTTATGTTGAAGAAAAAACTATTGGTGCTGGACTTGATTATGTGAAACAAAATTGGAATTTTGGAGACCAAATTGCTTCATTGATTAGTTCTCAAACTAAAAAAATGCAAGAAGTTGTAGATAAGTTGGCATCAAATAACAAAGAGGATGTTGAAAGGGCAAAAAATGAAATTGCTTTACTGCAACTTGAGGTACAGAGGCAACAATTATTGTTAATGCTAAAACTTCTTGAATTGCAAAATAGACAGATAGAGGAACAACTACATGAAAGACAACTTGTTGCTGCAAGACAAAAGTATTTTGCAGAAACAGCAAGACAAATTTTAGAGTCAAAAAGACAAAAGATAGAAGATAAAACCACAAGAGAACAGAAGATAGAATCTTATCTAAGGGCAATTTCTGATGAAGAAATGGGTTTCCAAAGAAAAAAATCAAAATAGGAGGTTTATAACTTTATGATAAACATATTAGTTGATGTAATGGATATACCAAAAACAATGGATAATTATTTAGGAGTTGTTTGGATTGTTGCTAATCTTATTACACCTTTGATTTTTGCTGCTGCTATTGCAAATGAATTACATAATGCTGCTGAAGGACAACAACCTGATTATAGAGGTGTTATTTGGACTACTGTACTTGTTGTTTTTGCTAACCTTATTTATCGTGTATGGTTTATGAAAATTGTCTCACTTTGTGAACATATTGGTATGAGTATTCTTACTTATCAAGATTGGGTTACTCTGATGACTATTATGTCACAAAAACAACAGGAAATTGGTGTTGTTGGTTTATTTAGTATTGATGTTTCTGGTTTGCTACTAAATATAGCATTGACTATCGCTATTATTACAGAGGAAGTGTTTAACCTTGTTAGGTTTATGTTTTTGTCTGTTTTGTACCTTATTGGTCCTATTGTGGTTGCTTCCGCTATATATAAACCTATTAGGTTGTTGTTCAAAGGTTGGATTTTGTCTGTCGTGCAGGTCTCTTTTTGGATTGTGGTGTTAAGAATCTTTCAAGCCGCTATTTTGTCGTTTAATGTGTCTCAGTTAATATCTGATGGAAATCTTGCTGTTACTACAATCGTTACTTTGACTTTTATTTTGGCATGTTTCCTTGCGCCTGCGTTTACTTCAAAATTGTTTTCAGGACAAAATATTGGTCTTTTAGGCTCAACTGTTATTGCTGGAATGTCTTTCATAACTACAAAAATTGCTACTGCTAAGTGGATACCTACTGCTGATGGTAAAAAAACAAATGTTATTGGAGCTGCAACTCATGTCGTCAGAGATACTGCATCATTTGTAGGTAGAACTGTTTCCAAAGTAGTTTCTCCAAAAGTTAAGGAAGAAACTGAAGAAACAGAAGAAAAAAGAATAAGGTAAACAACTATGAAAACACAAGATAAAGAAAAAAAATATTATGAAGTTTGGGCTGATACTGTTAACACTTTGTATTTCTTAAGAACAATTTGTTTTATACTTGTTTTGGTTGTATTTGGTTTGTTGATTTTGCTTAAACAATCTTCTAACAAACTACCTATTGTTGTGAAAGTTTCTGAGATAGGTGAAGCACAGGTTGTTTCTGATTGGCAAAACAAAATTTTTGTCTCTCCACCTGAAATACTTTATTTCACACAGACATTTATTGAACTTTTCTGTGGTTGGGATTACTACCAATACGACGAAAATTTTAGAAAAGCATTCAAAATGATGACACCTGACTGTCAAAAGAAAATGGATAACTATCTACAAACTAACAAAATTGTTGACCAAATTAAACAAGCACAATATAGAACTAAAATCACTTTTGCTAAAGTTGATATAACAAAAGATTCTAAAGATGCTGTTTGGGTAAAAGTCAAAGGTACTAAAATACAAACTTCATATCTCAATCCTGAATATAAGAAAAATATTTTCTTTGAGACAGAACTGGTGTTGAAAAAAGTTCAAAGAACTAAAGATGTACCTTGGGGATTGCTTGTTGATTATTACAACGAAACTATTTTTAAAGAAGAGTAAAAATGAAAGATATTTTATTAGCAATTATTGTACTAATAATTTTTGTTGCTGTCTTTTTGTCAAAAGGAAAAAATATTGTGTACCAACCATTACAACCTCAAAATATTTTTGATGTTGAGAGTTCTACTATATCTACTAAGCAAGAAAAAGTTGTGAGTTTTGATTTCTCTCAACAAGCACTGCCTAACTTTAAAATCTATACTGAACTTTATGTACCTGAAAAGTTTGTTGCTAATATTGTGAAGACAAAATCTGCTGCTGATTATATATTAGTGAATGAACAACTACTACAACAAAAGGTTATTTTTCAACCTACTATAACAACACAACAAACTCAACAAATAACAAAAACTACACAAGTTGTTAAATCAGAAAAACAATTCCGCAATTTGCAGGATAAACAACAAACTCAACAAAAAACTAATGAAACAACTAAAAAATCTGAAAAATCTGTGCAACAAAAAATAAATGTGTTAAATTATCAAAATATACAAAATTATGTAAAACAAAATTCTAAAACTTATTTCTATCCTAACTTACAGACTGGGAAGGATGTTGTTTTGTCCTGTGTCTCTTTTACTCCATATGAGAATAAACAAGGTATACTTAAGTTCTCTATTGAAAATAAACAGAAATCATTCTTTTTTATCAATTCTTTCTCTGTTGAAACACAGGATGGTCAAAAACTACCTATACAGGTTTTTGCTGAACAATTTGTTGCACCTGAGGAATCTATTACAGGGTATATTGTGTTTCAAGTAGAACCAAAGAAAAATTATATCTTAACTATTTCAGCAAAAAATATGCTTAAAATTCAATTTTCTACCCCAGGGGGGATATAATATGTCTAAAATACAAAAAAGTCAATTTATAAACGCAAATACGCTTGTTTTAACGCTATTTATAACGCTGTTTGCCAACCTTGGTTTTACTTTAGAACCTTGGACTGGACTTACTAACCCACCACAACAAAAAGGAAAGTATTTCTTACATACAGGGTTTATGTTTGATGCTGTGTTGCAAACCGCTATTTTTTCTTATAACCTTGAATCACCTGTTATTGCTGAAACTGAATTTGATATTATTTATCTTGACAAAGTGATGATACCTAAAGGAACAAAGATTATTGGTTATGCTTCTATTCTTAAATCTGCAGACAGAGTTAATGTTTTCTTTCATACAATGGTTTTTCCTAACGGGCAGGAAATTAAGTTTGCTGGTATTGCTTTACATACTGATGGTTCTGCTGGTGTGCCTGGGAAGGTTAAAAAACATAAAGAAAATGTACCTGCTAAGGTTTTGCTTGAAGCTGCCGCTAATATTGCTGCACCTGGTGTTGGTGGGGCTGTCGTGAAAGAACTCACTGCTGAGCAGGCGAAAGAAATGGCTTATAAACCAACTTATTCTATCACTGTTAAAAAAGGTACACCAATTTTAATTTATAACATTGAAAGGATTGAGTATTAAATGAAATATCAAAGTTTTGCTCACAAAAAATTTTGTCTTGAATATCATATTGAGTTTGTGACTAAGGAAAGAAGAAATTGGATTGTGGATTTTAATGCTGAAGAAAAACTTAGACAAATATTTGAAACTATTGCTAAAGAGTTTAATGTTGAAATTAAAGCGTTAGGTGTTCAACCTGACCATGTGCATCTATATATCGCTGCAAAAAATACTGATTTTAATATCGCTAAGTTTATACAGGTTCTGAAAGGAAAATCATCATATTTGATTAAAAAAGAAATACCAATGCTGAAAAATATTAAGGATTTATGGGCGAAAGGATATTTCGTTGCTACTACAGGTCCTACTCCAAATTATGTTGTTAAGGATTATGTTGAAAAACAGGATTTATCCCGCAACTTGCGGGATTTATCTAACAAACCACTTTAGTGGTTTTCTATTTTTCTACTTTTTTATTTTTGTAAAACTACCCTGTTTACAGGGTAGAGAGTGTTGTTATGAGAAATAAATTGAAAAAGAAAATTGAAAATAAAATTAATAAGCCGCAAGGATTTAGCGGCTTAGTCATCACTCGCCTGCAAAGATTTAGCAGGCAAAGGAATTAAATATGAAAATCATAAGTATTGTAAATCATAAAGGTGGTGTTGGTAAAACTACTACCGCAGCTAATCTTGCTTGTGCTTTGGCTGAAAATTATAAAATACTACTTGTTGATTTTGACCCACAGGCTGCTTTAACTACTTCTCTGAAAATTATTCCTGATGAAAAAAATGTTTATCCCGCTTTGCTTGATTCTGTTAGTGCTAAAGATTGTATTGTTGAAACTAAAATTGAAAACTTATATATCATACCTTCTACTTTAGACCTTGCTGCTGCTGAACCTCAATTAATCGGACAAATTGCGTTTGAAAGAAAATTAAAACAATTACTACAACAATTAACTGATTTTGATTACATCATTGTTGATAGTCCGCCATCTTTAGGTGTGCTTACTATTAATGCTATTGTTGCTGCTGATTTAGTCATCGTTCCACTTCAGTGTGAGTTCCTTGCTATGAAGGCTTTAACTCATTTAAACAAAATTGTTGAAAAAGCTAAAGTTGTTAATCCTGATTTGAAAATGAGAGTTCTATTTACTATGTTTGATAAAAGAAGTATTCATTCTAAAGAAATTATTGAGGAAACTAAAAAGTTTTTTGAAACTTTTGAAACAATTATTACTAAAACTATTAAGTTTTCATATGCAACTGTTGCAGGTGTTCCACTTGTGAAATTTTATCAAAATTCTGAACAAGCAGAACAATATAAAAATCTTTCAAAGGAGGTTGTAAAACAACTATGAGTGATAAAAGACCATCTTTAAAAGGAATTGATGTATTTTTGCCTGAAACACAAGAAAAAAATATTACTGCAAATACAAAAGTAAGTGTTAAAAACAAAAAAGATAAAATACAAACCGCTTTGTGGTTGTCAAGGGCTGCTTTTAAAAAATTAAAATTGTATGCTATAAAAAATGATAAAACACAATCAGAAGTTGTGGAAGAATTAATCAATAAATATTGTGATTTACAAAGTGTTTCTGTGGAAAATATTGTTAATGAATAAAAACACCTATCCCCAAATCGCAAGTAATCTGTCCTTCTTTGCTTCGCTCCGTGATGAATTGACCATGCCAGAAAGAGTTTCAGCGGTTTTGCTTAAACGCAAAACTAACTCTCAAATCCCCAGCGTGGATTTGAGACGCTGAAACACTTTCTGCAATTCTTCACTACGCTACGCTTTTTGACAGACTAATTGCTCCCCCACCCACTTCTTTTATCCTTCTACCTTCCTTAATGGTTTCTCCAAACCCCAGAAACCAATAAGGAAGAACCCCACCCTGACAACTTCGCTGTTCCGCTCGCAGTCGTCCAACGCAATTTTTCTTCGGGATTGTAAATCAAATGCTACGCAATTGATTTTTACAATTCCCAGGATGAAAAATTGCTTACAACTGCTCACTACACTACGCTCAGTTGTCTTCCCCACCCTTGTTTTTGTCTCATTTTTTTTGTATTTTATATTTTGTGTTTTTCATTATTTTATTTTTGTAAAAATTTATCAAAGTAAAAAAAATACTAAATAATTAAAAAATAATGTGAAGTGGTATAGCCACAGAATCATCACAGGAATTTTTACTTTTATTTTGACAAATGATTTTGTTGCTACAACTGCTGCTATAGTAGGTAGTATTCTACCTGATAAGTTGGAAGGTAAAAATCAATCCCGCAACTTGCGGGATCAATATAAAAATTTCCCTCTCTTGTATAACACTAATGAACATAGAAAATTTTCTCACCTGCTTGTTGTATATGCTGCTTTAGTTGCTGTGTTCTTTTTGCTGACTTACTCAATGAAAAATTATCTCATTCTGAAGTTACCAAGTTTAGTTAAAAAAGTTATCTCTCATCGGTTTACATTAATTAATCTTTATGCTCTGTTGTTGTATGTTTTTACTTTCTTTTTCTTTGGTGCTTTGTTGCATGTCCTTCAGGACCTTTTATTTGGTGGTGTGCCAATTTTTACTCCATACCAAAAATTTGGTCTTAAACTAAAAACTGGTGGCGTTGTTGAACATATCATTTTGTTTTTATCTTTTGTAATTTTTGTGTTGTTTATTAAAAGTAGGGGTATATAAAAATAATTTAGTAAAAAAATAAAAAATTATTTTCCCCGACGGAAAATTTTTAAAAATTTTTTTAAATAAAAAATTTTTTTACAAATAGTTGACAAAATGAAAAAAATATAATATATAAATAAAGGAGAGAAAGATATGAAAATAAATAAAGCAAAAATAGATTATTTAATCAAGAAGTTGGATGAATATAGATTAGAAAATAGGCTGTCATATAAAAAATTAGCAGAACAAATTAACCCTGGGATAAAACCGGGTACTGTGTATAAGTGGATATCAGGTGGCGCTCAAAAGCTAAGAGATATAAACATTTATCATATTGAAAAATTTTTAAAACAAAAGGGGGTAATAAAATGATGAACAAAATAAAAAATATAATAATCCTTTTTGTGTTTTTTATCTTTGGTTGTGCTACAACACAAAAAATAATTATCAAACCTATTGAATATCAACCATCTCTACTAGAAAAAAATCCAACAAATGTTTCATACTACATAGATGATAATCTCAAAACTCTAACTGAAAAAGAAGGTAAAATTGTGATTTATGAAATTTTCCTTGGTGACGCAGTGTGTAAGAGTATTAAAGGTGTAATGGAAAAAATATTTTATGAACCTAAAGAAGTTTCTGAGTTGAATGCTACAAGTGAAAATATATTAATTAAATTCGCAAAAGCAAACTCTATAATAAAAAGAGACCCAGGGAGCAGTTATACATATATAATTGAAATTAATATGCAAATTTTTAAAAACAAAAAACTCATTAAAGAAGTTAATTTCACAGGTGAAGCCACACAATACGATCGCCGTTGGAAAATTGGAACTACGAATTTACAAGATTATCAAGCACAAGTTGAAGCTACTTGTAAATATGCCATCTCTAATGTATGTTATAAAATTGGTGAATATCTTATGAAATATAATTTTGAATAAAGTTGGAACTTAACAACTAATAATTGAAAACTATATGAAAAAGCAAGAGTAAAAATTCTAAAGGAGTAACAAAATGAAAACAACTAAAGAAGTTAAAAAAATCCCGCAAGTTGCGGGATTGAAAAAATTAAAAGCCTTCATAGAGAATGTAAAGGTTTTGATAGTGTGAAAGAAATTCATAAATGGAGACAAAGGAGGATAATGAAATGAAAACAACACCAAGAATAATTACTGGGAACGCTATTCAGATTACAGGTTCAATACCACGTCATGAAATAGTAAGAAAAGTTGTAAATACATTTATTGATACAGAATATAACCAGAAGGGAAAAGGTATTATATTTAAATATCCTGTTGAAAATTTACCAAATGGACAACAACTTTTTATTGTTAGACCTGGACATAAAAAGAATTTTGACTTTAAAGTGGAAGTGACTTCTAATTTAGGACTTGGAAGCGGAAGCCATGTAGAAATAGCTAATGACTTAAAAAATAAGCGACAAGAAAATCCACAAAAATTTGTAGAGTTATTAGATGCCATTATTCAAATATATGATTGTTCAGAAAACGATGTTAATAAATTATTGTTGAATTATCCAAATTTAAACAAATCGTTCCAAACAGGTGCACGAGTTGAGATTATTCTTAAAGTGGTAAAATGGTTATTTATTATGGAAGATATCATATACTGGGATACAGAAGGAAGAGCATTTTTATTTAACTTCCTTTTGTATGTCTCAAATGAATCAGATAATAAAAGATTAAAAGAAGCGTTAGAAAAATTAGATAAGATAAATAATCCTTCTATACTAAAAAATTTCATGAAAAAAGCAAATATTACTTGGAGGTCACCTCGGTAGTATGACAATAGAAAAATATTTAGACAAGGTTTTTCTAAAAGATATTATGGACCTTTTGAAAGAATTACCTGATAAGTGTGTTGATATGGTATATGGTGATCCGGACTATAATGTTGGAAGAAAATATGGTGATAAATCTTATACTAAAACTTTTGATGAATATATTGAATGGTACATTGAATTAGCTAAGGAATCTCTTAGAGTTCTTAAAGATGATGGTAATATGTTTTTAATAAACTATCCTAAACAAAACGCTTATTTGCGTGTTAAATACCTGGATAGTGCTTGTTATGAAGTTTTGGATTATGTTTGGATATACAACACAAATATAGGGCATTCACCTAAACGTTTCACTACTGCCCACAGAAGCATATTACATTGTAGAAAAACAAAAAATAACAAATTTTACAAAGAAAATGTAGCAGTTCCTTATCAGAATCCAACAGATAAACGAATTTTACAGAGATTAGCTAGTGGTTCAAAAGGAAGAATGCCTTATGACTGGTTTTATTTTGATTTGGTAAAAAATGTAAGTAAAGAAAAAACATTTCACGCTTGTCAGATTCCTCAAAAGCTTTTTGAAATGTTGCTTAAAGTTTCAACTATGCCAGGGGATATTGTTTTGGTTTTATTTGGTGGAAGTGGTTCTGAATTAGAAATCTGCAAGATGCATAATAGACATTATATCTCTGCTGAAATTGATGAAAAGTACTATAAAATGATTCTTGATAGATTAAACAAAGGAACAATCGACGAAAAATATCGTTTAAAATTGAAAAATCATAAAACAAAAAATAGTTATACACAATTTGCATTGTTTGAAACACAAAAAGATCAGGATAGTTTATTTGCGCGAGAGAAAAAATAAAATCAGAAACAATCAAATTTTGTTTAGTTAATTATTTTTTTATGAAATTACTAAAATAAAAAACTATGCAACTAACAGAAGAACAAATACAAGAAATCAGAAGTTTTGTAAGAGAAAATGTTAGTAAGATTAGAGAAGGTTGTAAACACCCTGGTCAAGTACTTAGAAGGTTCAGGACTGAAGTTTTGAAAATGACACAAAAAGAATTGGCAGAAATATTAGGCACAACAGAAAGAAGTGTTAGGGACTGGGAAGCAAACAAAAGAGTACCAAGATTAAAATATGTTAGGCAAATATGGTTGCAATTTGGACTTGACCTTGCAGGGTTTGAAAAAAAACGAGGCTCCATTGTTCTTTGACAAAATCCCTTAAAATTTTAAAAAATACACAATATATCTTATAGGAACTTATTTTAGGAGTGATTTTTCATTACTTTAGAAATACACAATTATATTTAAAATTGCGTTTTTGAAGCAAAAAGAACTGAAAGTTTTGTTGGTAATAATAAGTAGGTAAGTTTAAACTTGATTTGCTATTTTATAATTCCAATTTTTTTAAGAGTTTTTGTAAAATCCTTTATATTAGGTTGGGTTGAGATGACTGGTTTTAATATGGCAATGTATATCAAAGGCATTTTTAACAATACATTTATACTTCTTGATAGCAGAGACATTTTGCCTGTTGCAAAAAATGTTAAATTTTTTAATTTTATCCTATATATTTCTTTTAGAAATTTAAAGTAATGCTTGAAGTTGTTTGATTTAATGACTATCTTAATTATACCTTTTTGTTCATTTTGTTTTAAAAATTTATCCATTAATCTTATTATTTTGACAAACTTTTTTATTCCGATTTGCTTTTTGATGAAATGAGATGAAACAATTAAAGTTTTTTTATATTTTTTTACAGCCAATAATAAATCTTTTTTAATTTTTGAATTAAACTCAATATCTATATAATCTATTAATTTATGTTTTTCACTCAATATTTCTATTAAAATTTCTTTTCTTTTGTCTTCAGCGATTCTAACTTTCCCACCCTCTGAAAACTTTCTAAATGTAAGAATTATTTTTATTTCAGGTAAGTTTTTTTTAATTTTTTCTAAAATATGAATTATTTTCTCTATTTTAGGATAAAAAGTGTCTACTCTTATTTCTATAGCATATATATGTTTTTTGTATTTTTTTACTATACTAATCTGTTTATCTATGTTTTTATTTGTTAATACACATACAATACTCATTTTATTTCCAATTTCTGTTTAAAAAGATAATAGTTTTCTATTTTCAAAGCTATATATACAACCACAGTAGTTTTGTCTATAAAGATTATGTAGTTTTGCTAATTCTATAGTTTTTTTAAAACCGTCTTGTTTTTTAAAATCTATTTTTAAAAATTTTTCTTTGCTAATCTGTTCTCCAATAGAGAATATTTGTCTTGAATTTTTATGAGGACTTATGGTGAGAGTTGTAGTGAAATATTCAAAATTTAGTTTTTTTGCAGTTTCAAAAGTTTTTTTAAGACGAAGTTCATAACATAATATACATCTTTTTCCACCTTCAGGTTCACTGCTATATTCTGCACAAATTTTCTCCCATTGTTCTGGTAAATATTCATCAAATATTATTTCAATACCACAAATTTCTTTAACTTTTTCTACGACTTTTTTTCTTCTTATGTATTCTTCTTCAGGATATATGTTTGGATTATAAAAATATCCTACAACTTCATAATTTTGTTGTTTTAGCTTGTTAATAGATTCTAAAGCACATATGCCGCAACAGATATGAAGTAAAATGAGAGGATTTTTGTTCATCAAAATTTTTATCTATAAACTATAGTTCCTGGTTTTCTTGTGAGAGAAGATTTTATTTCTAATTTTACATTGTATTTTTTAGCTACTTCAATTGAACGTGCCATCATAACTTGGGCACCTGTTCCTGCCATCTCTAACATCTCTTCATATGTAAGGTAGTCAATTTTTCTTGCTTCAGGAACAACTCTTGGGTCAGCTGTAAAAACACCATCCACATCAGTGTAGATTTCGCAGATTGGACTCTTTAGTTTTGCAGCTAATGCTATTGCTGTAAGGTCTGAACCACCGCGACCCAGTGTAGTAATATCTTCGTTAGGATTAATTCCTTGAAAACCTGCAACAATTACAACTTTATTTTGTTTTAAGTATTTTTTAATTCTTCTTGTATCAATATCAATAATTCTTGCTTTTGTATGAAATTCGTCAGCATAAATGCCAGCTTGAGGTCCTGTAAGAGATATAGCTTCACATCCCATAGAGTGCAATGCCATTGTGACTAAAGCAATTGACATTTGTTCACCTGTAGATAATAGCATATCAAGTTCACGTTTGTCAGGATCAGAAGTTATTTGGTATGCCTTTTCAATTAATTCATCAGTAGTATCTCCAGGAGCGGATACTACTACAACAACATATTTAAATTTCTTTTTTCTGTCAATTATAATTTTTGCAACATTTTTTATTCTTTCAATTGTTGCTACAGATGAGCCACCAAATTTTAAAACCACAGGTCTTATTGGTGCCATCTTTATCTCCTTTGGAATATTGTTTGAAATTTATCTTATAAAAAATTTTTTTCAAATTCAAGTAAAGATACAGATGTTGGTGAGGTTCTATAATTATTTTAGTATTTTGAAAGAGCGGGGACAGAATTTTTGACTTCTTTATTAACCCAATTCAAAAATTCACTGTTTGCATCAGCTTTAATTTTTAAAATGCATGGGATTTTGTATGGATGTATTTCTTTGATTTTCTTTTTTATTTTGTTATAATTTTTTTCAATAGTTTTGCCTATCAAAACAAACTCCTTAGAAATTTCTATTTTGCCCTCCCACCAGTATAGACTTTCAATCTCAAAGATGTTAGCACATGCGATTAGACGTTCCTTTAAAAGTAATTTTGCGATTTTTTGTGCCTCCTTTTTTGTTGGATTAGTTATATAAACCAAAATCATATTAACCCCTCTTTTTTAAAACTTAAAAATCCTTCTTTAGAAAAAATTATATGGTCAATTACCTCTATTCCTAAGATTTCTCCTGCAGAGACTAATCTTTTTGTAAGTTCTATGTCATCTTTTGAAGGTTGTAAGTTTCCTGAAGGATGATTGTGTGCTACAATTATTTGAGATGCTAAATTTTTCACAGCCGGTTCAAAAACTTCTCTTGGATGTACTAAACTTGAATTAAGTGTTCCAATTGATATTACTTCATTTTTTATTTCTTGATTTTTAGTGTCTAAATAAAAGACAAAAAAATACTCTTTCTTTTTATCTCTGTATTCAATTAATCTATCATAGACATCTTTTGGGGTAAGATACAAAGAAACTTTTTTATCTTTTAATAATCTTTTGCCAAGTTCAAAACATGCCACAATACTACATGCCCGTGCCTTCCCAATACCTAAAAAATTTTTTAATTCTTTTGCAGATGTATAAGGCAGTTCTTTCCCATATTGTTGCAAAATCTTTTTTGCTAAAGTTAAAACATCATAATCTTTTGTGCCTGTTCTAAGAATTATGGCAAGAAGTTCTTCATCTTTGAGTTTATCGGGTTGATTGTATTTTAAAAGTTTTTCTCTTGGTAAGTCATATTTTTGAAGTTTATTTTTCATAAAAAAACATGGTCGGGGCGAGAGGATTTGAACCTCCGACCTCACGGTCCCAAGCCGTGCGCTCTAATCCAACTGAGCTACGCCCCGAGATAGAATGTGAATAAGTAGATGTGTGGATGTGTGAATCTGTAAATCTGTTGATGTGTTAATTGGTTCATAGTTCATAGTTCATAGTTCATAGTTGATAGTCATTAACCCTATAACTCATTAACCTATTAACTCATCCACACATCCGCCCATCAACACATCTACTCATTTACGCATCAACATATTCACTAATAATATCTAACATCTGTTTATGAATTTTGCCATTTGTTGCAACGATTGTTTTACCAAATAAATAATTGTCTTTTCCAAAATAATCTGTTACTTTTCCACCTGCTTCTTTTACAATCAAAGAACCTGCTGCTACATCCCACACCTGTAGGTTTTCTTCCCAAAAACCTTCAAAAATACCTTCTGCTACCATACAGAGATCTAATGCAGCAGAACCTAACCTACGTACCGCCTGAGCTGTTATTGCAAATTTGTTAAATAACTTAAAAACATTTTTTGGGTTTTTATATGTATAATAAGGAAATCCTGTAACTAACAAAGAATTATACAAATTTTTTATTTTAGAAACAAGTATTTTTTTGTTATTTTTGTAAGCTCCCTTACCTTTTTTTGCATAATATAAATCTTTTGTTATTGGGTTATATACAATTCCTTCAACACTTTCATTATTCTCTATTACACCTATTGAAATACAAAATATAGGTAATTTATGTGAAAAGTTTACGGTTCCGTCTAACGGATCTATTACCCAATAACGGATGTTTTTGTTTAATTCGTCAACAGATGGGCAACTTTCTTCACAGATAAATTTATCATTTGGAAAATTTTTAATAATTAAACTTTTTATGAGATCTTCAGATTCTTTATCTGCTTTTGTTACAGGATTGTTTTTGGATTTATATTTTAGTGCTAAATCTGATGTTTGTGAATAAAAATATTTTTCAAGTATCTTTCCTGCTGAATGGACTAGTTTTATTAAGAAATTTTTCATATAAAAATATTCAAAATTTTATAATATAACTTTTTTATTTTTGGAAGATTTAAAATTTTTTCTTCAATATTTTTGTCAACAAGTGTTATAGTAAACTTTTTTATTTTTCCATTTTGAATAATCTTTTGATAAATATATTTAATATTTTTTTCCTCCCATATATAATTTTCTTCCACAAAATTACCTTTTTGTTCAACTTCTGCTTTTTTTGGTTGTCCATAATAAGAAATTGCTTGATTGTATATATTTAACCAATCACTTTCCTCAATAAATTCTTCTTTGTATGATACTTCTATTTTGAAAATCTTTCTTTCAAAAAACGATACATATGTCTCAATATTTTCTTCTAAATAAGAAACTTTGAATATTTTATAAAAATTTTCTGTCTTTACTTTTTTTAATATAAAAAGTTTTTTAACATTACTATATTTATCTCCGAGTTTTAGACCCAAAAGTTCGTTTGGTAATTCTGAGGAGAATAGAATTGATAATGTGAGATTAAAAAACAAACAAAATTTTATATATTTCAACATTTGTTGTTAATGGCGAAAATGTCTTATACCTGTAAATACCATAGCAATATTATGTTCATTTGCGGCTTTTATCGATTCTTCATCTCTTAAAGAACCACCTGGTTGTATTATTGCTGTAACCCCAATTTTAGCAGCTTCATCAACTACATCTCTGAATGGAAAAAATGCATCCGATGCCAAAACTAAAGGAAAATCTTTGAGTTCTTCAAGAATATTTTTTTCAATTTGGTTCATTTTCATAGTTGCTATCTTTAATGAGTCTATTCGCGACATTTGGCCAGCGCCAATTCCTAAGGTTTGTGTTGCTTTTGCTAAAACAATTGCATTAGATTTTACATACTTTGCAACTTTATATGCAAATATTAAACTTTTTAATTCTTGTTGTGTAGGTTGTCTATTTGTAACAACTTTTAAGTTTTCATCACCTAAAATTAAATCTTTAGTTTGTAAAAGAAAACCGCCATCTATTTGTCTTATCTCTAAATCATCTGAATTATCTTCCTTTATTGGTAGTTGTAATAATCTTAAATCAGGTTTTTTTGAGAAGATTTCTTTTGCTCTTTGTGTGTAGCCAGGTGCAATAATACACTCTGTAAATAATTTTATAATTTCTTTTGCTGTTTCAGCATCTACCTCTCTATTAAATCCTAAAATTCCACCAAATGCTGAAACAGGATCACAACTTAATGCTTTTTTATATGCATCTAACAATGTGTTTGCTTCTGCAACTCCACATGGATTGTTATGTTTTATTATTACACAAGCTGGATTTGTAAAGTTTTTTACTATATTTAGTGCTGAATCTAAGTCAAGATAGTTGTTGTACGATAATTCTTTACCTTGTAACTTCTCTGCGTCAACTAAATTTTGAGAAAAGTTTAGTTTAATAGATTTATATAAAGAAGCTTTTTGATGTGGATTTTCTCCATATCTTAAATTTGACAATTTTCTTATACTAAATGTATATTCTTCAAAATCAAAGATTTCTTTTCCTATAAATTTTATAAACCAATTAGATATTAAAGAATCATATTTTGCAGTATGTAAAAATGCTTTTGCAGCTAAGTATTTTCTGAATTCTAAATCAACTTGTTCATTTTTTATTTTCTCTAAAACCATTTCATAATCTTTATTATCTACAACAATTAATACATCCTTGTAGTTTTTAGCTGCAGCACGAATAAGAGAAACACCTCCAATATCTATATTTTCAATAATTGTTTCTTCGTTAGTTGCATTCAAAACAGTTTCTTCAAATGGATAAAGGTTGACAACCACAATATCAAATAATACAATTTTGTGTATTTTTGTTTCTTTTAAATGAGTTTCATCATCTCTTTTTGCTAATATACCACCAAAAATTTTTGGATGAAGTGTTTTTACTCTTCCATTTAAAATTTCAGGAAAACCAGTATATTCTGCAACTTCTATAACATCTATTTTATTTTCCTTCAATAATTTTGCTGTTCCTCCAGTAGAATAGATGTTTATCCCTAAATTTTTAAGACCTTTTGCAAATTCTAATATGTTGTTTTTGTTGTATACACTGATTATAGCATTTTTCATTTTAAAAAAATCTCCTTGTAAATAATATGAAAAGATAAAATTTGAAAGTATAATGAAGTATAAAATTATAAGCGGGCGATGGGATTCGAACCCACGACCTTCTGCTTGGCAAGCAGACGTTCTTAAACCAACTGAACTACGCCCGCTTTTGCTATTTATTTATTCAATGTATTTATAGATATTGCAAATAATAAAAGAATTGAAGCCAATTGTCCTAATGCTTGTGATTCAACTTTTGGAGCAATAAAAGAGATAGGAGTAACAGTGACACGAGAGATTATGGCAACTATTAGTAAAATAGCGGAAGCAATCATAAGTATGACACTTAAATTTTTCATTTTATCTTTCTTCTCCTTTTAAAAAATTTTTTAAAAAAAGCGGGAGACGGGACTCGAACCCGCGACATCCTGCTTGGAAGGCAGGTGTTCTACCAACTGAACTACTCCCGCATTAAAGAGTGAATGTGTAGATGTGTAAATGGGTTAATGAGTTTCATAGTTCATAGTTTATAGTTCATAGTTAATAGTTAAAAACCCAATGAACTCAATTAAACCCAACAAATCCTATAAACTCATCCACACATTCACTCATCGACCAATCCATACTTTAAATGGGCAGGGTAGGATTTGAACCTACGTAGCCCCTACGGGCGGCAGATTTACAGTCTGCTGCGATTGGCCACTCCGCCACCTGCCCTTATGAGTGAATGAGTTGATGGGTGAATGTGTTAATGAGTTATTGAGTTAATTAGTTAATCCCGCAACTTGCGGGATTGATGTGTTAATGCGTTATTAATTAGTTCACCCATCCACTCATCCACACATCTACACATTAACCCATTCACACATCTACTACCAGCCGGAGGTGAGGATTGAACTCACGGCCTACCCGTTACGAGCGGGTTGCTCTGCCACTGAGCTACTCCGGCTAAAGGACAGAAATGCCGGGGGAGAGAATCGAACTCCCGACGCTCGGTTTTTCAGACCGACGCTCTACCACTGAGCTACCCCGGCAGTAAAGTTCAAGAGATTAGAAATTATGATAGTATGAAAATAAGTTAAGTTATGTTTTGTTATTGTTCTTCAAATTTTTTAACAACTTTGTCCTTACTTTCTGCAATAAATTTTTTAACTTTTTCTGTTCCTTCTTCTATAAATTCTTCTCCTTTTTCTTCAAGTTCCTCAAGATATTTAGCGATTTTTTTTCTTGTCTCTTTACCTTCTGCCGGTGCAAAAAGAACTCCTAATAGAGCTCCTACTACTATTCCTAATAAAAATGCTAATGTATTATTTGAATTTTTCTCACTCATAATTATTTATTCCCCCTAAAAAACAGATTTCTTATAATTTTAATGATACTAGACAAAGTAATTGTAGTAAGTGATGCTATGATTGGTATTAAAGTATTTATTCCAGAGGTGACTTTATTGCTTATATCTGTAATATTTTCTAAATTCTCATTTAATTTTTTTAAAACAATCTCTGCTTCTTTTGCTGTATTTCTTATTTGTAAAAGAGTTAGTATTGTATAAACAACTAATACAATGAATGCGGAAAGAAATAGTACTATAGAAATTACAATAAGGACCTTCACTTGATTTATTCCTCCTAATTAGATTAGGTTTTAAATATATAAAAATAAAAATTTATTTTTCAATAGTTTGAATTTAAATTGTAAATTGGCCATTTTAAAAAACCACCAATACTCAAGTTGTTGGTACGACGACTTACACTTAAACTTTAAATTTCTCCCTCTCCTAACCTCCTAAACTACTACATACTATCTACTATATCATCGGAGGGGGAGGGATTCGAACCCCCGTTCCCGATATACTCGGGAAACTCCGTTTCGAGCGGAGCCGTTTCAACCACTCACGCACCCCTCCAGTATGGGTTAATGAGTTAATAGTTCATAGTTGATAGTTCATAGTTAAAAACTCAATAAACTCGTAAACTCAAAGTATAGTTAATGAGTTAACGAGTTAATGAGTTATTGGGTTATATTTGATTAGTTCAAAGTTATTAGTTTAGAGTTTAAAAACCCAAAACCCTATAAACCCGTAAACTCACAAACCCAATTAACTCAACAAGCTCATATGAGTTAATGGGTTTATGAGTTATTTAAAAATATCAATATATTTTTTCTATTTCAACATCAGGATAATAATGTTTTATTATATCTACATAATTTTTACCTCTTTCTGCAAGGCCACAACTTCCACTTTGGCACATTCCTACTGCATGTCCCCAACCTGCCCCCCAGAAGTAATAACAATCATTATTTTTGTTATATTCTATAATAAAAGAAGATGATTTTAAAGAACCATTTGGTACAATATTTCTTATTATATGTTCTTTTTTGATCTCAACAGTTTTTTTGTTTCCAATAATTTTTAATTTTTTTATATGTCCATTTTTTTCTCTTGATAAAATTTTTATATCTTTTAGTTTGTTCCCAATTTTGAATTTATTATTAAGATATTTTTCTAGTTCATTTTTTTTAATGACTCTTAACCATCTAGAAACTCCGAGATGAACAAACTGAGAATCTTTGCAATAAAGTTCCGGAGGTGTTAAATACCAGTAGTAGAGGTTTTCTTCAGAAATAGAGAAGTTGTTATCCACTACATCGGAAACTTCGGATAAATAAGTTTTATCACAGAAAAATTTTTCTCCTGAAGAAGTTATTCCTCCACAGTTTGCATGAAAAAATGGATGTGTCAATTTATTGTTGTAAGTAATTACTTCTCCTAATGTCTCATTGACTGCTTGAATAGTTGTTTCTGATTCTGATAATATTCCATCATAAACTTGGCAATGTTGTCCACAACATACATCAAAATCTTTATGTATTTTATTATTTTTCCTATATAAAACCACTGTTCTTGCCACAACTGCTTGTGTTTTTAAAGCTTCTAAAGGTTTGTCTTTTCCCATCTCTTTTCCAACAACACTGTAAAGATATTCATCTAGTTTTATATTGTTTATAACTATAATTTGGTTTGATAAATGTTTTATTAAAAGTTCTCCTCTAAACTCTTTGTTTAATGGAAATGAGGACTTAAACCATTTGTATTCTTTTATTATGAATGTAGAATTTTCTGTTTTTGGTCTCAATTTCAAAATTTTTGATTTTACACGATATTCTTTGTTTAAATAAGGAGATATTACCCCAAATATTCTTAATTTGGTTCTATATACAATTGTCCATTCGTTGTTTTCCCCTCCTTGACATTCTAATAGGTTTTTGTCTCTTTCATCCAAAACAAAGAAATCACTGCTTACAAAAAATTTTACTGCATCTATTTTTTTTAGTTTTCCATTATCTTTTGTTGAAATACATACTTTTATATAAGGAGAATTAATTTCTTGAGAAGATACAATTGTAGAAAACAAAATTCCTTTTTCTTTTTTTATATGATTTCCATTAGTAGCTAAATAAGATGAAAGATAGTCAATAGTAGAAATAATTTCTTTATCAGATTTAAACCAGGAAAGCACATTGTAGTGTTTGAATGCTTGTTGGTAGTCGTTTAATTGATAAAAAGTTTTTGCAAGTAAATATCTTGCTTCATGAAACCTTGAATCATTTTTAACACATACCTGAAGATAATTTTTTGCTTCTTCTAAGTCCTTATTAGAAAGATAATATTCAGCCATTCTATAGTTTGCAAGTTGGCTTACCGGATAGAAAGATTGTAGATAAGAATAATACTTAGATGCTTCTTCAGCATTTTTTTTATCTATATATATCTCAAATAGAATAAGATTTCTTATAATTTCTTGAGGATGTTCTAACTTTAAATCTTCAACTTGTTGAGGTTCAGCAATTTCGCCTTTAAGGTATAAATTTCTTATTTTTAATATATTTTGTTGTTGTGAGAATAAAACACAATAAAATAAAAATAAGATAAAGATTTCTAATAAAAAAAGTTTTCTCATCTTTTTACCTAATTCTGTAATATAACTAACTAAACTCAACCACCCATCTGCTCATTTACACGTTAACATCTTTTCACATTAAAGATATAATAGCACCTGTTTTTGTTTCTGTGTATAAGTTTTCTCTAATGATGTCAAATTTATAGTATTCATCTTGTGGAATCTCAAAGATTTCACCTATTATAACTTCTGGTTTTAGGTTTTTTTGTGGTATCAATCTTTGTAGAAGGGAAATTTTTTTCTCTTCTATAATTTTAATTTCTCTTACCAACTCACAAATATTTATTGTTTCTACTTTATCTTGTTTTTGTTTTTTAACAAAAATTTCTTTTGATTCTAAAAAATTTTTTAATTTTGTATTATCAAATGGTTTGTCAAAATTTATAGTATATTCTATTAAGTTAATAATGTTATTTAATGGAGTGATTTTGTTTAATGGTAAATAAAAAAGTTTTGCCTCAATTAAAGAAAAACCAGATGGCAAAACACTATTGATTTTTTTAATTATCTCTTCAATTGAAAGTTTTTGACTTACTTCTACATCCATATATTCAGAGTTGCTTTCATACCCTACTGGTATTGGTGGTGGTAAAGACATTTTTATTTGAGGATTAAAACCACAGGTGTAGTTTATAGGTATCCCTGACATTCTTAAAGCACGTTTTAGTAGTTCTAATTGGTCAAAGTATGACAAGAATTTTCTGTTTCCTTTTCTTGAAAATCTCAATCGCAATGTAAAAGAAAGCTTTGGTTGTGAGTTGGTTTTTAGTTGCACTATTGTTTTTTGAATAGTAGAATCATTGGTAATTAAAATATTTTTTGTTTGATATATCCTTCTTTGAATACTTTGCTGATATATTTTGTATAAATTTTCTCTTGTGTAAAAATATTTTATTTTATCCCACACAAAGTTAGTTTTCTCATCGTATTCTGTGTATAAATATTTTTCCAAATCTAAATTTAATTCTTTGATTTTTTTAAACCATAGTTCAAAGTTAAAATTTTCTTCCCATCCATCAAATCTTGCTCCTTCTGACCATACTGCTTCTATTAATTCTCCAACTTTTTCATCTCCTCTTGATATCAAAGCTTCTATTATAGATGAGTGAACCTGTTTTTTAATATTAGCAATATTTAATTTTTTTCCTAAGGACTTTTTAAGAAATAAGAGTTTGTTAGTTAAATTTTCAAAACTATCCATTTTGACAAATTGGAATGGAGTATGAGGTTTTGGAATAAAAGGAGATATAGTAATACTAAAGTTTATCTTAGGTAGATATTTTTTTATTTCATAAATAAGTTTTGGTATATTTTCTATATCTTCTTTGGTTTCAGTAGGAAGTCCAATCATAAAATAAAGTTTTATTTTTGTAAATTCATATTTATAAAGTAATTTTATTTTTTCAAAAATTTCTTGATTTGTGATATCTTTGTTTATAACTTTTCTTAAGTCTTCGTTAGCTGATTCAGGTGCTAATGTAATGGTTGATTTTCTAACAATACCCAATCTTTCTATTAATTCTTCATTTACATCTTCTATTCTTAAAGATGGTAAAGAGACAGATACATAATCATTTGCAAATCTTTGATTTATAAAGTCTAAGATTTCGTTTAAATATGGATAGTTTGTCACACAAAATCCAGTTAATGATATCTCATCATATCCAGTTGATAATAAAGATTTTTCTATAATTTCTTTAACCTTTTCTTTATCTCTATATCTTAATGGTTTACAAATATGTCCAGCTTGACAGAAATTACAATTATATCCACATCCTCTTGTAAGTTCTATATTTAGTCTGAGATGTGTTGTTCTTATTATAGGGACGGTTGGTTTTTCTGGATAAAAACTTTCTTTAATATTAACTGCACCAGGATAAACATTTTTGTTGTCAAATTTTGGGACATATGTTTCTTTTAAATTACTTATTTCTTTAAGCATTTCATCTTTTATTTCTTGTTGATCTAAATTTGGATTTTCTTTTATTTTCTTTTTGTATTTTTTCACAATTTCTACAATGTTTAACAAACTCTCTTCCGCTTCACCTAAAACAAAGAAATCAATATATTCTTTTAAAACGATTGGATTACAGCTACATGGTCCACCTGCAATTATAAGTGGAAATAATTTTTTTCTATCTTTGCTTTTAAAGTTTATATTGGCAAGATCTAATATTGTGAAAATATTGGTGTAACTTAATTCGTTCTGCAAAGAAAAACCAATTATGTCAAAATCTGACAAATTTTGTTTTGTTTCTAATGAAAATATTGGAATATTATTTTTTCTTAATAGTTTTTCAAAATCTACATCAACAGCAAATAATCTCTCACAAATTATGTCATCGCAAGAATTTAGAAGTTTATATAAAATTTCTATTCCTAAATTTGACATGCCTATAGTATATTTGTCAGGAAAACATAGACATATCTTTAGTATATCAGATTTTGTTTTTTTTCTTAATATAGAAGAAGTTTCTGAATTCCATTCAGAATCTATATATTGTCCTGGCGATGTTACAAGTTTTAATAGATTTTCTTCTATCATAATTTTTGATTAATACATAAATTTTCTTATATGTATAGAATTTAACAAACCAATAGCTAAGTAAGAAGAGATTAAATTTGAACCACCATAAGAAACAAAGGGTAGAGGTAAACCAACAACAGGAAGAAGTCCTAAACACATTCCTAGATTCATTAGAAAATAAAATGCAAACATACTTGTTATTCCACAAGCTATAATACTTCCATATGTATCTCTTGCTGTTTTCATTATATTTATGCCTTCCAAAATTAAAATAAAATATAAAAATACAACTATTGTTGAACCAACAAAACCAAATTCTTCTGCTAATAAAGAGAATATAAAGTCAGTGTGTTTTTCAGGGACAAAGCCCAATTTTCCTTGAGTGCTATTGAAAAGTCCTTTTCCTAAAATTTTCCCACTTCCTATAGCAATTTTAGTTTGAATGACTTGATACCCGGCTCCTGATGGATCAAAATAAGGATTAAGAAATGCAACAATTCTTTTTTGTTGATATGGCTTTATAATTTTATGGCTTACAACAACTAAACTGTAACTTATAAGTATTACTGTGACTGTAATTATTAAACTTGTTAAAGTGACAGTGAATAAAAGTTTTCTTAATATCCACCATATAAAATATGAAATCAAAATTAGTATCAAAATAACTATTAACCATTGGAGATTAAATCCTGTTAATGAAGAATAAAAAAATTGTAAAATTTTTGGCATTAATGAATATTCATTTAAAGATAAATAAACCTTTGTTATAAACAAACCTGTAGTTAAAGTTCCAAATAGAATAGTATAAAATAACATTTTTTTATCTACCCCTACAAAATAAAATATGCTAAAAATTATTGGCAGATATACAACAATGGCAGAAAAATCTGGTTGCAAAATAAGTAAAATAAAAATTAATGTAAAGAAACCCATTGGTATAAAAATTTCACTTAATTTTGGATATTTTGTCCATTTCGTATCAAAATAACCAGCTAAGACTAAAATAAAAATTATTTTTACAATTTCTGAAGGTTGAAATGTAAAAAACTTTAAATCAATCCAAGCACGAGTTCCTCTGTAAGTAGTACCAACTATCAATACAAATATCAAAAGAAGTATACAAAAAGTGTAAAATTGCCAAAAATATGGTTGAAATAGTTGATAGTTGATAATGCTAAAAATTATCAGTAGTAAAATTCCAATTATTAAAGCAATTAATTGCTTTTGTACAAAAGTTAAGCTGCCAGTTGAGAATGTCGCAGACCATATCATAACTATTCCTACGAAAGATAAAATAAAAGATGTGATTATTAATCTCCAATTTGATGAAATCAGTAATTTTTTTATTATATTTTCTTCTTTTTTTTGTTTAAGTAATATGATTTTATTAATCTCCATATTCTTCAGCTGTTTGTGTAGTTTTTACTTCAATTTTAGTTTGTGTTGTTTTATTTATAAAAGCAGTAAATATCTCTCTTGCAATAGGAGCAGCTACACTTCCTCCCTTACCACCATGTTCAACTACTATTGCTAATGCTAATTCTGGAGTTTCGTTTTCTTTAATCGGACCAAAACATATAAACCAAGCATGATCTATTCCCTGAGGATTTTGTGCTGTTCCTGTTTTTCCTGCGATTTTAAAGTTTGGAATATAAGCTGCAGAACCTGTTCCAGAGTTTATAACTTCCATCATTGCTTTATGAATAAACTCCCAAACTCCATCATTAAGTTTGATATATCCTTTTTTTACTGGAGTGTGTTGATATAAAATGTCGCCTTTATTACTTATAATTTTTTCTACTACATAAGGTTGATATATTGTCCCTTTATTAGCTACAACGGATGCAAACAATGCCATTTGTATTGGTGTTACTGAAACATATCCTTGTCCTATACTTACTGAAGCAGTATCTCCTTCATACCAGTCAATTTTAAACTTTTCTTTCTTCCATCTCTTTGAGGGTAAAATATTTCTTACTTCTGAAGGCAGATCTACCCCTGTAGTATCGTCAAAATTAAACATCCTTCCATATTTTTCAATATTGTCTATCTCAACTCTCAGCCCAAGATTTATAAAAAAAACATTGCAAGATAATCTTATAGCATTAAAAAAATCTATATTTCCGTGTCCCTTTTTTTCCCAACATTTGAAAATTTTTTCTCCAAATTTAAATCCACCTGTACAAAAATACTTAGTATCATAAGAAACTATATTTTCATTTAAAGCGGCAATAGAGGTTAAAATTTTGAATGTAGAGCCTGGTGGATAAATTCCCTGAATAGCTCTGTTAAAAAGTGGTAAGTTTTTATCTTGTAATATCTTTTTTCTTTCTTCTTTTGAGAATGATATAAAGATGTTTGGATCAAAATCTTTATATGAAACTAAAATTCTTATTGCTCCATTGCGAGGATCTATGCCTACTACAGCACCATTTTTCCCTAAAGCAGCCAACGCATTTCTTGCAGTAGCTTGAAGATCTTTGTCAATAGTAAGATATATATTCTCTCCAGGAGTTGGCATGATATTTTTAATTATTTTTGTGGGGACACCTTTAGCATCAACTTCCATAAGTAAAGCTCCGTGTCTGCCTCTTAAGTATTCTTCATAGCTTTTTTCAATTCCAGCTTTACCAATCAAATCATTATAATTGTAACCTTTAGATTTTAATGTTAAGTATTCAGAATAATTTAATTCTCCAATATATCCAATGACATGTGCAAAATTTTCTTTTTCAACATATCTTCTCTTAAATTCAGTAGAGATAAAGATATTTGAAATTCTATGTTTCATTGATAATAATTTAAAAAATAGTTCTCTATTTACATCTTCTACTAATGGAACTATTTTTTGTGATTTTACAGCGAAAAACAGTTTCTCTTTTGACTCAGGCAAAATTGATAGAAGATTTGTTATTTCTTGTTTATTTGTTTGTTTAATAGGATAGTAAAGTATAGTTATTGATGGACGGTTGTCTGCTAAAGTTCTGCCATTTATATCGTATATATTACCTCTCGGAGCATTTATTGTATAGGCTCTTAATCTATTTTGTTCTGCTATATTATAGTAATAATCTCCACGAATTACTTGATAGTAGGTAATTAGAATATAAATTAAAATTATTGGTGTTAAAAATACATAAGTTAGAAAAGAAAAATTTTTCTCAAGTTCCTTTTTTAATATATACGGAACATTTTCCCAGTCCATAATTTATACCAACTTCCATTTTTTATAATACCATATAAAAAACTGAAATATAAAAAACCCAAGTATCATATTATTAAATGGTAAAAATAAAAGATGAAATATTTTCCCTGAACTGGCATGGAATATTGTAGAAATTATGACATATATAAAGATATAAAATACAGAAGTAAAAAACAAAACTATAATTTGGACCTTTAATAAATTTTCGTTTATTCTTTTATTTAACCAACCAATTGCATAACCAGTTATAGAAAGTGTTAAAGTATTCATTCCAAATATATTTAGATGTAAAAAATCAACGATAATTCCTGACAGAAACCCTATAACAGTTGAAGTTGTATGGTTGAAAAATAAAGCTGTATAAATTATATGTATAAGCCATATATTTGGTCTTAAAAAATAAGGTAAAATTCTTGAGATTGATATATCTAAGATTATAATGATTAAAATATTTATAATGATAGAAAGAAATTTCTTCATTTTATTGAGACAAAATAATAAGTAAATTTTTTAAAGAGTTAATATTAAATTTTAACTTGATTGTAGCTTTTTTAAAACCAGGTGTTGTTGATCTTTCTATTTTTGTCACTTCACCAACTTCTATATTTTCCGGAATGTTGTTTAATCCGCTTGTAACAATTATATCTCCAATTCGTATATCATCTTCCTCTAAAACATAATCCATTATCAAATCAACAGAGCCATTTCCTAAAACAACTCCTTCTACATTCTTGTTTTTTATCTTTACTGGAACAGCACTTAACGGATTTGTTATTAAAAGGACTTTTGCAATGTTTTTTTCTATTGTCCAAATCCTTCCCACTAGATAAAATTTATCAGGTTCAGGATTTGTTATAACAGGCATATCTTCCTTTACTGTTTCATAGTTTTGAGGTATGTTTATTATACAATAATCATACCAGTTTTGATAATCTCTAAAGATAACTTTGCTATCTATAAATTTATATTTTGAATTTTTTAAAATTTCATCTAGATAAATTTCTCGTAAATATTTTTGGTTTAATTCTTCAATTTGTAAGTTTTTTAGATATTTTTTCTTAAGTAAATCTTTTAGTTTTAAATTTTCTTCATATAAATAAGGAATAACTATAAACTTATTTGTTATTCTAATTGGATAATCGATTACTTCATATATTGGTTTGTAAGTAAAGTAAAGAAAATATACAAAAAATGACCTTATAGTTTTTAGCTGCTCTGTTATGTTAGTGCTAAGACAAATTAAAGAGAAGATTATTGAGAAGGAAAAGATTACTGTGGGACGATTTTTTTGAATGAAATCTTTTAAAGTCATCTAAAGCCATTTTTAAAACAATCTTTTTCTTTTTATAAGATCCAATTCTTCTAAATATTTGCCAGTTCCACGTACAACACATGTTATTGGATCATCTGCAATTTTTACAGATAATCCGGTTTCTTTACTAATCAATTTATCAATTCCACGCAGTAAAGCTCCTCCGCCGGCTAATGTGATCCCTGTTTCTACTAAATCAGCTGCGAGTTCTGCAGGAGTATTTTCTAACGCATCTTTTATTAATCCTATAATTGCACTAACAGGTTCCATTAATGCTGAACGAATTTCTTCAGAAGTTACTGTTATAGTTTTAGGTAAGCCAGTAACTTGATCCCTTCCCCTTACTTCCATAGAAAGTTCTTCTTCAAGTGGGTAGACAGAACCAATTCTAATTTTTATTTCTTCAGCTGTGTTTTCTCCTATGAAAAGGTTATATCTTCTTCTAAAATATTGAATTATAGCTTCGTCAAGTTCATCTCCAGCAATGTCTATTGATTTACTTACAACCATACCACCTAAGGAGATAACCCCCACTTCAGTTGTACCACCACCAATATCAACAATCATATTTCCTTTTGGTTGATGAATTTCAATTCCTGCTCCAATAGCTGCAGCCATTGGTTCTTCAATTAGATATATTTCTCTTGCACCTGCTTGTAGAGCTGACTCTCTTACTGCCCTTCTTTCAACTTCAGTAATTCCCGAAGGCACTCCGATAACAATTCTTGGGTGTAGTAAAGTTTTTGTATTGTGTACTTTTTGTATAAAATAGCGAATCATTTTTTCTGTTATTTCAAAATCTGCGATTACTCCGTTTCTTAAAGGTCTTACTGCAACAATGTTTGACGGAGTTTTTCCCAACATCCTTTTTGCTTCAGCACCTATCGCAAGGACTTCTTTTGTGTCTTTATCTACAGCTACTACTGAAGGTTCGCACAACACAATACCTTGACCTTTCACATAAACTAAGACAGTAGCTGTTCCTAAGTCCATTCCCATATCATTTGAAAACAATTTAAATATAAAATCAAACATATCTTTTTATTAACCTCTATTTAAATTTTACAAGATAAATAGGAGCATTATCGCCTTTGCGATTTCCATAAAATGCTGTCTTTATATATCCTGAGTTAATATCTTGATATTTTGGAATTATTACTTTAATAAGTTTTTCAGATAGAGATTTTGTATATAGATATTTGTTTGCAATTCTATATTTGTTGAAATCTTCTTTTGTTTTTTTGATTCTTGTGATAAGATGTTCTAAGAATCGTTTTAACTCTTTTGCTTTTGGTTTTGTAGTTTTTATTGCACCATATTTTATTAGGTTGCCAGCTAGGTTTCTTAAAGTTGCCATTCTATGAGAAGATGGTCTGTTTAATTTCCGTTTAGAAATATTTTTTATCATAGTTTCATCCCTAATGATAAATTATGTAATTTAAGTTTTTCTTTGATTTCTTCTAAAGATTTTTCGCCCAAATTTCTAATATTTTTTATTTCTTCTTCCGTTTTAGAAACAAGCATACCTATAGTTTCTATTCCTGTTTCTTTTAAACAGTTCTTAGCACGATTTGATAATTCTAAAATTTCAATTGGTTGTGATAATAATTGTTTTAAATATTCTTTTTGGGCAATCTCTTGTGGAGAAAGTTCTTGTGTTATTGTTTGTTCTAAAATATCAATAGGAGATTTTTTAAAGAAAATTTCTAAATTGTCCTTCAAAATTTTAGAAGCATATATTATACTATCTTTTGGTTCTATAGTTCCATCTGTCCAAACTTCAATTATAAGTTTATCATAATTAGTTTTTTCTCCCACCCTTACAGGTTCTACTTCATAATTAACTTTTATAATTGGAGAAAAAATACTATCTATATACAAAGTGTTTATCGGTAAACCAGGTTTTTTATTATTTTCTGCTAATGCATACCCTCTACCTTTGTTCACCTCTGCTTCCATTTCTAAAACTCCGTTAGCATCAACAGTTGCTATATATTGATCTTTGTTTACTATTTCTACATTATGAGATGTTTTAAAATCACCAGCTACTACTATCTTTGGTCCTTTAACTGATAGAGTTATTCTTTCCGGATTATCAGAGTATACTTTGAATCTTATTTTTTTAAGATTCATAAGAATATAAATCACATCTTCCTTAACACCTGGTATTATAGAATATTCATGTTCAACATTAGGAATCCTGCAACTTGTTATAGCAGCGCCTTCCAAACTTGACAGCAATATTCTCCTTAAGGAATTACCAAGAGTATGTCCAAAGCCTCTTTCTAAGGGATATATAGCATATTTCCCATAATTTTGTTGTTTTGTAATTTCTTCAAATTTGTTAGGAAGAAGTAGCTTTTCCATACCTTTAACTCCTTTTTAACTTTTTATTATTTTGAATAAAATTCAACTATTAAAAGTTCGTTTATAGGTAAAGAAATGTCTTCTCTTGTAGGCATTGATAATATTTCAGCAGTATTAGTTTCAGGATCATATTTAATCCATTTAGGTATATTCACAGCCCTTTCTTGGGCCTTTTGTACATAAATATTATCTTTCATTCCATTTTTAAGTTGGATTTTATCTCCTATTTTAACTTGATAGGAGGGAATATTTACTGTTCTACCGTTGACTAAAATATGTTTATGTGAAACAAGCTGTCTTGCAAATTTTCGAGATAATGCCCAACCAACTCTGTATACTACATTGTCCAACCTTGTTTCTAGCAACTTCAATAAATTTTCTCCAACTAATCCCTTCTGTTTTTTTGCTATCTCAAAGTATTTTTTTAGTTGTTCTTCATTTATTCCCATAATTCTTTTTAGTTTTTGTTTTTCTCTTAATCTTTTCCCATATTCTGAAATTTTAGTTTGTTTTTTTCCATGTTGTCCTGGTGGAAATTTTCTTCCTTTTTCTATAGGACATTTTTGAGAAAAACATTTTTCTCCTTTTAAAAAGAGTTTTTCTTTTTCTCTTCTACATAATTTACATGTTGCACCTAAATATCTTCCCATATAACACAAACCTCCTCTATACTCTTCTTAATTTTCTAGGTCTGCAACCATTGTGCGGAATTGGGGTTATATCGTATATAGCTGTAATGTTTAGACCAGCATTTTGTATAGTTCTAATTGCAACTTCTCTTCCAGGTCCAGGACCTTTAACATAAACAGAAACATATTTTAGTCCTAAATCTACAGCACGTTTAGCAGCTGTTTGTGCTGCTACCTGTGCAGCAAAAGGTGTTCCTTTTTTTGTGCCTTTGAAACCACAACTTCCTGCAGAACTCCAACAAATTGTATTTCCTTTTGTATCTGTAATTGTTACTATTGTATTGTTGAAAGTTGAGTTTATATATACCCTTCCTGTATTTTCTGTTAAAACTTTTTTCTTTTTTACAGCCATACCATTCTCCTTCTATTAGTTTATCATTAGTTCATAGTCAATAGTTCATAGTTAATAGTTTAAAAACCAATGAACTCAACAAACTCAATAAACTCTATAAACTCATCCACTAATAGGTTATAATATAACTATAAATTTTATTTGGGATACTGCCTCCCAAAGATTGTTCTTTGAAAATTGATAAAAAATTTGATAAAATAAAGTTATTACTGGTCGCCTACGGAATAGG
>Ga0078972_1005840_pt1 | contig 30454 bp, 21 predicted proteins | sample YelNatPaOPGAMG01_FD_67568 | JGI IMG/M metagenome (GOLD analysis project Ga0078972, IMG submission 67568) | Hot spring thermophilic microbial communities from Obsidian Pool, Yellowstone National Park, USA - OP-RAMG-01 (SPADES assembly) (version 2) | ecosystem: Environmental > Aquatic > Thermal... | reverse complement strand
GCCCAATCCCCCCTCCCGGGTCAGAGCCGGGCAGGCGCACAGCACCTTTGCCGGCTGTTACCGGGAGCCGGCTGGACCAAGTACGGTTGCAGTACTAATGTGCCGGGGCAGACCTGACAGCTTTCAGAAACCTGTCAGATCTGCCCTTGTGTGCAAGAGTGTGCCTGCAGGCGCCTATCCCCCGGTGGAAGGTGTGCTGGGGGCGAATGTCGCACTGCCGGAGGAGGATGTAGCGCCGCCCGAAGGGCTCGTTGCAGCCGGCGTGATGCCACCGGCAGGAGTGCCCGCGCTGGTCGCCGGGGGTGTGCTTGCGGTGGCGACAGGGGTGCCACTGGCCGCAGGCGTGCTGGTGCGGGGTGTGGCGCTCGCGGCCGGCGTGCTGGGCGTGCCGCTCACAGTCGGTGTGCTGGTGCTGGGCGTGCCGCTCACCGTGGGCGTGCTGGTGCTGGGCGTGCCGCTCACCGCGGGCGTGCTGGTGCTGGGCGTGCCGCTCACCGTGGGCGTGCTGGTGCGGGGCGTGCCGCTCACGGTCGGTGTGCTGGTGCGGGGCGTACCGCTCACCGTGGGTGAGGTTACAGCACCGGGCACAATGACCCGCCCCGTTGCAGTTGGCGCCACGCTGGTGGGACCAGGCGTCTGGGCGGCCACGACCACGGCGCAGGCGCTGATCAGCGGGGCATCAATGACCACCAGGACCTCAAGCGGCGGCTGGCCGTTTAGCAACCCTACAGCGTAGATGCTGTACACCGTGCTGCCGTTGAGCGAGACGTTCGGTACCGTCAAGACGATGTTGCTGGTGCCTGCAGAGAGGATATCGACGGTGTAAGGCTGGGCGCCGACGACGATATAGTCCGTAGCGGTCGGGAAGGAGACGTTGCTGAAAAGCGTGGGACCTCCTTTTACCGCCACATCTACAGCCGGCGCGTTGGGTGAGGCGTGGACCAGGCGCACGCGAGCCTGATTGGGCAGCGGCAGGGTACTGCTGTCGGTCATGGTCAACGCCTGAACACTGTTGGGCTGACCTACGGCAGCGATGGTGTTGTACGTATCGGCCTGAAGCGTGACGGTGGTATCGATCAGCGCCTGCTGGCTGTTGACGGGCACTATGCGCACACTGTGTGACCCAGCCGAGAGGGTGGCACGGCTGGTGACTTGCTTGTAGGCAATGTTGGTAAACACCTGATTGCCGTCCACAAACACGTTGACTGCAGGCCCACCTGGCACGGCGTGTACAATGCGTACAGCCGCCTGCCCGCTATCCTGAGCGACTACAGGTATGGATGCAGTCAAGGTCAGTGCCAAGACGATTGCCAGAGTGGCAATCGCCCGATACCTGAGCTTCATATGGAAGGTTCCTCCAGAAACGGGATGGTGGACTGCTCGTTACAAGCACTCCACACCGTTTCCTACACAAGCAAGGGGCGTGCCCGCATGGGGTCACAGTGGGCACATCCGTGCACCGGGTTGCTGTCATGCAGATATCGCTGCAGAGCAGTGCGGCGCATGGATGTGCCCAGTACAAAGCAGGCCAGGCGAGCGCCAGCCTGGCACAGCGGATGGCCGGGAAGCTACTTGAGCAGCCCCAGCACCACGGTCAGCGTCAAGGGGCTCAACAGTGTGGAGAGGAAGACTACGCCGCCAACTTCTTCGGGGTTGGAGCCAAATTCGATCGAGAGGGCGAGGATGCTGACGGCAGCGGGCATGGAGGCTTCGGTGATGAGGGTTTGCCGGGTAATACCTTGCAAGCCCATCACGGCGGCGAGCGCAAAGGCCATGATGGCAGAGCCTACGAGCTGCACGGTGGCAGCCGAGCCCACGAAGCGCAGGTCTAGCTTGCGGGAAATGCGCGCCAGTTGCACCCCCAGCAGGATCTGCATCAACGGAATGGCCCCGGCTTGGGGCATACTGACGGCCCGCATCACGAATTCGGGGGGCTTGCCCAGCAGGCGCACGATCATGGCTACGGCCACTGCATAGATCAGGGGCAGCTTGAAGACGTTGCGCAGCGACTGCCGCATGGAGAACGAGCCCCGCGAGGCAAAGTAGGCGGCAAAGGTGTGGGTAAGAAGGGAACTGACGACAAAGTAAGCCAGCGCACGCTCCAGGCCGGCCTGGCCAAAGGCAAAGAGCACCACCGCCAGGCCATAGTTGCCGCAGTTGGAGAAGAGAGTCGCCAGGAGAAAAGCGTTGGTCTGCCGGCTGTCAAAGCGCAGGATGCGGCTGGTAATCAGCCCGATCCCCCACATGATGAACATAAAGAGGACAACAAAGAGGGCAATCTGCCCGAATTCGCTGCCACCGATCTGGGAATTGACCAGCGAGCCAAAGATGAGAGCTGGGGTAAAGACGTAGAGGGCCAGGCGCGACAGAGCTTTGGGGTCCACGCCGAGCGCTCGCTCCAGCACAAAGCCGGCAGCCATGACCAGGAGCGGCGGCAGGATGTTGTTGACAAAGATGCTGAGGAGCACGGAGACGCTACCTTTTCCGGTGGTGTTCGACGGTTAGCGATGGTTCAGAACGATCGAGCGGGCTGTCAACGGATTACACCGATTGCTTGCTGCCATGGCGCGACCAGCCCGCTCCCGGAATCCGTTGACAGCCCCCAATCTCCGCTGTAAGCCGGATGCTACTGGGCAGGCTTTTCCTCTTGCAAGGCCGGCTGGGGCGAGGCCGATGCCTTGGTGCCCCCCCGCTGGTGCCGGTAGATAAGCACACTGCCGAAGAAAAGGATGGCCGCAATGGCGACCCACTGGGCGGTAGGCACGCCGTCGATCTTCCAGGCATCGGGCCGCTCGAATTCGACAAAGAAGCGGCCAAGCGGGTAGAGCACGCCATAAAGCAGGAAAAGATCGCCCTCCATCAGGCGCTTGGTGAACTTGCGGCTGATCCAGAAGAGGATGCCAAAAGCCAGCAGGTTCCACAGCGATTCGTAGAGGAAGGTGGGATGGAAGTGGGTGTACTGGGCGAATTGCGGCAGGCGGTTCTCCGGTGCGATGTAGATGCCCCAGGGAAGGTTGGTGGGATTGCCGTAGAGCTCCTGGTTGAAAAAGTTGCCCCAGCGGCCAATGGCCTGAGCCAGAGCGAGCCCGGGAGCCGTATAGTCGGCCCAGCGCAGGAAGCTCAGCCCGTGCCGGCGCGTGTAGATGAAGAGGCCCAGGGCCCCCCCGGCAACGGCGCCATAGATGCCGAACCCTGCCATGCGCAGGCCAAAGATCTCACCCGGGTGGGCCAGGTAATAGTTCAGGCTGGAGACGACGTGGTACAGGCGGGCGCCGATCACGCCCAAAAATAGGCACAGCAGCAAGGCGTTCCAAACATGCTCGGGGTCATCCCCCTTGAACTCGGCTTGTCTGGCCGCGATATAGGCTGCCGCCAGAGCGCCAATGACAATCAGCACCCCGTACCAATAAATCGCAATGGGGCCGATCTGCAAGAGTACCCGGTTGGGCATGTTACCTCCTCTGGGGCAAGTTGCCGTGATTATAGTCTAGAGAGCGCCGCTTGTCCAGTATGCTAAGGTCTGGCTACAGGGCGCCAGGAGCATAAAGACCTCCTCCACGGTCCTTTGCCCCCTGGGTCATAGCGTAGCTCATAACACAAACTCGCGCAGACTGGAGCCGCCGACGAACTCGCGCAGGAGCGAATTGTCGGGCACAGTATCGGCCGGCCAGGGCCGGAACCATTCCAGGAAGGCCATCAGCCGGCGCGCTTCAGGGTATTCCGGGGTGCCCGGATCGATCTGCGCCAGGAGCGGCTCGGCGAAGGTCTTGAGCACAGCCAGCTCATATACCAGAGCCGAGTTGAACATCACATCAGCCAGATCCTGATAGGGGAAGATGTTACGCCGCTCGCCCCGTGTGACCGAGGCCCAGCGCTGAATGGTAGCTTGGGCGCTATAGCCACGGTACTGCGCATCGCGCACGATGCGCCGCAACAGGCGTGTATCGGTGGTGGGCACGCGGTTGTGATGGTCAATATTGAGCTGGGTCAGCGCCGAGACGTACATGCGCAGCACTCGCTCAGGGTCGAGCCCGGGCAACAGGTCCGGGTTCAGCCCGTGGATCCCCTCGGCCAGGATCACCTGATCGCTGGTGATGGCGACCTCTCTCCCCGGGATACTTCGGCCGCTGGCGAAATCGTACTGAGGTAGGCGCACAGCGCGCCCTGCCAACAGGTCTCTCATGTGGCGGTTCAGCAACTCCAGATCCAGCGCGTGCAGGCTCTCGTAATCCAGGTCACCGTTAGCATCGCGAGGCGTCTTGTCGCGGTCAACGAAATAGTCGTCTAGCTCCAGGGCCAGGGGGCGGACGCCGTTGGCGATGAGTTGGATGGCCAGGCGCTTGGCCAGGGTCGTCTTGCCGGAGGACGAAGGCCCGGCAATGAGGACGATGCGCGTCTGCTCGCGGCGGCTGGCAATATCGCGCGCTATCTCGGCGATGCGCTGGGCATGCAATGCCTCGGCCACCAGGATCACCTCGCGCATACGCCCGCTCTCGATGGCTTCATCAAGCCCGCCCACATCGGTCACATTGAGCAGGTCGAGCCATTCCTCATATTCCCGAAAGATACCGGCCAGGCGCGGATATTGGCGGATGACGGGCAACGAGGTGGGCGTGTCGGAATGGGGAAAGAGCAGAAGCAGCCCGGGCGGACAAAGGGAGAGCCCAAAACGCTTGAGATAGCCTGTAGAAGGCACCATGGCGCCATAAAAGTAATCGACCACGCCACGAAGCTCATAGACCGTCAGGTAATCCTTCTGCCGGAATCGCAGGAGGCGCACCTTATCGGCATAGCCCTGGCGCTCGAAAATCGCCCGGGCTTCGGCCAACGACAACCGGCGACGGAGGATAGGTTCGTCGGCCTGCACGATCTGATGCATGCGCTCTTCCAGCTGGCGCACATCCTGAGAGGAGAGGGGAGGATGATTCCTGACCTCGCAGTAGAGGCCGCTCAGAGTCAGCGAATGGTCGATGATGACCTGCGCCTCGGGAAAAAGCTCGTGAGCGGCCACAACCAGCAGGAAAGAGAGCGCTCGCTGATAGATGCGCAGCCCATCGCTGCTGGTAATGGTGAGGGGCTCGACAGTGCAGTCTCTCTCGGTAGCGCACGAGAGCTCGCGCAGCTTGCCATCGACCAGGGCAGCGACAATGGGCACGCTTTGATCTGGGAAAGCAGCCTTGATGAAAGCAGCCAGGGGCACGCCGACCGGGCCCTCAAAGATGCGCCCATCGGTAAAGCGAGCCTGAACGGTGGCGCGAGGCTTTGCTGGCCACACATTCATGTCTGCCGACCGTATCTGACCCATAACCACTCGCGTCCTAGTGAATATGTACAGAGACTGTCATTATACGCCGGCCCCTTCGGATGGCAAGTAAGGCTTCGCATGGTGGATCAACGCACGGATGCACAACTGGTCGATGCCTGCCTCGCCGGCGACGAGGAAGCCTGGACGCAACTGGTGGCACGCTACCAGCGCCTGGTCTACTCGGTTGCGCTACGCTGCGGCCTGACTCCTGCCGAGGCAGATGACGTCTTTCAAACGGTGTTCACCATCCTCATCGATAAACTCGAAACCTGTCGCGATCGTGAGCGCCTGGGGGCATGGCTGACGACCATTACCCGCCGCGAGGCCTGGCGCGTGACGCGTGTGCGTGTCGCTCAGCCCGATGCGGATGCCAGCGACCTGCTGGAGATGCGCCCTGCTCATGAGCTACCCCCCGACGTCCTCTTCCAGCGCATGGAGGATCAGAACCTGGTGCGCCAGGGCCTGGAGCGCCTGGGCGGTCGCTGCCAGGAGCTCTTGCAGCGGCTCTTTTATACTCCCGAGCCGGCCTCCTATGCAGCCATTGCCGAGGAACTGAAGATGCCGGAGGGCTCCATTGGTCCGACGCGCGCTCGCTGCCTGGAACGCCTGCGGGGCATTCTGGCCAGCATGGGCTTTCGGTAGGGGGCCCCTGGCCGAAGGTTAACGAATTTACACCCGAGTGCTGTATTTCGGATTACGGCGCCCGTCTCTATTGTGTAGGCTTGTATATTGGCCCATGCATTCGTCGATGCCTCATCGCAATTCTCGCCCATAAAGTAGGCAGTAAGCGTGCAGCACGAGGTCACGTTTGAAGATCTGATCGACTATACCGAAGGCCGCCTGGGGTCCGAGGCCCAGGCGCGTGTGGCGGCGCATCTGGCGACGGGCTGTGAGCGCTGCGCGCGGGACCTGGCCTGGGTGCAGCGCGTGCTGGACCTCATGGCGACGGATGAGCTCGTGGATGCCCCGGCGCCGACCGTGATGCGCGCCCGCGAGCTTTACCGGGGCCGCCGCGCTCACAGGCTGGGCCTGGCTGCGCTGTTGCACAGGTTGTGGGCGCCGCAGCGTACCCGTGCTGCAGCGGTCATCGCCCTGTCGGTGCTGCTCCTTTTGGGTGGCGCCTTGGCCTGGGGCAATGCAACGGTGGTACAGGCGGCCTGCCTGACGGGTGTGCAGGGCCAGGTAGAGGTGCGCTTACCGGGCTCGTCGGTGTGGCAGGCTGCCGTGCCGGGCATGAGGCTGTTGCCGGGCAGCGCGCTGCGCACCGCGCTGGGAGGCAGCGCGTTGCTGGCCTATGCCGATGGCAGCCAAAGCCTGCTGGCCGGGGATGGCGAGTTGGAGATCACAAGCCTCAGCGGCCCACGCTGGGGTGGGGCAAGCAAGGTGAGCCTGACGCAGACGGCTGGCCATACGACCCACGAACTGGCCGGGCGGCAGAGCTCGGTGCAGGTGAGTGCGCCGTCGGCGGTGACGCGCGCCGAGAATGGTGCGACGCGCTACGATGTTTGGGTGCAGGGCGAAGAGACGCAGGTGCGCGCCGAGCATGGCCAGGTCACGGTGCAGGCGGGCAGCGACTCGGCTCGCCTGAACGCCGGTGAGGAAGGGTGGGTCTCCGGCGGGCATCTGGTGGTGGCCACGCCCACGGCTGAGCCTGAAGGACAGCCCAGAGCAGATCCGCCGGTCGAGCATGCGCCATTCTCCACACATACGCTCACACCCACACCACAGGCCACCTCAACCTTCGCACCGGTTGGGGCGACCGAGCCTGCGCCAGAGCCTACGGTCACCGGGCATGGCAATGGCCACAAGCCGACCGAGGCTCCTGATGCGGCCTCGGGGCGCACGGTTACCAGCCGCAGCGACGGCCACAACGACCCAACTGAGGCCCCTCGTGCGACGGCCGAGCCCACAGCGGCCCAGCGTGGCAACGGCCATAACAGGCCAACACGCGCGCCCGCGACGTGGCCTACCTGGGCCGCAGCAGCCAGGCACGAGCCGACGGCAGGGCCCCTGGCGACCAAGTCGGCAAGCTCTTCGCCGACGGCGATGCCGGCTACAGCGACGGCGCAAGCCTCTGCAGAGGAGGTTTCGCCTTCGCCAACACGGAAGCATGACGACTGAGGGGCGCAGGCGCCGATGTGGGGAACAGGATAGGCTGCTGTTTCGAGGCCCCGGTAGATACGCCCGTTCGTATCTGCCGGGGCCTCTTTCGTTGCCTGGGAAACGCCCCCACACAGCGTGTTTCGCCTGCGCCTCCCTCTGTGATTATAATGCTGTGTGATTGACCAGACCGCCCAGGCGCTCTTTGCCTGGTCTACGGTTTTCACATCGTCGTGTGAGCGGGTGGAGGATGGCATGATGGTGCCTGAGCAGCGACAACAAGCCAATCTGGAGAATGTGCGCAACGAATTGGCGGGCCGCACGGCCTTGGTGCTCGCAGGCTCAGGCCTGGCGCTCATGTGGGCGATCTTGCCCTGGGAGCCATTCTCCCTCCTCGCGTGTATTGCGCTGGGTCTGCTGGCGGCACTCGGCGGAGCCGTGTATGCTCTCGTGCGCAGAGGGTTCGAGCCCGCGCGGCATCTGTTGGTATGGGGCCTCCTCGCCTGGTTGTTGGCCGCGATGGCACTGTTCGATGCCCCCTGGCTCCCCTCGCTGGGACTGTTGCTGAGCTTTGTGAGCGCGATGCTGGTATCGGGCGGCGAGTTGCCTACGGCGCTTGCCATCGGGGCTTGGGCACTGTGGCTGGTGCGGAGTGGTACGCGCGCCTATCCGTTGCCCCCCCTGCTGGCGGCGCAGGCTCTGGGCGCCGTTCTGGCCTGGCTGGCGGTGCGCACACTCTATACTGCCCTGGAGTGGGCCTGGACGATGCAGCAGCGGGCTGACCACTTGCTAGAGATATCTCGCGACCGCCAGGGTGAGCTCAACAAAGCTCTCAAGTCCCTCGATCTGAGCAATTCCCTTTTGCGCCATACCCAGCACGAGTTGATCACTGCCCGGCAGCAGGCGGAGGAAGCCCGCATGCTGAAAGAGCGCTTTGCGGCCAACGTGAGCCACGAATTGCGCACGCCGCTGAGCATCATCCTGGGCTTTAGCGAGATGATCTACCTCTCGCCGGAAATGTACGGCGAGATGCGCTGGCCGCCCAAGCTGCGCCGCGCCGTGTACCAGATCTATCGCAACAGCCACCATCTGCTCGAGATGATCAACGATGTGCTCGATCTCGCCCGCTTTGAGATGGCAGGGTTCACATTGGATAAGGAAGAGACCTCTCTGGAGGCGCTCGTGCGCGAAGCAGCGGAGATCGCCTCCGATCTCTTCCAGGGGCGCCCGGTGCAGCTGCAGGTCGAGATCGCTCCAGGGTTGCCCACTTTGCGGCTGGATCGTACGCGCATGAGACAGGTATTGCTCAACCTGTTGAACAATGCGGCACGCTTTACTGAACAGGGCCAGGTGCGGCTGGAGGTCAAACGCCTGGCTGATGATATCCTGATCAGTGTGAGCGATACAGGCGCCGGCATTCCAGGGGACCGCCTGGGACGCATCTTTGAGGAGTTTTACCAGGTCGATGGCTCGCTGCGGCGCAGACAGGGCGGGTTCGGCCTCGGCCTGTCGATCTGCAAGCGGTTCATCGAAGCGCACCATGGGCGCATCTGGGTCGAAAGCAAGGTCGGAAGCGGCTCGACGTTTTACTTTACCTTGCCGATCCTGGACCATCGGGGGCTGATGCCTTACTCACAAGCAGGTCGCCCCCTGCAATCCTCGCCAGGCGAGGCGCGCCCCGCCATTCTGCTGCTCGACCCTGACCCTGCGGTCGCGGCATTGGTGCGCCGGCACATTGAGGAATATGATATTATCCAGGCCGATGACGTGAGGAGCCTGGATGAACAGGTCGTGCTGCATCATCCGCGGGCAGTCATCTGCAATATGGCGCCGGGGCAAAGGGCGAGCGTGCAGGAGGAACTGGCGCATCGTGTGCCCGTCATCGAGTGCTCGCTGCCCAGCCAGGCCTGGCTGGCCGGAGAGTTGGGTGTGGCAGCTTGCCTGACCAAGCCGCTCCACATTGCCCAACTGCTGCAGGAGATCAGCCGCCTGGAGCAATTGAACATAAATCCGCACACCCTTTTGCCGTATGCCTCGTCAGGCGACAAAGGGTGTGCGGATTTATGTTCAATTGCACTGGAGCAAAATCAGGCGCCCTCTTCAGCACTCACGAGGCCATTTGGCAAACCAGGCGACGATTCAGAGCCCAAGGGGTCGCCTGATTTTGCACGGGGCGCCGTGCGAGACGTCCTGATCGTCGACGATGATCGAGGCTTTTGTCAACTGGTCGAGCAGGCGCTGGAAGGATGCGGGCGTGCCCTTGTGGCGCGCCATGCTTACGATGGCGCTGATGGTTTGCGGGCCATGATGGCCCGCAAGCCGGATCTTGTGCTGCTGGACCTGATCATGCCAGTGATGGATGGTTTTCAGATGCTCGAGGAGATGCGGCGCCGGCCCGAGTTTGCGGCGGTGCCTGTGATGCTGCTGACGGCCAACAGCTATATCGACGATGCTCTGGCGCAACGCGGGAGCCGGCTCGTGGTTCAGCGGGCGGGAGGGTTGAGTATCGTCGATACCCTGCGTTGCCTCAAGGCGGTCATCGGCGTGCTGGAGCCTCGCCATGACGGGCGGGCGAGCTGATAAACCGTGTTTCTCAAACCACACCCAACTGTCGCAGTGCCCCAAGGATGTCGTCGCGGGCGACCGGTTTGGCCAGGAAGGAAGAGGCGCCCAAAGAGTAAGCCAGATCGGGGTTATCGATGATGGAGCAGACAATCACCGGTACATTGGCGCACTGGGGATTGGCCCTTAAGCGCTGCAGGAATTCCCATCCATCCAGGTCAGGCATCATGACATCCAGAATGATGGCATCGGGCGGCGTGGCCATAGCCAGGCGCAGCCCTTCGCGGCCACTGGTCACAGCTACTACCTGACAAGCGTGCCCGGTCAGGTAGTCACTCAAAAGCTCCACCAATCCTTCATTATCGTCAATGATCTCAATGATCGGGCAGCGGGCCGTCATCTGCAGAACGATGGCGCCGTTCTCCCCTTCCTCAGTTCCTTCCCTGACCGCCCAACCGAGACGCTCGGCCAACCGGGTCACCACCTGCGCCACCGGCTGAGCATGCGTCGTCTCTGGCTGGCGGGCATAGTGGAAGGCCAGGGCAACTTGCTCACTGGTGTTCAGGGTTACCCGCAAAACGCCCGGCTGGGCTTGCCCCAGCGCATGACTGAGGGCGTTCACGAATACTTGCCGGGCAATAACAGGATCGGTCGAGATGGCGACAGGGCCTTGGGGAATCTCGAGCTGAAAACAGATGCCCTTCTGGGCAGCCAGTCGTTGCAGGGGCTCCATGGCGTCCTGCAAGAGCGAGCACACATCGGTGGGCCTGGGCCTGGCTTCCAGGCGCGCGATCTCTGTCTCGATGGCGGAAAGGTGCGTTTCCGCCGGCGCCTGGGCGTTGGGGCTCGGGCGGCGCGCCCACAGCATGGCCGCCACGGTCTCTTGCCCATGCCGGAGGTCACGGTGCGCCTGGCGGCGAGAGATGCCGAGCTCGTGGGCAGCCTCCTGTACGGTCATCGCCTCGATATGATGCAGAAGCATCAGATTGTAGAGCCGGGCCTGGGGTGTGCGAAAGGGAACCCCCGGCCCTGGGTTCAGGGCCTCGATGGCAGCCACAAGCTGACGCCGCAGGCATTGACCGGCGGTCTCGCCCGGCCGCTTTTCGGAGAACCAGCCTGCCTGTGCCAGCGGATGAGACTGCAGATAGGCAAAATCATAGAGGTAATCGAGGGCCTGGCGCACCTGCTCGACAAAGTCTTCGGGCACATTGGTTTGAGATGCTGAGGTCTCGGGTTGACCCACGATCCTTCTATCTCCTGTCTTGGCACATCCTTGTCCCATGGATGTCTCATATATGGCGGCAAACCATAGACGGCGACCTGGCCGGCATGATATACTGGCTGTGTTGGCAGCGCAGATCATGGGAAGCGCCGCGTGGAGCACTCAGGATACACATAGAGGTAGCCCATGTCAATTTAAAGCCATAGCTTGGTCGCTGGAGAAAGGGCTTGGGGCATATCCCGGCCGCAATCACAGTTGCACAGGGGAGGTGCAAGCATGAACAAGCGGTTGACCCGGCGAGATTTCCTGCTCTTGAGCTTTACTGCCGTTGTCGGAAGCGTGATCAGCAGCTGCGCGCCATCCGCACCGGCGCAACCCACGGAGGCGCCTGCTGCGGCTACAGAAGCGCCTGCTGCGGCGACGGAAGCGCCCGCAGCCACTGAAGTGCCGACCGCTGCGGCAGCGACGCCGGCGCAGGAAAAGGCCAATATTCTCTTCTGGGATCAATTTGGTGAGGAGGCGACGGCTCTCGATGACATGGTCGGCGTCTTTAACAACGCCCACCCCAATATCGTGGTCAAGCGAGAGAGCCAGCCCAATATGCGCGATATCCTCAAAACGGCCCTCAGCGCAGGCACGGGCCCTGATATCATGTACTATGATACCGGCCCCGGCTTTGCCGGCGTCCTGGCCACTGCGGACCTGCTGCTGCCAATGGATGATGCCTATGCGCAGTACGGCTGGAACGATCGCTTCTTTGGCTGGACGAAATCGCGCTGCACCTTCGGCGGCAAGGTCTACGGCATCGGCAATGAGCTCGAGTTCCTCGGCGCCTTTTACAACAAGAAGATCTTCCAAGACCAGGGCTGGAGCGAGCCCACAAGCCATGACGAGATGCTGGCCCTCTGCGAGAAGGCCAAGGCGGCCAAGCTTGTCCCTATCGCCTTTGCCGACCAGGACAAGTGGCCGGCCTACCACGAGTTCAGCATTTTCAGCAGCAATATCGCCGGCCGGGATAAGCTGGCGCAAGCCATCTCCGGCAAGGTGCCCTGGAACGATGACGATTTCGTCTCTGCCATCCAGATGTTCTTTGTCGATATGAACAAGGCCGGCTATTTCATCCCTGATGTCAACGCCGTTACGTATGACGATGCCAATATGATGTTCTACAGTGGCAAAGCGGCCATGGACATTACCGGCACGTGGATGGTTGGCAATTATACCGATCCGAATACGATGGCGGACCCAGTGGGCTTTTTCTTCTATCCCTCTATCGGCGGCAAGACCGTAGCGCCTCCCGCTGGCCTGGGCTCCGGCTACTTTGTCTCCAAAGCCACCCAGCACGCCGAGGATTGCTTCCAGTTTCTCGATTACCTGATGGGCAAGGAGGCGGCCAAGGACTGGCTGGAGAAGTTGGCCAAGATCCCGCCCATCAAGGGCCTCAAGTCGAGCGACTATAACCTGTCGGATCTGATGAAGTTCTGTCTTGATGCATTGCAGGGGGGTGGCGAGAACATGTCGTACAATATCGACGTGCTCACGCCCGACAACTTTAACACAGCAATGGGAGATGGCTTCCAGGAAGTCCTGGCAGGCTCAAAGACGGCGAAACAGCAGGCTGACGATCTTGAGAAGGCCATGGAAGAAGCCAAAGCCGCCGGCAAGGTGATGGACATTACCTCCTGAACCTGCCCATCAGGTCGGGCAATGCTGGGCGTCATCCACCCAGCATTGCCCGACCATCATATGAGATCGCGGAGAAGATATCCATGCAGATGGTCAGCCCGGTTGGGCGCAGCTCCAAGACACGTATCACGGAATGGGTGCAGCATTATGGCGTTGGCTATGCCTTTATCTTGCCTGCCCTCGCAGTGTACCTCTTCTTTGTAGCCTATCCGTTCGCGGAATCGATCTACTACAGCCTCACCGACTGGAACGGGGCCCAGCCGGTGAAGCATTTTGTGGGCCTGGCGAACTATGCCAGGCTGCTCTCAGATCACCTGCTCTGGCAGTCTCTGGGCCACAACCTCGTCTGGATTATCATGGGCACCATCTCGCCCATTGCCATCGGCCTCTTTCTCGGGGTGCTGCTGTGGAGCGGTGCACGTGGCATGGTCGTGTTCCGCACCGTCTATTTCCTGCCGGTGATCCTGGCCGAGGTCGTGGTCGCGATCATCTGGAACTGGATTTATCACCCCCTGATGGGCGCCCTGAACCAACTGTTACGCCTGATCGGCCTGGGCTCCCTGGCGAGGGGATGGCTGGGCAACCCCACTACGGCGTTGCCAGCCCTGATTGTGGCAGCGATCTGGGCGTATTATGGCTTTTGCTTTGTCGTCATCATGGCCGGCCTGCAAAATGTGAGCCTCGAGTTGGTAGAGGCAGCAACCATCGACGGCGCCAATGCCTGGCAGCGGTTCGTGCATGTCATCATCCCCGAGCTGCGGCATGTGCTGACCATGATCACGACCCTGACCATGATGGGCGGCTTTTCTGTATTTGGCATCGTCTTTGTGATGACGCAGGGCGGGCCTGGCACAGCCACGCAGGTCATTGCCACCTACACCTACCGCAAAGCTTTCCAAGAGAATTCGATCGGCTACGGCGCGGCCCTCTCTATGGTCATGACCGTGCTGTCGCTGGTGAGCTCATACGTCTTTATCCGTCTTCGCGAGAGAGGCGAGTAGACCCATGGCTATGACAGCTCAGCGCATCCGGGGAGTGCGGCGGAGACGTCCCGCCCGGTACTGGGTGTTCAAGTTCTTTCAGTACGGCGCTTTGATCTTTTTCGCGCTCCTGTGTATCATCCCGTTGTTCTGGATTGTCTCAACAGCCTTCAAGACGACGGCCGAAGTGGCCGCCAACCCGCTGGGGCCGCCGCCCGAGCTGCACTGGCAGAACTTTGTCCAGGCCTGGGTGCAGGGCCGGTTCGGCAAGTACCTGCGCAACAGCATCTATGTTTCGGTGCCCATCGTGCTGGGTGTGTTGGGGCTCGCCTGCCTGGCCGGTTACAGCTTTGCGCGGTTCAAGCTACCGGGGGGCAATATCATCTTTTACGTGTTTCTGTTGGGGCTGATGGTTCCCTTCCAATCCATCATGATCCCCCTCTTTTACATCCTGAAAGATATCGGCTTTCTGGGCACCTACTGGGCAATGATTATGCCTAGCATTGCCCTGGGGCTGCCGTTCAGCATCTTTTTCCTGCGGGCCTTTTTCCTGGCCTTGCCCTGGGAGCTGGCCGATGCCGCCTTGATTGATGGCTGCGACGAGGTGGGGGTCTTTTGGAAAGTGATGTTGCCCCTGGCGGGGCCGGGCATCTCTTCACTGGCGGTTTTCCAGTTCATGGGCGCCTGGAACTCTTTCCTGCTGCCCCTCATTTACATGCAGAAAGAGGAGCTCAGGCCGCTGGTGCTGGGCCTCATGTTCTTCCGGAACCAATACACCCAGAACTACCCGTTGACCATGGCCGGCGCGACCATCGTCATGCTACCGATCGTCGTTGTCTATGTGATTTTCCAACGCAAGTTCATTCAAGGGTTGACCGCTGGCGCCATCAAGGGATGAGCTCCAGCAGACCGACATCGAAAGGAAACGCAAAATGCCTCTCCGTCTGGCTATCACAGGACCCCATCAGGTCGAAGTGTTGGAGTATCAGGACCCGCCCCTCGAAGCGCATGAAGTGCTCGTCAAGACCGAGCTCGCCAGCGGCAAACATGGCACTACAAGGGCCATGTTCGACGACGTTAACTTTCGTGGGCAGGAGTTCGATCTGCAGCAGCGCATCTTTGTCGAGGCCAAGCCCGGCGCCGACCGACCGCGGCCCAGCCGAGAAGCGCCATGGGGCACAGGCAACGCCGGTGTGGGGGTTGTAATCGCTGTTGGGCCTGAGGTGACTCGGTGGCATATTGGCGATCGCGTCTTTGGCCCCATGGATGTGCGCGAGACCAACATCTGCCACGAAGATCGGCTCTGGGCGCTGGGTGACCTCGACCCAGAGCTGGCGGTGTGCTTCGAGGCGGCCTATGTTCCCTTTAACTGCATTCGCGAGTCGAATATCCGCTTGGGTGATCGGGTGGCCGTCATCGGGCTGGGGGCAATTGGCCTCCTGGCCACGCATATGGCGCGGCTGGCTGGCGCAGAGAAGGTCTTCTCTGTGGACCCGCTGCCCAATCGGCGCGAGTGGGCGGCCAGGAATGGGGCCGATGAGACCTTTGACCCGCGTGATGGCGATATCGCCCTGCGTATACACGAGCTGACGGGGGGGCAGGGGGTCGACGTCGCGATTGAGAGCTCAGGCGCCTATGCTGCCCTGCACACGGCGATCCGTTCCGTGCGCCTCGGCGGCACCGTCTGCTCCGCCGGCTTTTATCAAGGGGAGGCCAACGGCCTCTGGCTGGGGCGCGAGTGGCACCACAATCGCATCACGGTGATCGTCCCTCACGGCTGCGGCTGGGGGCACCAGCCGCGCGACTATCCGGCCTGGGATGTGCGGCGCATCGAGGATACGATTGTCAGCATGATGCGCCAGGGCAAGCTCACGGCGCCGGGATTGATCAACCCCATCGTGCCGATCTACAAAGGGCCGGATGTGTGGCGGCAGATCGAAGAGGCCCCGTCACAGGTGATCAAATACGCAGTGCGTTTCTGATGGAGGTTGGAATGGCGGCACCATTGCGGACTGGGCTCCTGGGCTGTGGTGGCATCGCCCAACGCCATGCACAGATACTGGCCGGGCTTGAGGATATCAACCTGGCTGCCCTGTGCGATGAGGATCGTACCCGCGCTGATGGGTTCAACGCGCGATTTGCTGCGGGCAGGGCCCATGTCTATCAGGACTGGCACGACATGTTCGACCATGAAGGGCTGGACCTGGTCTATATCTGCCTCCCGCCCTTTGCACACACTGATGAAGTCATGCAGGCCGCTCAGCGTGGCATGCACATCTTTATCGAAAAGCCGATTGCTCTCGATAGCGTGCAAGCCTGGGCCATGGTGCAGGCGGTGGAAGCGGCCGGCTGCAAGTCGCAGGTCGGCTTTATGAACCGCTTTGGTGAAGCGACTGAATACCTGAAGCGGGCAATGGCCACTGGCCAGGCCGGCCCGGCCTCGCTGATGGTCGGCAAGTACTATTGCAATCACCTGCACGCTCTCTGGTGGCGCGATCGCTCCAAGAGCGGCGGGCAGGTGGTGGAACAGATCATCCACCTTTTCGACCTGGCGCGCTATATGCTGGGCCAGCCGAGGGCTGTCTACGCGCGTATGGGCAATCTATTCCACCAAGATGTGCCCGGCTATACCGTGGAGGATGTTTCAGCCACCATCATCTCTTTCGAGAATGGCGCCTTGGCCACCATCGCCGCCACCAACACGGCCATACCCGGCAAGTGGCTTTCCGAGTTCGATATTGTCACCCGGAACATCACGGCCAGCTTTACCGATGCGAACCATGCCACGTTGGTCTGTACCGATCGGCCTGGCGACACCAGGCTGGGCATCTCCTCTGAGAAGGACATCTATCTGGCAGAGACCCTGGATCTTATTGGGGCAATCCGGGAGGGCAGGCCGACACGCACACCCATGCGTGAGGGGGCGCTGAGCCTTGACCTGGTCCTGGCTGCGGCGCACTCGGCGCGCGAGGGGCGTGAAGTGGCGCTGCCGGCCTGAGATAGCCTGCACCAAACAACAGGGCGCCTGCCGCGAATCTCCAGCCTCCCGGCAGGCGCCCTGTTTTTGTTCTGCGGCTACTGATCCGAGGTTCTCTGGCCCAGCTTGATCGATACGTTCATCTTGCGGTTATCGCGTATGATGTTAAAAGTGATCTGCTCGCCGGGCTTGTGCTTGTTCATCAGAAGGCCGAAGGTCGATTCATCATCGACCTGTTCGCCGTTGATGCCGACGATGATATCTCTCACCTGCAGGCCGGCCTGCTCTGCGGGTGAGCCAGGGCCGATCTGGGCGATGACGATGCCAGACTGCTGGTCGGTGCCCAATTGGGCAGCCAGGGCGGGGTTGAGTCCCAGGTAGTAGATGCCAACGTAGGGGTGCGTCACGTGCCCGGTGGCCACGATCTCATCGGCGATAGGCTTGGCGGTATCGATAGCGATGGCAAAGCCGATGCCTTGGGCCTGCACACCTGGCTCAGCCATGCCGGCGACCAGAGTATTGATGCCCACGACTTGACCCTGCAGGTTGACGAGAGGGCCGCCCGAGTTGCCGGGGTTGATGGCCGCATCGGTCTGGATCAGGTCGTAGAGGTAGGGACCGGGCTGGTTATCTGAAGAGGGCTCCTGCACCGCCCGCCCCATGGCGCTCACCACGCCGGCGCTGACTGTCGGGCCGCCTTTGAGCCCGAGGGCGTTGCCAATAGCCACGACCCAATCACCGACCTCAAGCGAGCTGGATTGGCCGAGCTGGGCCACGGGCAAGTTATCGCCCTGAATCTGGATGACGGCCAGGTCCGTATCGCGGTCGCTACCGATGATCTTACCCGGGAAGTGTCGCCCATCGGGCAGGGCTACGGTCAGCTGCTGGCTGCCGGCAATGACGTGATAGTTGGTCAGGATGTGGCCCTGGTTATCATAGATGACGCCAGAGCCAATACCGGCGGTCTCCGTCTGCGGCACCTGCTGGTAAAAGTCGGTGACCATCTGCTCGTTGGCGATCTGCACGACTGCCGGGCGCACCATCTTGGCCACAGAGGCTACGGATGGCAGCCCGGTCACGCTCTGGGCGGGCGCTGCCGCAACCTCAACGGGCGCCTGCGTGGGCTGGCGCGTCTGGACGATCTGTGCCTCGACCCTTGCGGTGGGCACGAGAGTTTGCACTTTCTGTACGACCAACCCCTCCAGCGGCCAGGCACAGGCGGCCAGGGTGACAAAGACAACGACTATGATGGTTAGAGTCAACCATTTGCGATATCTGGATAACATGGTTCCTACCCTCCAGAAGACAATCAACCCAATCCTGCGTTGATTCTACAGCCGTTATGGTAAAAAAGGCAAGAGTGCCTGTGGGCCTTACCTTCTGCCTGATCATAGCACAGTGTTTTAAAAGTGTTGTTAAACCGTGTTAAGTCTGGATTAAGGATAAGTGGGCTCACCCACACATGCTCGCCGATGCCGCCTCCCAGCCTGGCACGCCTATTGCTGGTTTGGGGGACAAAGGCTTGGCGCCGGTGTGCACCCCGAGGCGGGGGAAGGGGAGCCTGTTGCCATGATGCCCGCGGATGACATCCGCGGTTTACCAAGTCGCGATCGGCTACCCGCGCAAGAACAATCCATATTGGGGTAAGGAGTGAATCATGAAGATCTGGCATTTGACTGCCGACGCCGGCCGCGAGCCATTGCGTGTAGCGCCGGGGCAGCGGGTGAGGCTCACCATCGGCACAAGCCCGGTGGCGCCAGGGCAGTCGGTCTGGGTAACTTATGAGGTCATTCACCCCAATGGCAACGTCGATCGGGGCTTTCAGAGCGCCTCGTGGGATCACAATGCCGGGCTTTCCTCATATTGGCGGGCCCTGTGGGGCCCCTTTGAGCGCGGCGACCGGGTCACTTACGTGGTCCATGGCTCACAGGGCGATGAGCGCATCGACCTGCCGCCAGTGCATTTTACGGTGGGGCCGCGCATTTATGTGGGGTTGTTGTGGCACCAACACCAGCCGGTTTATGCAAATATGAACCATCCCCCGCAGGGCCGCATGACCCAGCCCTGGGTACGCCTGCACTCTTTGCGCGCTTACTATGCCATGCCCCTGGTGGGCGCTGGCATTCCCGGCCTGCGGGTGACCTTTAACGTGACCCCTTCGCTCTTATGGCAGATTGAGCAATATACCAACGAAGGCGCCACCGACTCGATGCTCGATCTGACACTCAAGCCTGCTGAGCAGTTGACTCCCGATGAGCGCGCGCTGGTGCTCGATCGCTTTTTTGACGCCGACTGGCACAATCAGATTTTCCCCTTCCCGCGCTATCTGGAGCTTTTCCAGCGCCGGCGAGAGGGGTTGGCTTTCTCTGACCAGGATGTGCGCGACCTGCAGATGTGGTACAACCTGGCCTGGTTCGCGCCCCAGTTTCAGCAGGGTGAGGTGGCTCTATCTACCGGAGAGAGCGCTTCGGTACAGCATTGGATTGCGCAGGAGGCCGGTTTCAGTGTGGCCGATGTCGAGGCGATGGTGGCCGAGCAGCACAAGATCATGCGCGCCATTATCCCCCTCTACCGCCAGCTGCAGGATGAAGGACACATTGAGCTGAGCACAACGCCATTCTACCACCCGATCCTGCCCTTGATCTTCGATACGGATGATGCGACGATCGACCGGCCGGGCACCTGCAAGCCGCCGCGCTTCCACTACCCTGAGGATGCCGATGCGCAGGTCGCTATGGCCGTGGATTATTACCGTGAGCATTTTGGCGCACCACCGCTGGGCATGTGGCCAGCAGAGGGGGCTGTCAGCTCCAACGTCGTGCCGCTCTTTGTGCGTCACGGCATCCAGTGGATTGCCACCGACCAGGGGGTGCTGGAGAAATCGGGGCGTTGGGGCTATGAGGTGGATAACCCGGAGGTGCTCTGTCGCCCGTACCTGGTGCAGGCGCAAGGGCAACCCCTGAGCATCTTCTTCCGCAATACGGCCATGTCGAACCTGATCAGCTTTCACTATCACCAGGCCTACCAGGATATGGACCTGGCCGCCCAGGATTTCGCGCGGCACGTGGTACAGGATTTTGCGGATCGTTTCCCCAGCCAGGAGGACCGTATCCTGACGGTGGTGCTCGATGGTGAGAACACCTGGGGTGCCTATGGGCCCAACGCGCCGATCTTTCTGCATTCGCTCTACCGCCGCCTGACCGAGAGCCCGGAGATCCAGACAGTTGGTCTGGGCGAGTACTTGCAGGGCAATATGGCGCGCGTTGTGCCAGCACACCCAGCGGACGATCAAGAACGCATCTATGAGCTGTATACAGGCAGCTGGATTGATGAGCCCGGCTCGGATCCTGGGGTGGACCTGGGAGTGTGGGTAGGCGAGGCCGATGAGAACCGAGCCTGGGGCCTGTTGGGGGATGCGCGCCGAGCCCTGGCCGATGCCGGTGTGACGCCGGAGAATAATCCGCGCGCCTTTCAGTCAATGTACACGGCCGAGGGCTCCGATTGGTTCTGGTGGCTGGGCACCGACCGTGGGCGAGACGCCCAGGATCAAGAGTTCGAATCACTCTTTCGCCTGCATCTGACCAATACCTATCGCCTGGCGGGGCTCGAGCCACCGCCGGCTTTGCAGCGCCCTTTGCGCCCGTGGGGTATCGTCTGGACCTTCACCCAGGCGCGCGAGGCCATTCCGGCCCACGAGGCCCTCACTGTGCGCACCAATTGCCCAGGCAGTGTCATCTGGCGACTGCTACCTTCCGGGCGAATGGGCGAGACTCTGCTGCAGGCGGCGGGCGGGGTGGATCACATCGCTAACCGCTTTGAGGCGACCCTGGGCCCCTTTGCCGAGGACGTGCAGGAGGTGCGGCTGGCTTTCCGCTGCCAGGAGCACTTGCTGGAGGAGAGCGCCGCCTGTGTTACCGGTACGGAGCGCACCGTGCAGGTGACCCCGGCTGATGCCAAGAAGGAGGTCCCTATGGGCCAGTCAGGAGCGACATGGGTCTGATCAGTACGTATGCGATGACGCCCACTCTACTTGCTCAATGGAGCCATGAGGACCTGGCTCCACACACGATCGGCTATGGGGTGGAGACGGTTGACGGCAAGCGGATGGGGACGGTGGAGGATGTGCTTTATGACGATGAAGCCGGCGTAGCCCGTTATGTGGTGGTCAATACCACCGGCGCCGAGTTTGTCGTCAATTATACCCGTATTTTGCTGCCAGCCACTCTTTGCTGCCCCAATGAGGAGCGCCACACCGTGCGCAGCGAGGCTGGGGTCGAGCAGGTGCAGAGAGCGCCCGCGTATGATCCTGCCTCTGCCCTGGGCCGGAGCTATGAGGAGACGGTCTTTACCAATTTCGGCGAGCGCCCATACTGGCCCATCTAGGCGCGGTCTGGCGCGCGCCCGAGTGGGCCCCCGCACTGGTTCTGATGGGTCAGAGCCATCTCCCCGCAGGCCACAGGTACTCATCAAGACCAGTGCAGGAAGCCCCTCAGGCCCTCTGGTGGATAACACGAAGGAGCGCAAGGGAGTAGATGAATGGTTGAGCCGATAGGGACTTTTGCGGTCGTACCTGCTCTACCTGCCCGGCTCTCGCGGCTGCGCGAGTTGGCGTATAACCTGTTGTGGTCATGGGAATACGAAATTGTGGACCTGTTCCGCCGGCTCGATAACGAGCTATGGGAAAACTCGGGTCACAACCCCGTGCGCATGCTGGGCATGATCGCGCAGGAGCGGCTTGAGGAGGCAGCCCATGATGATGCCTTCCTGGCCAACCTCGATCGGGTCTGGGATATCTATGAACGCTACATGGATGCGCCCAACGTCTGGTACCGCAAGCTCCTGCCATCGGCGCCACGGCCGCTGGTGGCCTATTTCTCCATGGAGTTCGGCCTTACTGAGGCTCTGCCGATCTACTCTGGCGGCCTGGGCATTCTGGCCGGCGATCACCTGAAATCGGCCAGCGACCTGGGGGTTGATCTGGTGGGAGTCGGTTTGCTCTATCAAGAGGGCTACTTCCGCCAGCGGCTGAATGCGGATGGCTGGCAGGAAGAGTATTACCCGGTCAACGATTTCTCGCTGATGCCCGTCCGGCTGGAGCGTAAGCCCGATGGGACGCCCCTCACCGTTTCGGTGGCCATGGCCGGGCGCATGGTCACTGCACGCATCTGGCGCATTCAGGTGGGGCGCGTGTCACTGATTGTGCTCGATAGCACGGTGCCCACCAACGCCCCCGAGGATCAGGATATCACCGACCGGCTCTATGGCGGCGACCTGGATATGCGCATCCGGCAGGAGATTCTGCTCGGAATGGGTGGGCTGCGGGCGCTCGACCTGCTGGGGATGCGCCCCGATGTCTGTCACTTGAACGAGGGGCACTCGGCCTTTTTGATCCTGGAGCGCATCCGCTCATTGATGACCGAGCACAATCACACTTTCCCGCAGGCGCGAGAGGTGGTGCGGGCGGGCACCGTGTTTACCACTCATACCCCCGTGCCAGCCGGCATTGATCGCTTTCCGCCGCAGATGATGGACCGTTACTTTGGGCTTTATGCTCATGAGATTGGCATCTCGATGAACGACCTCATGGCGCTGGGGCGTGAGAATCCCAGCGATCCGAATGCGCCGTTCTCGCCGACGATGCTCGCTCTGCGCATGTCGGCCTACTCCAACGGTGTCAGCCAATTGCACGGCATCGTTTCGCGCCGCATGTTCCAGGTGTTGTGGCCCGGGGTGCCGGTGAACGAGGTCCCAATTTCGGCGGTGACCAACGGCATTCACCAATTGTCCTTTATCTCCCACGAGCTGTCAACCTTGTATGAGCGCTATCTGGGCCCACGTTGGCGGGAAGAACCGGGGGACCAGTCGATATGGGCGGCGGCCGCCGCCATACCGGCCGAGGAGCTATGGCGGACCCACGAGCGCCGGCGCGAGCGCCTGGTGGCCTTTGCCCGCCAGCGTCTGCGCGAGGCCCTGCGGCGCCAGGGGGCCAGCCCCGAAGATCTGGACCGGGTTTATGAGGTACTGAACCCATCGGCGCTGACCCTCGGCTTTGGGCGCCGCTTTACGACCTACAAGCGCGGCACGCTGCTGCTGACGGACCCGGACCGCCTGGCCCGCCTGCTCAACCGGCCCGGGCAGCCGGTGCAGATCATCTATTCCGGCAAGGCGCATCCGGCCGACGAGCCTGCCAAGCGACTGATCCGCGAACTGGTGCACCTGAGCCGGCAGCCCCAGTTCCGCAACAATCTGATCTTCATCGAGGACTATGACATCACGGTGGCCCGCTACATGGTAGAGGGCTCGGATGTGTGGCTCAATACGCCACGCCGCCCGCTGGAGGCCAGCGGCACGAGCGGCATGAAGGCTTCGGCCAATGGGGCCTTGAATGTTTCCATTCTCGATGGTTGGTGGGCCGAGGCCTATGAGCCTTCCATCGGCTGGGCCGTTGGGCACGTCGAGCAGACCGAGGATCAAGCGCGACAGGACCGTCTGGATGCCGAGGATCTCTACAACGTGTTGGAGCAGGAAGTCATCCCCCTCTTTTACGATCGCGGGCGCGATGGCCTGCCGCGCCGATGGATTGAGCGCATGAAAGCCGAAATCCAGGCCCTCTGCCCGGTTTACAACTCGAACCGCATGGTCAGCGAGTATGTGGAGCGCTTTTACGTGCCCAGCGGTGAGCATGTGTGGGAGCTCCTGCTCGATGATCTGAGCCGAGCCAAGGCCCTGGCCGATTGGGTGGAGCGCGTCAAGGCTGCCTGGCCACAAGTCTCCATCGAAACGGTCGACATGGAGATGCCGAAGGAGATCCGGGTGGGTGATACCATGCCCATCCGCGCCCGCATCCGCCTGGGTGACCTCAAGCCAGAGGACGTCTGGGTGGAAGCTTACTATGGTGTGCTGGAGATGGAAGGTGATATCGATCCCCGCACAGCCGAAACAGTGATCCTCGAAGGCCACCCGGTGGAGTCAGGCCTCTTTGAATACACGGGCACTATCCCCGCGCGAGCCAGCGGCTCCAGCGGCTATAGCGTCCGCATCCTGCCGCGCAATGCCGATCTCGTCACGCCCTTTGCACTGCATGTGATCAAGTGGGCGTCGTGATGCGTAAAGCGTGATGCATTGCGTCACTCCACTTCCACCAGCGTATAGTCGCGGGTGCCGAGGCCGCGGCGCTCCAGTGCCCTCACCTGCACAAAGGGGTCCTTGCCGTGCAGGCGCTCGAAGAGGTGCCCCGTGTCACCGAGGACCTTGCCCTTGGGTACGCCCTGCATCATCAGGTTCTCGACCTTGATGAGGTCGAGGCTGGCCTGCTCGATGGCGACGATATCGCGCGACACGACCAGCCCTACATCCGGGTGCAGGGCCGGGGTGGTAAAGCCCCAGCAGTCGCAGAGGTAGGTCATGTGCAAGAGCAGGTTGATAAAGAGCACCCGGTCGGGCATGAACGGGGCCAGCACCGCCTGGGTGGAAAGGGCCATACCCTCCTGGAAATCGGCAAAACCGTTGGCGTCGAGCGTGATGGCGCCCTGCGGGCAGGCATTGACACAGTGCTGGCAGTAATGGCAGGTTTCGTAATCGATGACGTACTTGCCTTCTGGCGTAAAGGTGTTGGCCTTGAAGCGGCAAGAGCCGATGCACGTTTCGCAGTGGGTACACAGCTCCGCGTTCCACTCGAGGCCGCCCTGCAGGGCGTGGATCTGGCCGCGGGTATCCTGGGTCACGCAGCCCATCGCCAGGTTCTTGCAGGCGCCGCCATAGCCGCAGGCGCCGTGGCCCTTGACATGGGAGAAATCGATCAACACATCGGCATCGTGGATCTCGCCTACCACCCGGATTTCCTTGAGCGTCTTGTAATCGACCGGCACCGGATAGTAATAGCGGTCCTTGCTGCCCGAAGTGGCCACGAGCGGCGCGCCCAGCACCTCTTGCGTATAGCCCCGCTCGACGGCGGTCAGCACGGCGTCGGGCGAATCGGTGACAAAGACGTTCCCTCCGGCCTCCTTGAGCGCCCGCACCAGCAGCCGCACAAAAAGGGGCGGGATGGTGCTGTAGCCGATGCCCCCGCCCAGGTGCATCTTGACGGCAACCCGCTTGCCCTTGACCATCTCACTCAAGGGGTAAAGATCCAACACCCGCATAAACTTGGCGGGAAGTGTAGCCTGCGCTTCGAGGCGATCAAAGGCAACTGACGCAAAATGGACCGTGGCAGACATCAGAACCTCCAGTGAGTACAAAGCGGATACACAAACTCCTAGTATGCAACGGGAATGACCGATTGTCAAAAAGTGAAAGCAGTACTAACGCGCCTCACACAGCGGCAGGTGCAGCAGCTCGCCGGGATTGGGCAGCCAGAAGTGCGCCGCCAGCCCACTGATATAGGGCCGTGCATCCTCCGGGTCGCAGCTTCCCCAGGTGCCCGGCGGCAGGTCAAAGGTCCCGTAATGATAGGCCACCATGACCTGTGCCCCCGATGATTGCGCCAGCCGGGCGGAGCCCTCTGGCCCCAGGTGCGCTTCGACTGCCGCCACATCGAAAAAGAGCACGTCGACCTCTTTGATCGCGAGCAGATCGTCGATCAAGCGCGTGTCGCCGGGGTGCCAGATGGCGCCGTCAGGCGTCTTGATGAGGTAGCCGCAGCAATCCTCTCTGCGAAAGGGCTCCGGCTGCTCGTAATCGTGCAGGGCCGGCGTCACGATCACCTCGGCGCTGCCGATGCGGATGGATTGGCCTTCACTGGCCGTGACCAGCCGCTCCTGGCCGATGCCCAGGGCCTCAATCAACCTCAGCACCCGCTGGGGCGCCACAAACTGAGGCTTGAGCCTGGCCGCGAGGTCCAGCGCGGTCGCCGGGCCGAAATGATCGCCATCGGCATGGGTGTACAGGACGGCATCGGCCCGGGGAACCTCCCCGGCCTCGATGGGCAAGGGGATGATGAGGCGATCCCCCGAGTCGGCGAACTCTTTGCCGTCCCGCCGGGTCACGGCCAGGAGCGGATCGATGAAGAGGATGGTGCCCCGGGTGTTGATCAGAGCCCCCGCCATCCCCAGCCACGTGACGACCGTATCGTCGCGCGGCGCAAAGAATGAAGGATCGATCTTGGCCGGCTTGAGTGTTGTTCCCATGTCTCCATCCTTTCCTCGCAGCATGTTGGTATCTTAACACCAGGTACAGCCTCCGTCAATAACTGCCCTGGGATTGGAGTTCCCTCGCAGCGTTTTGTTTGCTATAATGAAAGAAACGCTGACCCTGGCAGCAGTGGCGGGCGACAGTGGAGTCCAAACGATGACTATCACGGCCGTCGGGTGAGTCACTTCTCCGGCATCGTCCGGGCCGGACAATGGGAGGCTGGCACATGGTATCTCGGATCGCCCAGTTCATGCCCCATCCCCTTGAGAGGGAGACAACGCTGCGCGACTTGCAGGCAGAGAACATGTTGGCCGTATTACCTCTCCTGTCGTTGGCCGGCCTGCTGCTCGTTGTGAATGAGGACCGCTTCTCGCAGCCTATGCAGGTGATCTTGCCCGGCTTGACGCTCTTCCTCGTGCCGCTGGTCGTCGTTGCGCTGCGCCCGCGGAGCTATCGTGCGGCAGCGTGGGCCCTGGTTGCAGGCTCCCTCGGCGGCATCCTGTTGGCAGCCGGCTGGACGCCCTTACCCCAGGTGGTCTGCCTGCTCGTGTTCCCTGTCGGGCTGGCCACATCCTTCATCAGCCCCGCTGCAGGCGCCGGCACAGCCGGCGTATCCACGGTGATCCTGTGGTTGGCGCCGCCGGTCCTGTTGCCGGTCGACCCGGGATTGCGCGCTGCTACCGGTCTGGCCGCCTGGACTATTGTTGCCCTGATCTGGCTGACGCAGCGCCCACTAGTCACGACGATGAAGTGGTCCTGGGAGAGCTATGAGCGCAACCGGCGCCTGCTCGAGCGAGCGCGCGACTATCAGGTGCAACTCAAGCAGACCCTGGCGGATCTGGCCGACGCTAACCTGCAACTCACCCGTTTGAACCAGTTGGCCCAAGGGCTGCGCATGGCTGCCGAGGAGGCGCGCCGGGCCAAGGAGCAATTTGTGGCCAACGTGAGCCACGAGCTGCGCACGCCACTGAACATGATCATCGGTTTCAGCGAGATGGTCGTCCGTGCCCCTCAGACCTACGGCGCCAGCATTCCCCCGGCCCTCCTTGCGGATCTGGAGGTCATCCTGCGTAACAGCCAACACCTTTCCAGCCTGATCGATGACGTGCTGGACCTGAGCCAGATCGAGGCCGGCCGGGTCGTGCTCAGCAAAGAGCGGGTGGCGCTGCCGGAGGTCATCGAGGCGGCAACCACCGCCGTGCGCCCCCTTTATGATTCCAAGGGCCTCTACCTCAAGATAGAGATCACCCCCGACCTGCCACCGGTACTGTGCGACCGCACGCGCATCCGGGCGGTGGTGCTGAACCTGCTCTCTAACGCCGGCCGCTTTACCGAGCAGGGCGGCGTGCGCTTGCGTACTTGGCGAGAAGGGCCGTACGTCGTCGTGAGCGTAGCCGACTCGGGCCCTGGCATCGCCAACGAGGACAAAGAGAGGCTCTTCCGTCCCTTTGAGCAGCTGGATGGCTCCATCCGCCGCCGGTATGGGGGCTCCGGCCTGGGGCTGGCTATCAGCAAGAGCTTTGTAGAGTTGCACGGGGGCCGGATGTGGCTGGAGAGTGAAAAGGGCAATGGCACTACTTTTCTCTTCCGCTTGCCCATCGATCCGCTGCCACCGATCGAAAGCAATGCGGCCCGCTGGATCAACCCGGCCTGGCATTATGAGGAGCGCACGGCGCCCTCTTTAGCCCCTTCACCCAAGGTAAGGCCGCGGGTGGTCGTGCTCGATAGAGGCGACACCCTGCAGCGGCTGCTCAGTCGCTCCTGGGATGGGGTAGAAATCCAGGCCTGCGTGAGCCTGGATGAAGCCATCCAGGAACTGGCACGCACTCCCAGTCAAACGCTCCTGGTAAACGCCCGCTCCATGGGCGCGGCCATCGAGCAACTCAGCCAGAGCGTGGCCCTGCCCAATGGCACCCCAATGATTGTCTGTTCCATACCCGGTGCCATCGAAGCCGCCAGCGCCCTGGGCGTTGCCGATTACATGGTCAAACCGGTCACGGCCGAAGCGCTCCTGGCGGCGCTGGAGCGCCTGGGGTTGCAGAGCGGCACGGTGCTTATTGCCGACGATGAGCCCGATCTGTTGCGCATGTTCGACCGCGTTCTGACCGGCTCAGGCCGCGGCTATCGGGTGCTGCGCGCCGGCGACGGCCGGCAGGCGCTTGCGATCCTGCGCGAGGAGCGTCCAGACGCCTTGTTGCTCGACCTGGCAATGCCGGAGATGGATGGCTTCCGCCTGCTGGAGATACGCAGCCAGGACCCGACGCTGCAGCAGATGCCGGTTGTGGTGATCTCAGCCCACGATCCGGCGGGGCAACCCATCGTGAGCAGTGCATTGGCCGTCACGCGGGCGGGTGGCCTCTCCGTGCCCCAGCTCCTGGAGAGTGTACAGGCCCTCAGTCGGATCCTTGGCCCAGGCGGCCCAACTGGCGGTCCAGTGCCGCCAGGAAAGCCTGCTGGGTGACGGGCTTGTGGAGCAAGGCGGCGGCCCCCAGGGCAAGGGCCAGGTCCTCCTCGGCCAGGATAGTACAGACGATGATCGGCGCATGCCGGGTGTGCGGGTGCTCGTGCAACCGCCCGAGGAGTTCCCAGCCGTCGATGCCGGGCAACATGACATCGAGTACAATGATCTGAGGGCATAGGCCCTCTGCCAGGGGCAAGGCCTGCTGCGGATCGGCCGAGCCTACAAAACGGTAGCGGCTGCCGGCCAGGTAGCGCTCAAGAAGCCGTAAGGTGTCGACATTGTCATCGATGACCAGGACGGTGGCTTGCTGGGCAACCGGGAAGCTCAGGCGCAGCAGGAAGGCATCGCCCGGTTCCACATCGGGGCACAACTCCAGCGTGCCTCCCGAAAGCCCGATCAGGTCACGCGCCATATCGAGGCTGTTGCTGGAGGGGAGCATTACGGCCACCCCCTCCCGGTGTGGGCGCACATCGATCTGGACTCGCTGCCCTTGCGCGCCGGCATCTACCCTCAGCATGCCCCCTGGAGCGCTGCGCAGGGCTACCGTGAGCGTGTTGACTAGGGCCTGGCGCAGAGTGGTGACTTGGGCAATGGCGTGGGGAACCCCTGGTGCGACCCCGCAGGCTATCTGCACGCCCAGGGATCGGGCCAGCGGCGCCACCACCCGCAGCGCAGCCTGGACCATCGCAGCGACATCAATCAGCTCTGCGCCCTGGGACTTTCTGAGCCACTGCAGCTCTTGGTCGCGGCTAGGAGTGCCTGTGCCTGGCGCCAGAGGGGCCTTCTCACCGGCTGCCGGCAGCTTGCCCAGTTCATACTGGACCCAGAGCCGATCGGCCAGTACCTGCACCCCCTGACTCTCCAACCGCGCCAGATGGCGCACACTGAGGGCCAGGTTATTGGCCACCTCTCGTATGGTAAACTGCTCAGTATAGCGGCGTGAGAGGATATTGTAGATACGCCAGGCATTGGCGTTGGGAGGCACATCGGTGCCCGGTTTGAGGGCCTGGATGGCGGTCAGGAGGAGCCGGCGCAGTTGAGAGGGAGCGTCTTCCCGCTCCCCGACATCCAGGAGCTCGATCAGAGGGCTGTGGCCCAACTCTGCTGGGTCATAGAGATGTTGCAGGGCTCGATGGAGCTGGCGCACAAAGCGGGCATCAGCATGCTGGCTCGACATGTCCACAAGATGGCACTCCAATGTCTGCTTGACGGCGGATTATACCACTTCCAGAGCTTCTTCAATGCTATAATGGCCGTATGAATGGATCTCCTGTCTAGGCTATCGACTGGAATCTAGCACAATTCCAAAGGTGCAGCAAGAAAGGAGAGATGCAATGGAAGGGCCCAGGATCTTGGGTCGCCGGCAATTCCTTATCGCCGTGAGTGCGGGCGCGGCAGGCGCCCTGTTGGCCGCCTGCGCTCCGAAGGCATCCCCTCAGCCAGCCAGTGAGGAGCAACAGCCAGTAGCCACCTCGGCCCCTGGCCAGCCCACCCTCGCCCCTCAGGCCAACGGGGAGTTTGTGTTCTGGTATCCGGATGAGACGCGAGGCACCGCGTTGCAGGACGAGTTCAACAAAGCGGATCTGGGCATGACCGCAAAATGGGAACTGGGCGAGTACGACACCAACACCAAGACCATGGCCGCCCTGGCTGCCGGCACACCGCCGGATACATCCTATTTGGGGCGCTGGCAGACTTGTGACCTCGCCGTCCGCAACGCCCTGGTCTGCCTGGATGATTATGTCGCTAAGGCGAAATCCTTTGCCTGGAACAACATCTGGGAGCGTCTGCAGAAGGACTCTATCTCCTGGGGTAAGAAGTGGATCATCCCCTACACGACCGATACGCGTGCCCTGTTCTACCACAAGGACGTGATGGTGAATGCCGGTCTGGACCCGGAAAAACCGCCGAAGACGTGGGATGAGCTGCAGCAGATGGCCGTCAAGATCACCAAGCGCGATGCGGGCGGGCGCCTCGATACAATTGGCTTTACACCCAGTTTCGGCAACCCGCCGGTGTACTTGATGTTCCT
>Ga0078972_1005839_pt1 | contig 30454 bp, 25 predicted proteins | sample YelNatPaOPGAMG01_FD_67568 | JGI IMG/M metagenome (GOLD analysis project Ga0078972, IMG submission 67568) | Hot spring thermophilic microbial communities from Obsidian Pool, Yellowstone National Park, USA - OP-RAMG-01 (SPADES assembly) (version 2) | ecosystem: Environmental > Aquatic > Thermal... | reverse complement strand
AGAAATGCATGGAAGAAAAATTTATGTAAATTGCGAAGGGGCGAGTCTTGAAATTGCAAAACTCATACTTAAGAGGACGACGCTTCATGGCTTGGTGCCAGAGCCTGTGAGGTTAGCACATATGATTGGACAGGCATACAAAACGGGCATGTCTTATTCCAAAGCGTAGTACAAGAATAGATAGATTGGAGGACAACAATAGGTATATTTTATATACGCACATACAATATGCACCTAATATGCTCTTCTGAACGAGTCATAAAATATAATGAATTCAGATATAATTATGTCGAATAAGGTTATATTGAGGAAGTCCCAAAAAGGTTTTATCGATGGTAAAGAATACAGATTGGAGTTAAGAGGGATGCTATGCCTGAGGCATTGGTTAGAACCAAGGACATTAATAATGCGTTAAAAAATTATATTGCAACAAAGTATTCAGACCCAAGTAAACATGCAAAACCACCTAAAATTTCCAATCTTTCAGGACAGGATTGTATTGCAGTTGGGATTTCAAAAAATGTAGTTATCTTTATCGAAGGGAATGCAGGCGATTATTTTGGTGCGTTAAACGCAGGTGCATCTATTCGTTTAACAGGTAACGCAGGTAAGTTTTTAGGCGATACCATGACAGCGGGAGAGATTATAGTTAAAGGAGATGTGATGCACGGCTTGGGCGCTTTTATGTCAGGTGGAACGATAGTTGTAAAAGGAGACGCTGGAGGTCGTGTAGGTATAATGAATAGAGGCGGGAGCATATTAGTGCATGGAAGTGTTAAGAATTATACAGGTTTGTACATGATGGCAGGGGATATAATAATAACTGGGAATGTAGGCGAGCATACAGGTCATTGGATGATGAGAGGCTCGATATATGTTGGAGGAGATATAGGTTCGCTAGGCACAAATGCAAAAGAAGGAACGATGACTGAGGCAGATAAGAAAAAATTGTCAGAATTGTTTAAGAAATATGGAATCGATGAGAATCCAGAATTACTTTCTACATACAAGAAGATAGAACCTGAGAAGTATGCTGCTTTCCCTGAACCTGAATATGAAAAGGTTCTGTTAAAGGGGGTTAGGGCATGAGTTCTTTTATTTGGAACGAAGATGTAATAAATGAAATAAGAGCAAGAGGAGAGACAGGGGCACCTAGGGTAAGAGGGTTTGGTGCAAATAGGATACTGCCAACACTTGATGCGCTTACTATACTACCTTCACAGTTAGCAGGCAAGATGCCAATTGACTTTCCGAGAGAAAACATATCGACAGAAGTTGTTATTGGAGAAGGAAGAGAGGATGTTTCCAAGCCAATCAAAATTAAAACACCTGTATACATCTCAGGAATGTCATTTGGAGCCTTATCAAAATCTGCGAAGATGGCACTTGCAATGGGTGCAGGGATTGCAGGGAGCATGACAAATACAGGTGAAGGAGGGACTTTCGAAGAAGAAAAGGAGACAGCCGACAAATGGGGTGCTAAGTTTGTTGTGCAGTGGTCAACTGCTCGATTTGGAGTATCAGCAAGTTATCTGAATTCAGGAGATGCAATCGAGATTCGTATAGGAAAAGGTGCTGCGCCTGGGCTTGGGGGATATGCTCCTGCAGAAAAGATAAGTGCAGAGATTGCAAGACTTCGTGGAATACCCTATGGACTGCCTGCAGTATCACCGAATAGGCATCTTGATATAGAGGAAACAAATGACCTTAGAAGACACATCTTGCTTATGAGAGAGGTTGTAGATTATAAACTTCCGATATTTGTAAAGATAGGAGCAGGGAGAGTTTACGAAGATGTTCGTGCTGCGATTGCGGCAGGAGCAGATGCGATAGTTCTTGATTCAAGTCAAGGAGGGACAGGGAGCACTGTTGAAGTAGTGTCAGAGCATGCAGGCGTGCCTTTGCTTGGTATGTTTGCGCCTGCTATGCGTGCGTTCAAGGAAACAAACGCAAAAGAGAACGGTGTGCGTTTGCTTGTATCGGGCGGTATTAGGAACGGTGCAGACGTTTACAAAGCACTTGCGCTAGGTGCTGATGCAGTTGGCTTGGGGACTGCAGTCCTTATTTCGGCAGGATGCTATGTATGTCAAGAATGCCATTTAGGTAAATGCACGATAGGACTTGCAACACAGGACCCAAAATTAGAATCAAAACTTGATTGGAAGAATGCAGGGGAGAGGATTGGAAGGTTTATTTCTTCGATAACAGAAGAGTTAAAACTGCTCTGTGCGTTATCTGGGCATGCAAGCGTCCGTGAACTTACAACCGAAGATTTGCGTGCTTTAACATACGATGCGGCTGCAATTACCGGAATAAAATTGATAGGATATGACCAACAGTTGCCAATGTGGACTTACTAATCATTTACTAATCAATTGCACATCGATTAAGATATGTAAGATATATCGATTAAAAAAACAGAATTTAACAAAATAAATTAAAATATTATGGTAAGATAAATTGCGTGTAGTATCCGCAAATTATTTTGCGTAAGTATTTTAAGAGAGAAATATCCGGAGCATGAAACTTGAGCAGATAGATAGAGAGCACATAGTTGCTGATGTGCTCATGCATGGACTGAGCACAGCCTTTGTGGCGAAGCAGTTCAAAATTTCGCATAGAAGGATACAGCAAGTTGTGCAATACACACGCAAGGAAGGATGCGTTCCGATACTACAAAAAGGAGGAGGGCATCCATATGCGCAATATCCTAAAGATATCCGGAAAATAGTAGTGAAGACTAAAAAAAGGTTGATGCATGTTCCGGATAAGAATATGGCAAAAGAAGAGGTGAATGAAAGAGTAAGAAAGAAACGCTGGGTAAGAGACGAGTGAATGCACTCATTGAGTGCGCTGCATATTGACTGCTATTACAATAGTCATGGGCAGTGGGTATGTATTGTAGAAGATGATACAAGCAGAATGATATTAGCAATTGGTGAATATACTTCAAGGAGCACTGAGGCAGTAATAAGTTTGTGAGATGAAGTGATAAATAAAAGTGATAAAGAAGTATGAACATATACGGACACCAGAAACCATAATCGTTGAGCATGGTGCAGAGTTTTGCGGAGTAAAACGAGATAAAAATGGAAATGCAGAGCATAGATTTGAGAAATACTGCAAAGAGAAAGGTATCCAGGTTATATATTGCAGATATGCGCATCCACAAACGAATGGAAAACTGGAGAGATTGTTCAGAGAATATGAAAGAGAAAGATGGGAATTTGAAACATTGGAAGAATTCGTACATTGATATTACACTGGTATAACTGTATCAGACCTCACTTGAGTTTAGATAATCTCGAGACGCCTGAAAAAACGTTCTACAATAAACTCACAGACATCATCGTTGGCAACTACATGAAAATGCTTGAACAATTCCTTGGTAATTCTCAGGAGGTGATGAGATGACTAAGCGGAACAATTACATGATACTACAGTTTTATAGATTATGTTTTTTGCATCTACTTTTCCGTTATAACAGAGAATGTTTTGCTTTCGTTATACTTTCGCTAAAAGGAGGAATAAGACCAGGCAAACAATACTAATTTATATGAGTTTAGCGATGTAGAGCACGCTTGTATATGTTTGTAAAAAGGTAGGATGGTGTGGATATGGGAAGGGTTGTAAGGGCGGGGTTAATCCAATGTTCTCTTCCTCTGCAGGAAGGGAAAGGGAGTATCGAAGAAATTAAGAATGCAATGCTAAAAAAACATATACCCTTTATAGAAAAAGCAGGTAAAAAAGGTGTGCAAATCCTATGTATGCAAGAGATATTTAATACACCATATTTTTGCCCTGCGCAAGACCCCAAATGGTTCAGAACAGCAGAAAAAATCCCTGACGGACCAACTGTTCAAAAAATGATGGCACTTGCAAAGAAATACAAGATGGTTATTATAGCGCCCATATATGAAGAAGCCATGACTGGGGTTTACTATAATACTGCTGCAGTTATAGATGCAGACGGCACATATCTTGGAAAGTATAGGAAGAATCATATTCCACATGTTGCGGGTTTCTGGGAGAAGTATTATTTCAAACCCGGCAATCTAGGATATCCTACATTCGATACTAGATACGCAAAGATTGGCGTGTATATATGCTATGATAGGCATTTTCCGGAAGGTGCAAGGCTGCTTGCTCTTAATGGTGCTGAGATAGTATTCAATCCCTCGGCAACTGTTGCAGGACTATCGCAATATCTTTGGAAACTTGAACAACCTGCGCATGCGGTTGCAAACGGAATCTTCATGGGTTGTATAAATAGAACGGGAATAGAAGAACCCTGGAGAATTGGGAAGTTCTATGGCACATCGTACTTTGTCAATCCAAGAGGAAAGATAATTGCTGAAGCCTCGGAAGATAAGGACGAGCTAGTTATTGCAGATTTAGACTTAGACATGATTAGAGAAGTAAGAGACACTTGGCAATTCTTTAGAGATAGAAGACCTGAGACCTATGGTGATTTAGTTAAACTTCTACCATAAAGGTGGTCATATGGGATATCTTATTAAGAATGGAAACATAGTCTCTTCAGAATATACTTACAAGGGAGATATTCTTATCGAAGGAGAGAAGATAGTTTCCATAGGCAAAAACCTAAAGGCTAGTAAAGAGACTGAGATTATCGATGCACAAGGTAAATATGTATTCCCAGGGGGGATTGACGCCCATACTCATTTTGAACTTCCATTTATGGGAACGGTATCCTCTGATGATTTTTTAACAGGAACAAAGGCTGCTGTTTTCGGTGGGACAACGACGATAATAGATTTTATCATTCCGCAAAAGGGAAAGAGTCTGTTAGAGGCATTTACGGCTTGGAAAGATAAGGCAAAGAAGGCAGTTGCAGACTATGGTTTTCACATGGCTATTGTGGAATATAACGATAAGATAGACAAGGAAATTCCGAAAATAGTAAAGGAAGGAGTAACCTCATTCAAATGTTTCCTTGCTTACAAGGGCTCTTTGCAGATTGACGATGCTGCGTTGATATGCATGCTAACTACCGCCGGAAAGTACGGTGCTTTAGTATCAGTCCATGCAGAGAACGGAGATATTATCTCTTTCTTAACAAAGCGATTTCTTGATGAGAAAAAGACTGACCCTGTATTTCATTATCGAGCGCATCCTGAGATTGCAGAAGAGGAAGCAGTTCATCGTGCTATTTCGCTTGCAAACTTTGCAAAACAGCCTATGTATATAGTGCATTTATCAAGTGCTGCAGGATTACAGAAAATTAAAGAAGCGCATGCAAAAGGCGCAAAAGTCTATGCAGAAACCTGTCCACAGTATCTACTGCTTTCAAGCGACCTGTATTCCAAGCCGAAATTCGAAGGTGCGAAATGGGTTATGTCTCCACCACTTAGACCTAAAGATAATCAAGATGTTCTCTGGGATGGGATAAACAAAGGATACATACAGATTGTGGCAACTGACCATTGTCCATTCAATTTCAAAGATCAGAAAGAGATGGGAAGAGGGGACTTCACGAAAATCCCGAATGGTATTGCTGGTGTGGGGGATAGGATAAATTTGCTATATACATACGGTGTAAGCAAGGGAAAGATTAGCATAAACAAGTTTGTGGATGTTATTTCAACAACACCTGCAAAGATTTTTGGACTTTATCCTCAGAAAGGATGCATAATGCCGGGTTCTGATGCAGATATAGTTATATTTGATCCAAAGTTAAAAGGGGTAATAAGTGCGAAAAAGCAAATGCATAATGTGGATTACAGTGCATACGAAGGGTTCAAACTGAAAGGAATGCCAACAGATGTGCTTTTGCGGGGTAAGTTTGCTGTGCGTAATGGAAAGTATGTTGGCGAACAAGGCTTGGGTAAGTATCTCCCCAGAGGACCGTCTGGAAAAAAGTTTTAAAGAGAGTGATAAGATGAATAAGATGGAGATAGAAGAGATAAAAAAAATGGACGAGCATGTGATTTATAGTTGGAAAGTGCAAGGAAAGACAGAACATATAATAATGGACCATGCCGAAGGCGTGTTCATGTGGGATGTGTATGGAAAAAGATACTATGACTATTGCTCTGGGCTTCTTGGAACCAATTTGGGGCATGGGAATAAGCATGTTCTTGAGGCGATGAAAAAGCAGATGGATAAATTATGCTATGTTTCAACTAGTTTTGCGACTGAAGTAAAGGCAAGGCTTGCAAAATCTATTGCAGATGTAACGCCTGGAGACCTTGATTATGTATTTTTTGTGAATGGAGGGGCAGAGGCAAATGAGAATGCGATAAAGACCGTGAGATGGTTTACAGGGAGAAATAAGATATATTCAACTTGGCGTTCATATCATGGCGCAACCGCAGGAGCTATTTCGATAACGGGCGAGCCTAGAAGATGGGTTGCAGAACCAGGCATTCCAGGATGCACTAAATTCTTTGGTCCCTACTGTTACAGATGTCCATTCGGTTATGAAAGCAAGGAAAAATGCGGAATACAATGTCTTAAAGTTCTAGAAACTCAAATTATGCTAGATGGACCTGAGACTATTGCGGCAATATTCATGGAACCAATTACTGGGACCAATGGTATAATAATTCCACCTCTAGAATATGTTAAGGGAGTACGCGAACTTTGCGATAGATATGGTATTCTACTTGTTGCAGACGAAGTGATGTCGGCTTGGGGAAGAACGGGGAAATGGTTTGCAATGGAACATTACGGTGTTGTGCCTGACATAATAACGACCGCAAAAGGTTTGACATCATGCTATGCTCCCTTGGGTGCTATGATTTGGAGCAAGAGAGTATATGAGTGCTTTACAAAACGGCCGTTTGTCGGAGGACTAACTTTTTCAGGTCATGCTCTTGCATGTGCTGCAGGAGTTGCGGCAATTGAAGAATACAAGAGAGGGAATGTGATAGAACGTGCGGCAGAAATGGAAAATTACATGACCAAGAAATTGCTCAAGTTGAAGGAAGAGCATCCCTCCATTGGAGACGTTCGTAACAAAGGATTATTTGGTTGTATTGAATTGACTGCAGATAGGGAAAAGAAAGAACCACTTGCGGGATATAACGATTGCAAAATGAATGTAATGAACGAACTTACGAAAAGAATGCTCGATAATGGAGTATATGTTTTTGCAAAATGGGATTTCATATTTATAGCCCCGCCTTTGATTATAACAAAAGAACAAATAGATGAAGCAACAGATATCATTGGGAAAGCACTTGAATATACAGATTCGCTCGTTAAAAAGAAAGAAACGATAAAGGCGCGCTGAAATTTATTCGTAATGCAATTAAAATCAGATTGATGCATAATGCTCAGGCGGAGCATGCAGATAAGTTGGTGTTAGGTGATGTGTAGTTTAACTCGAAGGAGGCGGGAGTTGATGAGTGAAGATATGGAGAAAGGATGGGATATTAGTCAAGCAATGATAGAGTCGAATAGATGTTTGCTTTGCTATGACCCCCCATGTTCTAAAGGGTGTCCTGCAGGGACGGAGCCTGCGATTTTTATAAGAAAATTGAGAATGAAAAATATCACGGGTGCAATAAGGGCAATAAAAGAGAGGAATATTTTGGGGGGAGTATGTGGTGCAATCTGTCCCACTTCTTTGTTATGTGAGAAAGAATGTGTTGCTGCAAATTTTGATAGACCAATAAGAATTGGTAAAATCCAGCGTGCTTTAGTTGAACATTCATGGAAGATTGGTTTTTATCCGTTGTCAAAATATTATGAGAATAAGAAAGATAATTTAGGAAAAAAAGATAAGATAAAAGTAGCAATTGTTGGTGGAGGTCCGGCAGGGATTTCATGCGCCTATGAACTTGCTAAATTTGGAATAAGTGTAACTATATTTGAAGAACACGAGAAAATTGGAGGGGCATTAAGATATTTAATTCCAAGCCATAGGCTTTCTAACGATTTTATAGAAAGAGAAACTAGCGAACTAGCTTCCATGGGTATAGAGATTAAATGTTCTAAGAAAATAAAAAGAGATGACCTGAAAAGTCTATTTGAGAAAGGGTATGTCGCAGTATTTCTTGCGCCTGGTTTATGGAAAGGAGTTAGACTCGAAAATAGAGCAGTGAAGGGAGTATATAGTGCTCATGATTTTCTTTATAGCCTGAAGGAAAAACCGCAAAAGATGAAAAAGATAGTATATGGAAAAAAGGTTGGCGTTATTGGAGGAGGTGCGGTTGCTCTTGATTGTGCAGAGGCTTGCTTAATTCATGGTGCTAAGGATGTTTACCTGATATACAGGCGTTCGTTCGGTCAAATGCTTTCTGAGGAGAATGAAAGGATATGTGCATTAAGAAAAGGTGTTCATTTCCTAATGCTCAACCAGCCTACAGGCTATTTGCTCGACGAAAATGGCAAATTGGCTAAAATAAAACTATGTAGAACAGAACTTGGAAAAGAAGATAAATCTGGAAGAAGGGCACCAGTTGAGGTAAAAGGGAGCGATTGGGAACTTGAGGTTGATTTGGCAATTGAAGCAATAGGTTCCCAAGTTGATGACGATGTAAAAGAAATCCATCCCGATATAAAATTCGAAAAAAACTTAATCGTTGTAAATAAGAGAAAGGAGACGAGTGCAAATTCGATATTTGCAGGGGGAGATATAACTCGAGGTCCGGGGCTTGTTGCAGAGGCAATAAGAGATGGAAAAGAGGCTGCAAGAAATATACTTGAGGAGATTAAAAAATCTGAATGTGAAGAGAAAGTTGTTTTGGCAAGCGTGAGTCCAAGGAGGTGTTAATTTGGCTGACCTTTCTATAGATTTTTGTGGTGTGAAATTTAAGAATCCATTCATGCTATCCTCATCGCCTGTTTCTAATACTGCAGAGATGGTAGGGAGGGCATTTGATGCAGGGTGGGGTGGTGTTGCATTCAAGACTATAAGTTGTGGAAAGACAAAAATAATTCATCCCTCGCCAAGAATGCATGGATATCATTACGGGGAGAAAAGGCTTATTGGTTTGCAAAATGTGGAGCAAATATCCGACCGTTCGCTCGAAGATAATCTACTTGATATAAAATATCTAAAGAAAAAATGGCCTGAGCATGTTGTTATGGCTAGCATAATGGGTTTTTCGGGTAAAGAGTGGGGAGACCTTGCCCGTGCTTGTACTGAGGCAGGAGCAGACCTTTTGGAATTAAACTTTTCCTGCCCACACATGACTGTGGAAGGTGCAGGTGCGAAAGTAGGGCAGGCAAATGAACTTGTGCAGAAATTTACAGAAATCGTTAAGGATTCCACCTATATACCTGTGATTGCAAAGATGACGCCTAACATAACAGACATGACGGTGCCTGCATTATATGCAAAAAAAGGGGGGGCAGATGGTATTGCAGCCATAAATTCAGTAAAAGGGATTGTAGAAATTGGTATTGACGATTGGACACCAAGACCAAATGTGGGCGGGCTTGGAACTTCAAGCGGATATACAGGTCCTGCAGTAAAACCTATCGGATTAAGGTTTGTTTCAGACCTTGCAAGGTGTAAGGAACTTAATCTTCCAATATCGGGTATAGGTGGGATAGAGACTTGGATAGATGCGCTTGAGTATATCCTTGTAGGTGCATCGACAGTTCAAGTAACTACTGGAATAATACATTATGGTTACGGCTTGGTGGAGGACCTAGCAGAAGGGCTTTCTGATTACATGGACCAAAGAGGGATTTCCAAGGTATCAGAATTAGTAGGAAAAGCGCTTGCAAGATTGCGCGAACCTGATTCTTTTGACCTAAGCAGACAGGGGATTGCAAAATACGATATGGAAAGATGTATAGGATGTGGTCAGTGTTATGTGGTATGCAGAGATGCAGGCGGACAAGCGCTTGAATGGGATGAGAAAAAAAGAATGCCAGTTCAGATTGAAGAAAAATGTCTTTCATGTATGATATGTTCTTTTGTATGTCCAATTGAGGGTATGATTACTTACAAAGAAATGCCAAAAAATTGGAAACGAAAGGATGCTCCCTCATTAGGTAGAAAACTAAAAAAATAAGAAATAAATCAGTTTTTTGTAGGCATGATGATGGTCCCGTCCCAAGTGTCTACTTTCTTTGATTTTGTCTCTTCTCCTTCTTTGAACCATGTTGTGGTTACAGTTTTTGATTCTGTAAAGAATGCGAACCCATCTCTGCCCAAAGTATGTAAATCGCCAAAGAAAGATTGTTTTTGTCCGGTAAATCCAAATATTGCAAGTGGTACTGGGATTCCTACATTTACTCCCACCATTCCCCCATGCGTGCGCTTAATAAATTCTCTTGCATAGTAGCCATTCTGAGTATAAATCACAGAGCCGTTAGCAAACCTGCTTGAATTCATAATAGCCAAGCCCTCTTCAAAGTTATTTACCCTTTTTATGCATAGGACAGGTCCAAATATTTCTTCACGTCCTATAGACATATCTTCAGTTACATAATCGAAGATGGTAGGACCTACAAAGGAGCCTTTTTCGCATTCTTTTGGTACCTTTGGATTCCTTCCATCAAGAACAAGTTTGGCACCTTCTTTGATTCCAGTCTCGATCCAATCCAATATGAATTTCTTATGTCCTTCGTTAACGACAGGTCCCATGTCTGTTGATTTGTCATAAGCCAAGCCGAGCTTTATCTCAGACGCATATTTGACAAGCAACTCTACAAGTTTGTCAGCAATTGCATTTTCGACAACCACAACAGGGAGTGCCATACATCTTTCACCTGCACATCCGCAGAATGCATTTATTATACCTCTTGCAGTCCTTTCTAATTTGCAATCACGTAAAACAAGCGCATGGTTCTTTGCTTCGCCGAGAGCCTGAACACGTTTTCCGTTTGCAGCAGCAGTTGCATATATGTGTCTTCCAACCTTGGTAGAACCTACGAATGAAATACCAACTATATCTGGGTGAGATAGGAAAATCTCTGCTTCTTTTCTGCTCGTGGTAACGAGATTTAATACGCCTGGAGGAAGACCTGCTTCTATCCAAAGTTCCATAATTCTCATCGCAGATTGTGGAACGAAACTTGCTACTTTAAGAACCATACAGTTTCCAGTTGCAATGCAGATTGGAGCCATCCAACCATGTGGGAGCATTGCAGGAAAGTTCCATGGAGGTATCCCTGCGAATACACCTATCGGATGCCGATATAGCGTTGTATCGTAACCGTCGGTAACGTTGAACAAAGCCTCACCTTTCATTATATGTGGGGCACCGCATGCAAATTCGATTATCTCAACTACTTTTATTACGTCCCCCATCGCTTCATCTAATTTCTTACCATGTTCCTTTGATACAAGATGTACCAATTCATCTAAATTCTCTTCTATAAGTGTTTTTAATTTGTATAGAACCTGCACTCTTTTTGATACAGGTGTATTTGACCAAGAAGGAAAGGCAGCCTTTGCAGATGCAATAGCAGATTCCACTTCTTCTTTTGTACATTGAGGAGCCAGCGCAATCACTTCGCCTGTTGAAGGATTTACACAATCCATGTATTTATCTGTTTTAGAAATGTGCCATTTTCCACCAACGCAATACTTTAGTTTCTTCACGGGTTCAGAGCCCGCGCCAGGCACACTTTTTGGGTCAATCTCTATAAAATATCGTTCCTTTGCACTCTCTTTTGCTCCTTGAGTTTGCACTCCCTCTTTCATAAACAACACTCCTTGCTCGGCACAATGCAATACGATAGATTAAGGTTTTGCATCTTAGGGATGCCGCACAACAATAGAAGCATGGTCTTTCTCAAATGGTTCTAAGTTTATTAGTTCTAAGACCTCAAATTCACCGGAAAGTTCTTTTTTAACTTTGGAGAATATATTTTCTGGTTTTTCAGAAACATCTATGCTCCTTGCTTTAATCGCCATGATGCCCAAGCCACCACTTTTACAATATTTCTTCATATTCTTGATAAATATAGAAGATTGTTCCCTTTGTGCTATGTCCATATATACTACATCTACACAGCCAACTATCGCAGAATATTCGTCTGGTTTACTTGCATCTGCAAGAATGGGGAGCATGTTCTTTCTAAATTCGCATACAGAAATAAGGTCTCGGAAGGAACGCGGCGAAAACTCTATGCAATACAATATACCCTCTATGCAAATATCAGAGATATGGCTAGATGTAGTCCCAGATGCTGCGCCTAAGTAAAGAACTTTTGAAGTTTGAGTAAATGGAAAATATGAACTCCCTTTAAGAAGCATAGCGCCTAGTTTTGACCTTTTAGGATTCCATGCTCTGTATTCTACATTTTCTATTTTGACAAGATTCTCGCCATATACGTTTTTTCCAGGCGTTAGGTTTGTTGTATAAATCTCTCTCCCATCTGTAAATATGCCATCAAATCTATATTTATCCATCTTCATCACAAACAGACTTAGTATCATATTTGGCGAATAAAAGCCTTTTTGCTTTTAATTTAACCATACCAGTAACCACAACATTTATAACTTTATAAACGCTAATGTTTATCGATGGAAGGGGGCTCGATGACTGGAAGGTTCATTAAATTGGCGATTTGCTTTGCGGTTGTTATTTCACTTTCTCAAGGCTTGGTCTTTTCTTTCGAACCTGCTCTTGCTCAGGCGCCGTACATCGATTTAACAGGTGAACAAGATAAAGGTATAAACGGTACGGGTTCTACGAGATACAATGCTACAATCTCAACAAACACTTTTGCGGCGTTTGCAATCGGATGGGTAAGAACAAATACGGGTTCGAATACAACAGGTAAGATGTATATCTACAATGGAGATGCGATATGCGGAGATGGATATTGTGGCACACCTCTAAACCTTACAACTGGGAATCAGAAAGAGATAGGAGTGGCAATAATAGACGGCAGGAAGTCATCAACAGATAGGTATTTCCCCTATGTGAATGTATCGAAAAAAGATTATACCTTCCTTATCGAATACGAAGGGAACGAAGTTAGCGTGCCTGAACTTACAGTTGGAAACCCAATTATCGGAGTAACAATGGATGCTTATGAACTTATTGATATTTATTCTGCACACATGTATGCAGGGCATACATACAATATATCCTTAGAAACGCCCGCACAGTCCCATTATTTCCTATACATTTTTGGAGGTTTTACACCAAATACATTTAAAAACCTAGAAGATGCAGAGGTTGTTTGTTCAAGTTGGTCATCTGGTACCACTCAGCATATCGTATATTCACCCTCAATTACGGATAACTATTGTGTTCTTGTTGTGAATGATAGAACTGGAACAATAGATGGTATGGGATTTCATCATAACTATGCAATTAGAATGGAAGAGGAGTATCCTGCTGAAGATTCATCTGTTTCGTTGAAGAATTTTAAAATAATAGGTGATGTAGGCACTGATGTTTACGCGTCGAATGGCAGAATTGCAAAAGAATTAGGTAATATGCATGGAGTATTTGGCTTTAAGGCACCTGGGAGTATAACTATGAAATTGCATAATGACCCGATGCCAGGTCATCAATCTTGGTTGGTTGAAAGTGTAGTTAGTTCAGGAAAAATAGGGTTAATTGTTGCAAACGGTAGAATAGGAGAACCACAGGTATGTTATTATGAAAATGATTATACAGCAGACTTCTATCGAATTGAATATGAAGGATTGGGAACATTTCCAAAAAGACAACTTATGCCTGGTTCTCAGGTAACTGAAATAATGTCTGAAGGTGAACTTTTTGACGCATTTGAAGCCTACCTTGAAGCAGGGATTGCGTATAAGATTTCACTAATCAATCCCTCGGGAGCGGTATTTGGATTACGTCTTTTCAATGTGGGCTCGGATAGTCCAAAAAATCAAGACCAAGCGGTGGCATATTCTGCATCCACAACTTCGGGAGCAACTCAATCCATTGCCTTCACACCACAAACACAAGGATATTATTGCATAGTAGTAACCAACGATAACAACGCCTTAGGCACGCTTTCATATACAATTAAGATAGAATCTGCATTTATAGACCCAGGCTTGGTATATAGATTTACACCTAAGGAAGCAGCAGGAGATGTAGGAAGCCCACTTGTAACCGAAGAACAGGCAAAGTTCACGCTTACCGTGGACCCAAATAGATTTTCTGCGATTGCATTCAATTCTACTGGCACATCTTCATCGTCTACAACGACCTTGGAAGTCTTCGAATCAAATGGATATGTGGGAGTGCCATTATATTCTATAACATCTTCGAAAGGTGCGATAAAATTTGTTGTTCTTGATGGGCATGTGGGCACAACTGCTAGAAAATATTATATTCGTTTCATAAGTTCTGTGCCATTTAATTTTGAATGGGAGGATGCGGCGCATGTTCCAAGGTTAACAAACGAATCTCAGACCTTTACACCAGGTGGCTTTTCGGGCGATTTGATAAATACCTATGAGGTATATCTCACTCTTGGAAAATACTATAATGTTACACTTAACCCTGCCTCGAATTTGATAGGATATATATATCTTCTAAACGGCACCTATAATTCGAATGCCACGACCACAAGTTATCTTAAGCAATCTTCGATACCCATGCAAGGCGAATATCAGTATATTACCTATGGAGTAAGGAATTCAGGATGGTATTCTGTAGTTGTAGTGAATCCATATCAGGCAACAGGTTCTTATCAGATAAGAGTGATTAAAGAAAGGAATGACGTAGACCCACCCTATGTAGATATAAATAGCATCTCCAAGCCAAGCGGATATGGTAATCTTGAGCGAAAGATATGTGGAGACGTCTGGGATGATATAGATGTAAGGTCTGTCGAAGTAAGTTGCGACAATGTTAACTATGTCCCTGCTGTTTTAACTTACAAAGATGTTGCAAAATATACTTGGGAAGTAACTACGTTTACCTTCCCAAGGAATGGCACATATACGGTTTATGCAAGAGGAACAGACATTGCAGGTAACGAGGCTATTTTCCAAAAGCCTAATGTGATTATCGGCACTGCGGATACAGATATTCCTACTTTAAGAATAGAATTTCCTACAGAAGGTGCGGTTCTAAACAGAGCACAAGCACAACCATTGAACATTTCAGGATACGCAACTGACAAAGTAACGATAGATTCCATAGTGATTGCCATAAACACGCTTCCCCCGGTAACTATCCCAAGCGCAAATATTCAATTTGTTTCCCAAACGACTACAACAAAGACATTCAGATGGTTTTATAATGCAGGTGATTTTGGAGATGGGACCTATCGGGTGGTTGTAGGAGCGTCTGATGGTTTTCATCTAACTGAGAAGATGGTTAATTTCACAATAAACACGTCTATACCTGATGATACAATAAAACCTACTGTGGAAATAACCTCACCAGAGGAGGGGCAGAGATTTGTATTCTCTGCAGGAACTGGTAGCATTGATGTCGAAGGGACGGCAAGAGATAATGTGGGTGTAAAAAGAGTGGAAATAAGCCTAAATGGTGTAGATTGGATGACATGTTCAGGAACAACATCTTGGTCATATACACTTATGGATGTGCCTGCAGGTGCTGTAAATATAATTGTTCGAGCGATAGATACCTCAAATAATATAGGAGCAACTCAAGAGATTACAGTATATGCGGAAGGACCTGATAATGTATTACCAGAAATATCTATCTTAGAACCTGTCTCTGGACAAAAAGTAACATCAAGAACGGTAATTGTTAAAGGCGTTGCAAACGATAATAAAGGTATTGCAAGTGTAGAAGTAACTGTAGATAACTACTCTTGGCTGAATTGCACTTTAACTCAGACTCCAAATGGATGGCAGTTCACTACACAATCTTTAACCTTAAGGCTTAAGGAAGGAACAAATCAGATAACTGCACGGGCTACAGATACCTCAGGTAACAGGAAGACGACATTTGTAACTGTAACCTATTCTAAACCAAGCCAAGAAAATCCGATGGATACGCTCATTTGGGGTCTTGCAATAATAATGATTGTTACAGTTCTTGCAGTGATTATCTTATTCTTCATAATGCCAAAAATGAAGTTGGCGCAAACGACACCAGGATATAGTTATCCGCCTATTGGAGGACCGGGCGTACAGTCAAGATACGACTCAAATATGTGTGAGATATGCGGACAATCAATTATAGGACCCCAGCCCACTGTAACATGCGAATGTGGAAGAAAGTATCATGAATCATGTGCATTGCGTGCAGGAACCTGCGGAAGATGTTTCAGAAAACTATCTGTCGGGGGACCAGAACTTCCACCTCAGTTTGCAGCAACTCAAAGTGAAGCCATGGGAGTGCCTGGAGAACAAAAACCAAAGGGAAAACTACCGCCAGGATATGTGAAACCAGATACTGGTTTAAGCCAAGGAGCAGGTCCAAAAGGAAAACTACCGCCAGGATATGTGAAACCAGATACTGGTTTAAGCCAAGGAACAGCTCCAAAAGGAAAACTACCGCCAGGCTATGTGAAGCCTGATACTGGTTTAAGCGAAGGAGCAGAGCCCAAAGGAAAACTACCGCCAGGGTATGTAAAAGGAGTCCCCTCAGTTGAAACTGAAGTGGTAATGGATACTTCTTATAGTGGTGAAGAGGTTAAAGAGACAGCATACGGTGAAACAGTCTCTGAATCATCAGGAGTAGAGCCTATTGGAACGCCAGCACAAACTCAGCCCATGGTATCGACGGTACCATCACAAGGACATCTTGAGGAAGATCCAATTGCGATAACTAATAGGATAAATACAGTCGAGGCATCTATAAATGACCTAAGAAAGATGGGTGTACGAACAATAGATGCGGAAAAATCACTCCGTCTTGCAAAGACATACCTCACAAGCAAGAATTACAAGAAATCAGCATACTTTACAGAAAAATCAGAAGAGGCGTTAAGAAAGATTCAGGAGGAAGCAGGAAAAGGGCAATAGTCGAAAATGATATTTAAAATAATATTTAACCTCCTGCCTTTGCTCGTCTTTCTAAGTCTCTTGCAACATGCTCTGATTTTACTGCATACTGATATGCCTTTTCGTAATTCTTTCCTCTCATGAATGATTTTGCTAATTGAAGAAGGTTCTTTGCATGCATGATGTCTATACCAAGTTTTTCAATTTCGTTTACTGCTTCTTCTGAAATCTGTATCTGTTCAGTTGCCTTTTTCATGTACTCTTCTCTTCTTTGTTCAGGTGTTTGGTCTTTCTTCTTAGCAGTTAACCTAACTTCTTTTGGCTTGGATTCGTCTTTAGTAAGTAATTCCTCATCTGCTTTCGGCTTGGTTTCGACGTTTTCAGTTACTTGGAAGGCTGCAGCGTTATCTATAACAGTTAGTTTAGTTTCTTCTGTTTTCTGAGGAATAGCAGAAATTTGAGGTTCAGGTTGAATAACTTGCTGGGGTTCTTGAGGTTGAGGTTGTGTGTCTACTTTAACAGGCTGTTGTATCTCTTGTTGTTCTGATGCCTGGGCAATTTTTTCTGTGATTTGTGTAATTTGTATAGGGGTGCCACACTTGTTGCATGTGTTTACGTTTGGTTCAAGGACAGAGCCACAGGCTGCGCATTTTGCTTGAGGTACAATTTTAGGTGGAGAAATTTTTGGACGTGTGGATTCGATTTTTTTACGAAGTTCTGCTTCTTTACCCATTTTTTCGACTTTTTGTGCATACTGTATTGCTTTATCATATTTTCCTGACATTAGAAAGGCTTCTGCCATTTGAAGGAGCCTTTTACCATGAGTTACGTCAACGCCAGCCTGTTCGTATTGTGAAACAATTAATTGAGTTTGTTCAAGTTGAGTTTGAGTTTTCTTATATTCCTCTTTTAACAATTCGATTGCAGTTTCAATTTCAGAACATAGTTGTTTGACTTTATCATAGATTTTTGCAGCGAGGGCATCTTTTGCATGTTGAAGTGTGCTTTCGGCTTGGGAGACGTCAATACCCATACTTCTTGCAGATTCTATTGAGTTTGATGCCTTAGTAATCAATGAAGAAATTTCGCAGTATTCACAAGAACCAGAAGGTCCGAGTTCATTATTGCAATTTGAGCATCTTTTAACACTTGGCACACTTCTTTCAGGTTCGATTTTGCGAACAGGGATGATTTTTGGTTTTTTTCTTGGTGGAGATATAACAGTTGGCTGGGAAACCGCCACTTCATTTATTGGCTGTTCGGGAGGAGGGGTATATGATTGAGGGGATGGACTTGGTGTGTATTCGGTTGGTTGTGAAAATAGGTTTTTATCATATTCTGTTTTTTGGAAAGGTTCAGGCTGTCTATTTTGGATTTGGGGTTCGTATTCTTGTTGATATCTTGTTTGACTTGGCTGATATTCTGGTACTTGTGGATAGTAGGGATATGGGGAATATTGGTTTACCTGATTACTTTGGTTAAAGGTAGGTTGCGGAGTTTCGTATTGAGTTCCATAGCTTTGTGCGAATTGTTGGTTACCGTAGTTCCCATAAGAAACAGCTTGCGTGTTTGGCGCAGGTTGGTTTGAAAATTGGGTTTGGTATGGTTGTTTATTGTATTGGTAAGTAGGTTGGTTGTTGAGAGTTGTAGGCGAGTTACCATAAGAGAGATTTGTTTGTTGGCTAGTAGAGGTTTGTGGATATTGGTAAGATGGTTGAGTGTATTGAGAATAACCAAACTGACCGTATGCATTTTGGTATGTAGGATACTTCTGAGGGAAGTTTTGATGCTGATTTATTTGAGGGTTTTGCATGCCGAAACGATTATAAGATGGGTACTGTCCATATTCGTCAGGAGGGTATGGGGAATATGGCGAATAAGGAGCGAGAGGCTCTTGTGATGATGGTTTTTTCTTTCTTGCAGCTACAGCGGCTATAATGACGACTAAAACTACGACGACCATTAGTATGATGATAAACATAGGATCGTCGAAAATTGCCATCCAAGCCACCGCCAATATCTAAACATGTGCTAATCGTTTTCAAGGTATTAATTGGTTTTGCCTCATTATTAATTCTGCTGTGCACGAATACAACTTTACAGTATCCTTTGGCTTGGATTTAAATATGTGGATATCGAATACTATGCTATCTTATTTGTATAACAAAAAAATTGATAAGGCTCCAAGCCTATGATGCACTTAATAAGGTGAAAGTATGAAAAAAATTGGCGAATTTAAGATAAATGATGAGTTTGATGTTATAAAAGAGGAAGATTCTCTGAAGACAGCGGCAGAGAAGTTGTTAAAAATAAAAAAGGGTGTGCTTGTTGTGATGGATACTAAAGATGAAAACAAAGTTTTGGGAATAGTATATGACCGTGCGATTTTGCAGAAGGTTGCTGAAGGTAAGAATACAAAAGATTTGAAGGTATCGTCGGTAGTTGACAAGAATATAATGACGGTAACGGAAGATGCAGATGTAGAAAAAGTCCTTTTAGAGACAAATAAAGTAAGACCTGCTGCGATAATAGTAAACGATAAGAATGGGAAATTCAAAGGTTACTTTTCGCCACATGACTTTGTAGAAGCCGTATGGGAACTTCAGGAAATAATTGCTAGAGATGCTATGGCAGAACTTGGAATTCAGAGATAGGAATAGTTTTTACCGAACCATTATATTTATATTTTGAGGATGCAATTATATTAAGATATTAAAAGCCACCCTAGCTCAGTCGGTAGAGCAGCTGATTCGTAATCAGCAGGTCGAGGGTTCAATCCCCCCGGGTGGCTCTTTTTACAATTTTGTATAATTTGTTTTTGCATAAATTTGTAAGTATTCTTATTAAGGGGGATATATATCTACCATCCATGAAGTGGTATGTTTCTGTTGTGGAAGAATTAAGGCATGAAACACCTACGATAGACTTAGTAAAGTTGAAGATGGATATAGATTACGAATTTAGACCTGGACAATGGGCGTTGTTGGAATTCGAAGAGAATAATCCTGCTATGAAAAGGGTATTATCTATTGCCTGTTCACCAACTAGGCGAGGGTATATCGAATTTGCAACTCGAATATCTAATTCTGATTTTAAACAAAGATTTAAAAATTTGAAGAAAGGCGATAAGGTTCGCGTGTCTGAAGCAAAAGGTAATTTTGTATTCAATGAAGATGATAAGAGCGCGGTATTTCTCTCTGGCGGAATTGGTATTACTCCTTTAAGAAGCATGATTCAATATGTTTGTGATAAAAGGCTAAAGAATAAGATTATGCTTCTATATAGCAATCGTACCGTGGAAGAGATTGCATTCAGAACTGAATTTGAGGAACTTGAGAAGAGCAATCCGAATTTAAGAATAATCAATATTGTAACGGACTCAGGCTCGGCTTGGAAGGGATTATCTAAAAGGATTGATGCGAATATAATAAGAGAATATTCAGATGTGAAGAACGATGTATATTATGTATGCGGTCCTCAGGTAATGGTAGATGCCATGGTAAACATACTTAATTCTCTATCTGTATCGAAAGATAGGATAAAGTTCGAGAATTTTAGCGGATACAAATGATCAATTCGATTTCAAAAAACGATTTATACGATGATAGACTTAATCTGATTGTGAAAAGAATACTAGTAGTAAGAGGAGGACCTGCAGGATGCTCTGCTGCATATAGTGCAGCCGGGCTTGGAGCAGAAGTCATGATTGAAGAGTGCGGAACTTGTGGCTAAACTACTCAAGCATACAGTCGATTTTAAGCCGATACAGACGATTTCAAATTTAGTTACAGTTCTTAATGATAAGGAGGATGTAGTATCTTCGCCCGGCTATATGGTAGATAGAAGAGAATTCGATAGACCTCTTGCATCATTGGCAATTCGGGCAGGCGCGAAAGTTAGCATGAATAAAAAACTTTTATTTAATGGGAATGAACAGTGATTAATGGAATTAAGTCAGAATTTGATTGAGTTTTCTAGTTTCTTCGTAAGATTTTCTTAAAACCTATTTTCAGATTATTTGATTATTTAAATCAACCTCTTCCATATTTTCTACATGTCGTCAGCGCCATTATGCCAGGGGTCATAGTTGTTTGCACCTGGTTTAGTTGGCGCAGGGACAAACGCAGGATCTCCATATAATGCATACATCGAAATCTCTTTCCAATCTGCGCCGTCGCCTGATTGTTTCAACGGCGTTATTGTGCTACCATGTGTTTTTATATACCTGTTTATCATCCATCTATGGGCTTCTCCAAGACTTCCATGTTCTTTCTCATGGTCTAAAAGACCATCCCATACAAACGCAAACACTGCATTATTCTTGTCCCAATCATGGTCCCCTGTGATTAAACCCGTGTAGGCAGTTATATCTTGGAATAGGTCCGAATAGGAAACTTCAGTTGCTCCTATAAATCCTATCGCACCTCCATACAAATAATTTGGCGCAAAGAATCTATCTGTGGAAGTCTCGGTCCCTGAATAAGATACTCCATGGATTTTTGCACATTCGCAGGCTGCAATCATAGTAACCTGCGGCGGGAAGAACAATTCTCTACATTCTGTACCTTCAAGTTTATCGTAAGATTCAGGGTCTGAATTCGGCGAGAGCGCACCCCACATGTAGAAACAACCATGCCAGGAACCATGTCCTCTATATCCCACAAAACCCGATGCCTGTAACGCTGCATTCAAATCAAATTCTACGCTCCCTGTCCCGGTATTAAATGGAAAACCAAACGCCGAAGGACCGTATAATTCACATACCAAGCCCTCGTCTTCCATGTCATCTTTTAGAAATCTCGGCGGTGAAGTTTGCCCTCTCTGATATGTTATCTGATAACCACCAATCGCAGCAGCGTGTTTTGTCCATTCTATGCTCTTCTTTCCGCCATTCGAATATTCAACATCTACACTTCTTACAAACTTATCATACATGTAAGTCCGCACAATCATGTTAGAGGCACCTGCAACATTGTAATTTATTATCCTTCCTACTGCCGCATCCATGGTATAATCATCTTCGTCAAGAAAACCAAATATGGAATCCGATGAGGTAATACCATCTCCTTCTGATGCTGAATAATCAGGAAGTTCCATCTGTGGCACAGATTCTGCGGAGCCTACTATACAAATATTCTTTATAGGTCCATGACTCTTTGAAAGACTTCGTAAAGCAACTAGCATTCCCACTGCTTTCTTATTTATCTCAACAAGTGTCTGATTACCCGCTAAATCGACAATCGAAGGGTCAACAACTTCGCTCCAATTCGTCATAACATACGCACTTCTCTTTGCTGCAATCTCAGCAGCAACTGCTGACATCGTAGGATAATGATACTTCCCTAAATCCAGGTAATCATTCGGATTTGTAACTAAAACATATTCTGCTCTTAAATTATTTTTGGTAAGTAACCTTTCCCATACTTCTTCCTGTGTCTTAAATGTCCTTTCACCTTTTACAATTACTTTATTCTCCTTTACTGCAAGTGGTGCAACCCAGAGCGCTTCCTCATAAGAGGCAACTGTTATTACGCCTTTGAACCCTTTATATCTCGCAAAAATATCTGTCTTCATCGGGTACTTTACTACATTCGAAAACTGTGCCGAGATGGTAGTAAACAAGTTATCATCATTTGTAAATAACAATTTCGGCGCGTTTAGCATACCAATCTGAGCAAGAGTTAATGCCTGATGTGCATCTAAGGTCGAGTTCTGCATTATGAACATTGGTTGGTATTTTCCATTCCATCCTTGTATCGATGATAATGCCGCTACAAATAGAAGTTCGTCTTGTGTCTTTGGTTCTGCAACAAGAATTACAAACTCAGGTGGAAGTTCAAGGTCTTGAACAATTGTTGGCTTGGTTTCTGGGATGTTTATTACTACAAAAATTGTGCCAAGTAGAATAAGGGCGCATGCTCCTATTACTTGAAGTTTTTGTTTTGCGCCTTTTTCCAAGCCGTTATATTTTTCCATCATTCTTTTAAGCATACTTATTACTATGGGAGTCAGGGGTAATAGGTTTTTTGGTAAATCTATTAAATCTACCATTGTTTTTATTCTGTATTTAATCTTTTAAGTGGATACTCTCTCGGTTCCCCTATTTCTATTAAAATCTCTCTATCTGAGACATTTGGGCTTATCATAATAGGCAACTCCCATTTATCTTTCGCATATTCTTTTCCATATTCGTTAGTTACCTCTTTACGAAAAGTGTATATGTTACTAAGGTCAGAGACTTTTAACTCTTTTGTTATCTCTATCTGAATTTCGTTATAGGCACTGTCAAATACTCCAATCTTTTTGTTATTCGAAAATGGGTCTATAACTACCGCAACTGCATTAGCATCAAGAGCACTCCAAGCCTCAAAACTCTTTCTATCAATCCCAGATAAAAATACAGTTAGATTTGGATGTGTATGTATCCAACCAACATTTACCCATTTTGTAGTTCTCATATTTTCTGAGTTAAGCGCGTTTTTTATAAGAACAAGTTCAGAGCCATCAAACTCACAATAACATCTATCTTGCCGCTTTTGTGATGGAAAAAGTGCTATACACGCTCTTGAAACACCTTTTCCTCTCTCCCCAATTAACACACCGCCCCACTCCAGGCTTGGATATGAGGATGCGAATCCTATCAACTGGTCAAACAACTCTGCAACCAAGACCAACTTTTCTATATTCATTTATATTCTCCATCCTTTATTTTCTTTCTTTTATTTCTATCACTTACATCTCTTCCTCTGTCTTTGAGGTATTGTTTTTTAAATGACGTTTTGGTAATTAAACATAACGGTAGGCAAAGAACATTGCCAAGTAAATTATTTATAGTATCAACCCCATTAATTAGATAAGTGATAAAGATGGCCAGATGCTCACTGAGGTTATTTTACATACTTGCGATTGTTTCACTACTTGCCGTTATACCCGTCGGATTAACAATTGCCCAAAATACAACTAGAGCAGTTAATTTCACACTCACTCCAGAAACTACTTACGTAGTAACCAAGCCTGATGGAACTACACCTAACTTGCTCAGTTTCAGAATTACTAACACTGGAACAGAAGCAAGCCAGTATTATATCAATTTCACAATGGATAGTAACATTACCCTAGATGCTCCAGGACTATATACCTCACCCTGGCCTAGCACTCCACTTGGTCCCACTCAATCCACTCTAATTACTTTTACTGTACGCGCTATGCCTAATGCTGAGAATAAAACTCATGCCATAACAGTAAGAGTAAATAGCACAGGCTCCAGTTCTGTCGTCAGAACAACTACCCTATATCTAATTGTCGAATTGGCGCCAGGTGTTGAAGTTGAGGCTCCACCAATTCAAAAAGGGATTAATTCTCAGGAACTCTGTTTTTACTTTAACGTTACCAATAGAGGCAACGGCATGGATAGTTTTAACCTTAAAGCCCGTTCAACTATGGAATCTTGGGGCTGGACAGTCCGTATTGAAAGTTCAGGTGCGGTTTACTTCTTAGCAAATGTCCCTAGAGGCGCAAAACAGATAGTACGCGTTTATCTCACAATACCCGAAGATGCGTCTATGCAGCATCCATCTTGTACCATATATCTTACTGCAAACTCATCTCATGATACAAGCATAATGGACGAGAAATCAACTACCGCGTTGCTTTTGCAAACTCACATAATCGCAGTAGAAGCCACAAGCGAACTCGAAAAATCTGTGATGCCCGACCAATCTGCTGTATTCAGCATGAATGTAATTAACCTGGGAAATGGTCAAGAAGATGTTTCTCTATCATACCAGTGGGTTGACCAACCTCCCGGCTGGCCACTCCCTCAGATATCACCATCTACATTAAAACTCAATCTTGATTATAAGGGTACACAGAACGGGATTAGAGGTGCATCCATCGAAGTTAAAGTGCCCAAAGCAACCCCTAGAGCAACTTATGAGATTCAATTTATCGCAACCTCGCTTGCCAATAGTTCTGTCTTCCGTTCAATTACCTACAAAATAAGCGTTGCAGCCTACTATGGTGTAAACATGAGCATCCCAGAAGAAGCGAGAAGAGTTTCAGGTACCGTAGGAGGAACTGTTGAATTTGCAATCAATGTATCAAATGAAGGGAACGGCGCAGATATGGTTCTCTTTGGCGTCGAAGATTTACCTCAAGGCTGGTCTCATGAAATTCTACTAGGTTCAAACTCAGTAACAGGCGTCTCATTATCATATCTGGAATCTCGACAAATTAAACTTGTAGTGCATATCTCTGATAACTTATCTCTTGCACGCATAGGAACTTATTCTTTTAATTTCACGGTTACTTCTCAGGGTAATTCGTCTAAGATTGTAAGAAATGTATTTGTCGTTGATGTTGTGCAAAAGCACGGCTTGGAGTTTAGAGTAGAATCGAATTTTTCGGTTGTTAATCCATTTGCAGGTTATGCAAAAGCGGTATTCAAGATGCTTATTAAGAATACAGGGAATGGTCCTGACGATTATGATCTAGTCTTGGCTCCGGGCATTTCAAAATCATGGGGTTCTATTCCTATGATGCAAGCACATGTTCAGGCTGACGATACTCAACAAGTGCTCCTTACCATTTCTGTTCCTACACATGCCGAAAAAGGCGAGTATGTAATTACGGTATATGCAATTTGTTCAAGCGACCCACTTATCAACCAATCGATATCAGTTACTGTAAGAGTAGTTAAATGCGACCTTGCAATCCAACCTGCGATCGTGGGTATAGATGATACAATCGAACAACAGGTATCTGTCCAACATGGTAAACAACTCACTTTGTGGGTAAATGTTAACAATACCGGAGAAGAAACTTTAGAGAACGTTACCGTTCAATTTTTGGATGGAGATGTTCCGATTGGGTATTCGAATATCTCTTCAATATCGCCAAAAGAGATAGTAAAGGCATCTATTACTTGGCTTGCAACAGGTTATACAAACCATCGAATTAGCGCTGTTGTAGACCCTTATGGTGTCTTTCCAGAAATGGTTGAATCAGATAATAGTGCAAAAGTCGAAATCCTAGTTCTCGAAGAACAAACCAACGATAACAATATTAGTGAAGAAACACCCTGGCTTGCAATTATTGCAGTTCTTATTCTAATCTCTGCAGTGGTAGCGGTTGCTTTGTTCTTTGTAATTAGAGCAAAAAAAGCGGAAAAAAGTAAGAAAGTAGATGAAGAATTATATATAAGCATATATGGCAAAACCCCTGATGGACGAGTTGTAGAAAATGTAAGACCTGTCCAACAACCTCAACAAGAAGTATACTCATCTCCAGTTGTTGATGTCAACTCTGAAGAATATAGGCGCATTTATGGCACACCAACTCAGCAGTCTGCTTATACGCCTTATCCTACTTACAACCAAATGCAGGCAAGCACACAACCATACCAAACACAACCAAGCCAACAAGGACAAAGTTATTCATCAGGATACACTACTCAACAATCAGGTGCATATGGACAATACCAGTCTTATGATTCTTATAATACCTATCCCACTTATACACCGCAACAAACGCAGAATTATCCAAACTACACACAAGACAACACACAGAGACAAGGTCCGAGGATTGTAAAATAAAATCGAAACATAAATGAAATTGAATTTTTATATCGTAATATTTGATGGAGAAAATATCGAATAAAGGTAGCAATCGTTCCTTGAAAATTCTTGCTAAGTTGTTTAACAAGAAAATATACGGCATTCTTGAGATATTCTTCGGTGGTTTTGTATTTGTATTTTTTCTCATCGTTACCTATGAAGATGTAAGAATTCGAGGAATCACAGGTGCGATAATATTCTGGCTTGGAACTGCTTTCTTTGCTTTTCTTCTCATGCTCGACGGTTTCTTGAATTATTTTAGAGAAAGAAGCAAACAAAAACATGCTCCTTAAGAGAAATATAAATCAAAGCAAAATGCTATTCTCTATAGAATATGGCAGATAAAGGAGAAATTCTTGGCTCTCTTAGAGTTCTTGGACTTGAATTCTGGGGAGTATCCATAGGCTTGGGATATATTGGCTGGTCAGTTGCAAGCAACTCTTTCTATCCGACAACAAAATTTATTCTTGCCTCAATTATCTTAGGTCCTCTTTTAGGTTCATTCACTTTTCTTATCAATAATTCATTCGATAAAAAATTTGATTCTCAAAATCCAAGAAAAATAGGTTCTCCGATAGTTTCAGGAAAGTTATCTACAAAAAACGCCCTCAATCTTTCATTCCTCTCAGCACTTTTTGCAGTTTTGTTTTCCTTTTTCTTAGGCATACAGTTCTTTTTCCTATCTCTATGCATGATTATCATAGCCTATATCTATTCTGCATATCCCATAAGGTTAAAAGAACGACCATGCTTGGACTTGCTCTCTACCTCAGTTGGCTTGGGTATTCTCTGTCCTCTTGCAGGGTATTCAATTGAGCAATCTATCGTGAAGTTCCCAACTTGGTATCTTTTGGCTATTTTTCTTATAATGGCAGGGCTGTATCCTCCAACCACAGTTGCAGACCATAATACAGATATCCTTGCAGGCGTACGAACCTTTGCAGTCTATTTCGGAAAGAAAAAGGCAATTTTCATAGGCGTTTTTCTGTTTGCATTTGGACATTTAATCATAGTTATTGAGAGTTTGTTTGGTTATGTACTTTCACCTCAAATTTTAACATATACGTGGACATCTTATCTTCTCTCACCAATTGCTTATTTTTTCATGCTGAAATTTAATTCTCACGACGATATAATAAAGTTTCTTTTTGCAATAACCATTCTTGAAATTCCAGGTCCTCTTTTTTTATCTGCCCTGAATGCTCGAGTATTCGTTCCGTAAAGATTTTACCTATCTATTCTTATATGTAGATGGAGGTTTTAAGATGGAACTGAAAAGTATAAAGATAGAAAAACCAGCAGATGTAAATATGATTTTAGGAATGGCTCATTTTATAAAAACAGTAGAAGATTTGCACGAGGCGCTTGTAAATTCTGTTCCTTCGATAAAATTTGGGATTGCATTTTCAGAAGCGACCAAGCCATGCCTCGTACGCCTGGAAGGTAACGATGAAAGATTGAAAGATTTGGCTGCTAAGAACATCATGAATATAAGCGCAGGACATTCTTTCCTAATCTTCATAAAAGACGCATTTCCAATAAATGTACTCAATGCAATTAAAAGAGTGCCAGAAGTTGTCAATATCTTTTGTGCAACAGCAAACGAAGTCGAGGTAATAGTTGCAGAAACTAATCAAGGAAGGGCCATACTTGGCGTAGTAGATGGTTACATGCCTAAAGGGATAGAGTCCGAAGAAGATAAAAGAACGAGAAAGAGTTTCTTAAGACAGATAGGTTACAAACTTTAGTAAGAATGAAGACTAACAATCTTCCCATCTAAATTGTCCATCATAGAATTTAGCAAGGATTTCATGGGGAATATTTTCTATCCCAACGATATTATATTTTTTCTTCACCTCTTCTACGATATTCTTACCCAGGCTAAGTTCAGGTAACTTTCTTTTCAAAAGTTCTTCTGCAGTTCTATATTCTCTTGATATCTCTACCGTCCAAATTCCATTCTCAATATAAGGCTTGGATAAGGCTTTTTCTGACATTTTCCATTTCTTTATGAAACTTTCAGAATTGCCCTTTCCATATTCAGGGCCATGATGTTTCTTTGCATTCGAATATTCCCAACATTCAAGTTCGAATATAAGCATTATATCATTCTCTGCAAAATATTTACTTCTTATTGGTTTGAAGCCGTTTTCTTCGAGAACATTCCTTATACATTTTTCTGCTCTTCTTAACTGTGAAAATAGATTGTCTGCAACGATATTTGGTTTACCTGTAGTTATAGCAACTATCCTAGTCCCTCTCTGCTTAATCTTCCTGTCTAATTCTTCTCTGCTCATCTTCTTTTCTTTAGGATAGAAGAACTCCAATTTAGGCGTTTCGTAATACCTTTCACATGCATAAGTGAATATTAGAAAATTATCCAGAGAAACAGGCGATGCTACATTTCTCTTTATATCTACGGGGTCTATGAATATCAGAGGGTCTGTAAATCTAGAATAGTATCTCTCATCGATTTTATCTATAGACAACTTAGTACCTTTTCTAAATCTTCTACAATTTTCTATAACATTCGAAAAACTACCAAATTTTATTATGAAAAGTTCACAAAGATATCCCGAGAATCCCTGCACCTCTGCCTCGGCACCATAAATTCCGAGACCTTTAAGAAACCTCTTTAGCAAAAGCACATCGTCGATTTTTTCATTGGGGAGATTTTTCTTTACATATTCCGTATGAAACGGTGTTCTATCGACAGCGCTCATTAACTCGGTTGTTGTCTCAAGAGCATAGCAAGGTACTAAATCAACCTCAAAACCTTCGAACTTTCCATGAACATAAGGATGCTCTGCGTATCTCTCTTCACCACCCCCTAAAACTGCTCGCCCAATCTCCAAGCCATAACGTTCGAGTTCTTCTCTACTCATAGAAACAGGAAATGCCATGAAAATGTCGACATCAGGGTTCTTCATGTATGTTCCTTTAGCAACAGAGCCTACAAGTATCGGTTTTATGCATACACCTTTTATTTCTGCATGAAATTTAACTAAATCTATAAGTTTCTTTACCGCTTCAACTACCCTTTTTTGTTCATCTTCAGAGGGTTTTATCTTAGACAATACTTCTTTCTCAATCTTTTTCCTTATTTCTTCATTCGTAATTTCAACCCCTACCTAAAATTTTTCTATATACCTTAAACATATAATTAAATGATTATTGACTTATCAAATCTACTTTTATTTCGGTCTTCATATCTACATTTTTTGAGTATGCATCAGGGATATCAATTATTGCACACATGTTATTCTTTGCAGGACCTGGATTTACAAATACAGTCTTTCCATCTCGTTCAACACCTACTGATTCATGAATATGGCCTGATATGAATAGGATAGGTTGGTATTCCTTTACTATACGCAACAAAGAGACCGAGCCCAAGCCTGAACCCCTGCTTGGAATACTGTCTAAATGCCCTTTTGCAGGTGTGTGCGAAACTATAATTGCACGAGGAACAATTACTTTCTTAAGTTCGTTATATATCTCCTCTTCTTCGAGTTCAAAGGGTGTACCGAACGGTGTAGAAATCGAACCGCCCAAGCCCACAAACTCAAAGTCTTTGTATTTCTCTCTTGAAAAATGCAGGCATTTTGCCTTGCTTTTCTTTATTTCTTCGATAACATTCGGGGGGTCGCAATTCCCAGGTACGGCAAATTTAGGTAATGGTATAGCATCTAAGAATTTTCTTGCCCAAGACGGAGGACCAAAGTTTGTTATGTCCCCTGATATGGTTACAATTTCAGGCTTGAACATATCGAGCCATTCACGAACTGCATACTTTACAGATTCAGAACCATGTATATCGGTAATTGCCAATATCCTCATATTGGATGCTTATCATTTTTGAGATATATTAAATGTTTCATTCTTTTTTATGGAGTATCCCGAAATTACTTCCTCTCGGAGAAAAGTAAAAGTTCTCCAGAGTTTAGAGCACGAAAATTATTTCGCAGGATTTTGTTACTCATTGAATCGCCTCGCAAAGACACAAAGC
>Ga0078972_1005835_pt1 | contig 30468 bp, 27 predicted proteins | sample YelNatPaOPGAMG01_FD_67568 | JGI IMG/M metagenome (GOLD analysis project Ga0078972, IMG submission 67568) | Hot spring thermophilic microbial communities from Obsidian Pool, Yellowstone National Park, USA - OP-RAMG-01 (SPADES assembly) (version 2) | ecosystem: Environmental > Aquatic > Thermal... | reverse complement strand
CATTTTTCATAGGTATTAATACCATCGGTGTTAAAGAGAGTATCTTTTAGATGAAAGAAAAGAGATTTCCAAGAAGTTTGATTTTGCGGTAAGTACCGTACCTTGAATCTGCACTGAAACTTAATGAATAGGTTGCAGGGGAAAGTCGATTCACTCGGGCTGGGGGGACTTGAACCCCCGGCCTCTTGGTCCCGAACCAAGCGCGCTAGCCACTGCGCTACAGCCCGAAAAAAATACCCCCGCACGGGCGGGGGAGTTTACGGGAGCGACGGGACTTGAACCCGCGATCTCCGGCTTGACAGGCCAGCGCGATAACCAGCTTCGCTACGCCCCCATGGGTGGAATGCACTATACAGAAATTAAACCAACCTGTCAATATGGGCATGGATATTGATTCTTTCCCAGCTTTTTGATTAACTAGATAAACCGGGAGGAAAAAACTATGAGTGATATACTCTGGTCGGAAAAGCAAAAAGCGACCTGGCGGAATAAAGTAGGGTTGGCCGAAATGTTGAAAGGCGGGGTCATCATGGATGTGGTGAACGCCGAACAGGCCAAGATTGCCGAGGAAGCGGGAGCCGTGGCGGTAATGGCCCTGGAACGGGTTCCTGCCGATATTCGAGCCCAGGGGGGAGTCGCACGGATGTCGGATCCCAAGCTGATCCGGGAAATCCAGGATGCGGTGAGCATCCCTGTAATGGCCAAGTGCCGGATCGGCCATTTCGTGGAAGCTCAGATTCTGGAAGCCTTGGGAGTGGACTTCATCGACGAAAGTGAAGTGTTGACTCCGGCAGATGACCGGTACCATGTGTACAAGCACGATTTCAAGGTTCCATTCGTATGCGGGTGTCGGAACCTGGGGGAAGCCTTGCGGCGCATCGCGGAAGGAGCGGCGATGATCCGCACGAAGGGAGAAGCGGGAACGGGCGACATCGTGGAGGCGGTGCGGCACATGCGGACGGTGATGGACGAGATTCGCCGAATCCAGCATCTACCCATTGAGGAACTGATGACCGCGGCCAAAGAGATGGGTGCCCCCTTCGAATTGGTACTGGAGGTAGCCCGGAAGGGGAAACTGCCCGTACCGAACTTTTCCGCAGGGGGGATCGCTACGCCGGCCGATGCGGCCCTTATGATGCAGTTGGGTGCGGAGGCAGTGTTCGTCGGTTCGGGAATTTTCAAATCGAAGAATCCGGCCAGAAGGGCTAGGGCCATTGTGGAAGCTGTTACCTACTACAACGATCCAGTGAAGCTGGCAGAAATCTCCACAGACCTCGGAGAACCCATGCTGGGCATCAGTGCCAGAACCTTACCGGAAGGGGAACAGTTGGCGGTTCGAGGGTGGTAATGGCAAAAGTTGGTGTGTTGGCTCTGCAGGGAGATTTTGAAAAGCATATCCAGGCGCTGGATCGTCTCGGTGTACCTGCCGTGGAAGTTCGGGAAAAGTCCCAATTGGAAGAAGTCGATGGTCTGATCATTCCCGGGGGGGAGAGTACCACGATCGGGAAACTTCTGGTACGGTATGGGATGCTAGAACCTATGCAGACCTTTGCAAAGGAAGGAAAGCCGATCTTCGGAACTTGCGCAGGCACCATCCTTCTGGCAAAGGAGATCGAGGGCAGTAATCAGGATAGGATCGGGGTTTTGGATATTGCAGTCAAGAGGAACGCCTACGGCAGACAGATCGAGAGTTTCGAAGCCGATATCTTTGTACCCAAGATAGGCGAACTGCCCATCCGCGGGGTGTTCATTCGCGCACCGATCATCAAGCATATCGAGGATGGAGTGGAAGTTCTGGCACGATTTGGAGACAGTCCTGTCCTGGTGAAACAGGGGAAGATCCTCGCAGCCACCTTTCATCCCGAACTGACCAACGACACCCGTATCCACGCCTTCTTCCTGAGCCTGTTTCCAGGGGAACCTTCTTGAACAAGGGGTCTCCCTGACATACATGTCAAAAAAGGAAGTATAGTTCGATGCAGGTAATCGTGGCGAAATATTCTGGGTTCTGCCCTGGAGTGATGCAGGCCGAGGATATGCTACTCTCCACCCAGGAGAAGAAAAAAGAAAAGATCTACGTCTACGGATACCTGATCCATAACCATACGTACATCGATTACCTCTCTTCCTTAGGGATTACAACGGTGGAAGAACTGGAATCGGTAGAACCCGGCAGCCTTCTGGTGGTACGTACCCATGGGATCGATCGTAAGCTGGAAGAGAAATTGCGGGCTCAGTATGCGCTTCTCGATCTCACCTGCCCCAAGGTGAAGCGGGTGCAGAAGATCATTCAATCTTATGCTCAAAAAGGATACTTCATCGTGATCACGGGGAAACAGGAGCACCCCGAGGTGAAAGGACTGGTGAGTTATGCCGATCGGTTTACCGTGATCGAGAAAGAGTCCCAGATTCTCGGGGTGATACAGGAACTGGACAAAGAATCGAACCTTTCGATTCTCATCATTTCCCAGACTACAGGGGATCGTACCCTTTTCGAATCCACGATCAACGCCTTCCAGGAAGCTGGTTCGGTGAAAGGATGGAAAGTGGAGGTCCACGATACCATCTGTTCCATTACAGCCCTCCGGGAGCGGGAGGCCCTAAAAAATGTAGACAAAGTGGATGTCACCTTCGTGGTAGGGGACAGGCTTTCTTCCAATGCTACGAAACTCTACAATACCTTACGTTCCAAATCACCCCATGTGTACTTTATTGGTTCCTTGGAAGACCTGAAAGATTTGAAACTCGACTATTCCCGGTGGAATACCGTACAGGTGGTTTCCTCTTCCTCCACCCCCGCCTTCGTCGAGAAGGAAATCGTGTCTTACCTCGAAGCTCTTTGAAGGGTACTGATCTATTTCCCCCGATTGCGATTGTATTCGACCAGTTGGAAGAGTTTTTCCCTCCATTCCGGAGCAACCCCCAATTCCGCGATGATCCTTCGGGATTCCTGCTCCAGCGTGTCCATTAGGCGATCTACCCGTTCCTTCACTTTCGTTTCCGTTAGCAGGGAGCGAAGAAACAGAAGGTCTTCCCTATGAATTGGGGAGGAGCCGAAGAGTTTTTGGACCCGCTTTCGGTTTTCCCCCTGCACTGTCTGGAATAGGTAGTACCGGTAGAGGGTTTTCTTATTGGAGATTACATCGGAACCGACTGGCTTTCCCACTTCTTCCGCATCTCCGAAAAGGCCCAGTTCGTCATCCTTCAACTGGAACAGGATTCCCATTTTTTCGCCCAGGAGGGCAAGGTCTTCTAAGGTAGAAGAGGGGGCTTCCGCCAGAATTCCCCCTGCCATGAGGGGGAGGGAAAAGGTGTAGCGACCGGTTTTGTATCGGTAGAGGGAGAGGATCTGTTCCTCTGTAGGGGATGCTTCTACCCCTCCATAGTATACATCCTCCATCTGAGCGAATCCCACGTAAACGAGTTCCCTACTAAACAGTTTCAAGAGGGATTGCAGGAGCTCTATAGGAACTTCCAGGGTGCCCAGCAATTCGAAGGCAAGGAAGAGAGCCACATCCCCTACGCAAATGCCCAGGCTGTCGGCGAGGTGTTCCGTTCTTTGCCCTGCCGACGCTCCTCCCTGGGACTTCAGAACTTCCCTGTACTGGGCATGTATGGAGGGTTTTCCCCTTCGGAAAAGGTCCTGATCCATGATATCGTCATGGATCAGGAAGGCTGCTTGAAATAGTTCCATGGCAGCCCCCACCTGGAGGGACTGCTGGCCCCGGGAGCCTCCATACATTTCATGTCCAACGGATACCAGTGCACCCCGGATCATCTTTCCCCTGGAAAGGTATTCCTGTAGCCGATCCACGGTGTCCGGTCCCCAGGCATTGATCCTTTCCGCATCCTGTTTCACCTGTTGCAGGAAGGATGCGAAGAGGTTGTTGATCTCGGATTTTTTTTTCGATAGATAGGTGAGCATGATTTTATCTTAAAGGATTCCAGGATTTTTTCCAATACGGGTTATTTTTTATATTTTAAGCTATCTAATCCAAAGAATAGGGTAGAATCTCTTTAATATGTTTCATTTTATAGATAAAAAATTATATAATTAAGAAAATTGTTATAGAATTATTCATTTTTAGAGGTATTTATTGGGAAATCTAGTTGACATTGTGGTAAAATTTTCTTATATAGAGGGTATTCACGGAGGGTCGCATGATAAAGAAGCAACGTACCGGTGCCGAGGTGATCATCGAAACGATCGAACAGCATGATGTATCCTACATTTTTGGGCTACCTGGCGGAAGTGCCATACCGATTTTCGATGCATTGGTGGATTCTTCGATCAAATTTATCCTAACTCGGCACGAACAGGGGGCTGCCCATATGGCGGACGGGTATGCCCGGGTTTCGGGAAAGCCGGGAGTGGTGCTGGTAACCTCGGGCCCGGGGGCAACCAATACCATCACCGGGATCTTCACTGCCCAGATGGATTCTGTGCCGTTGGTTGTCATCTGTGGACAACAGGTCACCGCCAATCTAGGGATGGATGCCTTCCAGGAGGCGGATATCTTTGGAATTTCTTCACCCATCGTCAAGCATAGTTACCTCATCAAGAATCCCCACGATATTCCCCGAATTGTGCGGGAAGCTTTCTACCTGGCCAGCAGCGGCCGGCCAGGACCCGTGGTAATCGACGTTCCCAAGAACGTGTCCAGTGCCCTTATCGAACCATCATTCAATGAAGAGTTTCACTTGCCCGGCTATAAAGTGCCCAAAGAGGGGGACTCGTCCTTGATCGAAGAAGCGGCGCGTCTCCTGGAAAAGGCGGAACGGCCGGTGATCATCGCGGGGCACGGGGTGGTAATCTCGGGGGCGGAACGGGCGCTGTTACACCTGGCAGAGAAGATGCGGATTCCCGTTACAAATACCCTTTTAGGAAAGGGTGCTATACCGGAAACTCATGAGCTGAGTCTCGGTATGCCGGGAATGCATGGAACCGCCTATGCGAATATGGCCTTGAACAACTGCGATCTAGTGATGGCTGTCGGTTCCCGGTGGGACGACCGGATCGTGGGGGACATAAAAAAGTTCTGCGTCAATGCCAAAAAGATCCATATCGATATCGATCAGGCGGAAATAAACAAGGTGATCAAGCCGGACGTAGCCATCCTTGGGGATGCCAAACTGGTACTGGAAGAAATGGCAGGCTACCTTAACCCCGGTAAAACCGAACCCTGGCTAAAACAGATCGCGAAGTGGAAAAAACTCTATCCCTTGAAGTACAAAAAAGAAGGGAAGTTGAAAGCCGAGCATGTGATCGAGGAGCTCTACAACCTCACCCAGGGAAAGGCAATCGTAGTGACCGATGTAGGACAGCACCAGATGTGGGCTGCCCAGTACTATCTCGTATCCAACCCCCGACACTGGGTAACATCGGGGGGTGCGGGTACTATGGGTTTCGGTCTTCCTGCTGCCATCGGCGCCCAGTTCGCCGAACCTGAAAAAACTGTGGTGGCCATCGTGGGAGATGGAGGGTTTCAGATGACGCAGTACGAACTTGCCACGGCCGTTATCCATAAACTGCCCATCAAAATACTCATTATCAACAATAAGTATCTAGGCATGGTTCGACAATGGCAGCATCTTTTCTACGACAATCGGCTGTCCGGAGTGGATCTGGAGGGAAATCCCAATTTCGTAAAACTGGCAGAAAGTTATGGGTGCAGGGGGTTCCGGATCAAACGGAGCGCCGATGTTCGAAAGGTCCTTACGGCGGCTCTCGAGTACAACGATGGGCCCTGCGTGATCGATGCCGAGGTCGAGAAGGAAACCAACGTATTCCCCATGATCCCCGCGGGGGCAGGTCTCGGTGACATGATCCTGGAAGCACCGAAAACGACGAAACTGGCGAAACCGGTGGGAGGTACATAGGATGGACGCTATTGCCACAACCAACAATATAACCAACAATGTCAAAAAACATACCATCAGTCTTCTGGTCAGTAACAAGCCGGGAGTGCTAATACGGATTGCGCTGGTGTTTGCCCGAAGAGGGTACAACATCGATAGTCTGGTGGTGTCGGAGTCGCCGGATCCAGCCTTTTCTACCATGAATATTTCTGCCACCGGGGATTCCAAAACCCTGGAACAGATTCTGAAGCAGCTGAACAAACTGGTGGATGTAATCCACGCGCGGGACCGCACGGATGAGGACATTATCCAGCGGGAACTCGCCCTCATCAAGGTACGGTGTGCACCGGAGGTCCGCACGGACATCCTTCAGATCGCCCGGGCCTTCGATTGCAAGATCCTCGATCTGTCCGAAAAAACGGTAATCCTGCAGGTGGCAGGGAAAACGGAAAAAATCGATGCGGTGAACAAGATCTTCGAACCCTATGGGATCATCGAAACGATGCGGACAGGAAAAGTCCTTATGGCCCGAGGGGAGGAATACACACCCTAACCGTATTTTTTCGTCCCATTTTTCATTGGATCTATTCTGGGGATCGTAGCCTAACCGATACGATAGACAAGATGCTTAAGTTGTGTACTTCCCTTGCCTCAGGGTGAACCCGAAGAGTTTGCAGTCCAGGGGGCCATTCTTCAGTGCATACTTCTTGAAGGGGCGAAGTCCGATGTGCTTAGCCGCTTCCGGGTTTCCGCTCAGGATCCAGGCCTGCACGCCTGCATACTTCTTTTTCAGGGTGTCGCCGATGGTGCGGTACAGGGTTTCGAGTTCGGGATCCTTAAGCCGTTTCCCGTAGGGAGGATTCATCAGAAGGAATCCCCCCTGTTCCGGGGGAAAGGGAGGAGGGAGGGCCTCGAAGGCTCCCGGAAAGAGCCGCACCTTGCCTTGAAGTCCCGCCCGGCTCAAGTTCCGCCGGGTAATCTCCAGCGCATTCGGGTCCCTGTCGCTTCCAAAGATGCTACATTCCGTGGGAACCCCTCCCGTTACAGCCGAATTAGCGGCAGGTCTTTTTCCCACCTTCGACCGTTCAGCAGACTCTTCCAATTCCTTTCGAACCTTTTCGTACAGAGATTTGTCGAAGAGTTTCCAGTTCTGGAAGGCGAAGTGGGTTCGCAGGATACCGGGCGGGATTCCGTAGGCCATGAGCCCTGCCTCGACAAGAAACGTGCCAGACCCGCACATGGGATCGTACAGGGGAAAGTTCGGTGCCCACCCAATGAGTTTCAGGATCCCCGCGGCCAGCACTTCGTTCACAGGGGCCAGGTTTTTTTCCAGCCGGTACCCCCTTCGGTGGAGGGATTCCCCTGAGGTGTCTAACGAAAAGACTCCCACCTTTCCTTCAATATGGAGGTGTATGGGTAGGTGAGGAGCGTGGGGATCCACCGAGGGCCGTTTTCCGAAGGTCTCGGAAAAGCGGTCTACCACCGCATCCTTCACGGCAAGAGGCAGGTATCGAGGGCTTGCCCAACTAAGCATCGGGCAGGAAACGGATACAGCGATCGTCTTATGGGGGTGTATGAAGTGTTCCCAGGGAATACTTTTCGCTTCCCGATACAGTTCCTGGACCGATTGGATAGGGGCCCGATGGATCTCCCACAGCACCCGCAGGCCGGTGCGTAGGGAAAGGTTCAGACGGTAGACCGATTCCTCTGTACCGGAGCAGGTAACAGCCTGCCGCGCCTTGTCTAACACCTGCATGCCTAGGGAACGGAGTTCCTGTTCCAGTACGGGCTCCAGGCCGGATAAGGTGGTGATAGTCAAGGGGATCCGCATGAGCGCACTATACGATACAAACTTTGCTCCTGTATACTGTATTTCCATGAAACTCTCCCTCCAACTTCGAATCACCCTGGTGGTTTCCCTCCTCATCCTCATTGCCCTGGGTCTGGAGACCCTGCTGATCAAGCGGTACTTCGAATCCTATATCGTTACCCAAACGGGAAATCGGGTGCTTTCCATCGCCACTACAGTCGCTCAGGATCCGGACATCATCGAAGCTTTCCAGCTTCCGGATCCTTCCAAACGGATCCAGCCCTTTGCAGAGAAAGTACGGATGCTCACAGGCACTTCCTACGTGGTTGTGTTCAACATGGAAACCATCCGGTACTCCCATCCAGTTCCCGAGCGGATCGGACAGCACTTCGTGGGCGGAGACGAGCAGGATGCCTTACAGGGTAAGCGGTATGTGTCCCAGGCACGGGGCACCTTGGGAGTGTCCCTCCGTGCCTTCGTTCCCATCTACAATCAGGAACGACAAATCGGGGTGGTTTCCGTAGGGCAACTCCTGCGGGATCTGGAGACGGAAAACGAGAAGGTCACCTCCATCCTGAAAATCGCCCTCTCCGTGAGCCTGGGGGTGGGCGCCATGGGAGCCCTGTTACTTTCCCGGAATATCAAGAAAACTCTCTTCGGTCTGGAACCGGCAGAAATAGCCACGGTGCTGCAGGAGCGGAACATCATTCTTTCTTCCATCAAAGAGGGGGTAGTCGCGGTGGATCGGGAAGGTAGGGTGATCCTGATCAATGAAAACGCAAAGAGCCTACTGGGACTCGATCGGATACCCGAAGGGTGCAGGGTGCAGGATCTCATTCCTGGTTCCCGTTTGCCTACAGTGATCGAAACCCGGACACCCGATCTGGACGAAGAGCAGATCGTGAACAATCGAGTGCTTCTGGTAAACCGCTTCCCCATGGTATCCAAGGGGGAGGTCATTGGAGCGGTGGCAACCTTCCGGGATATGAGCGAGATACGTTCCATGGCAGAGGAATTGACTTCCGTGAAACAGTACGTGGAAGGATTGAGGGCGCAGCACCATGAGTATCTCAATCGGCTCCATGTGATCGCGGGCCTTCTCCAACTCAAGGAGTATCGGAAAGCGGTGGATTTCGTTCTAGACACGGTACAAAAAGATCAAGGGGTACTGGATTACCTACGAACCCATGTGAAAGAACCTGCGATCTCGGGCCTGTTACTCGCAAAGATCACCACTGCGAGGGAACACAACATCGAGATACATGCAGAGGGGATCATCCCGCCGATCCGGAAGGAAATCGTGGGCTCCCTGGTTACGGTGTTGGGGAACCTGATCCAGAATGCCATCGAAGCCTTGCGGGAGAGCTCGAGGCTGCCCAGGAGAATAGAAATCCTCTTTTCCAATTCGGAAAATCGATTTACCCTGCAGGTAAGAGACACGGGGCCGGGCATACCGCAGGAAATACAGAATCGAATGTTCCAAAGGGGCTGCACCACGAAACAGGAAGGTAGGGGAATGGGCTTGTACCTTACAAAGCAGCAGGTGGAATGGATGGGAGGAACCATTTACTTTCGAACTTCCGTGGAGGGTACGGTTTTCATTCTAGAGCTGCCCAAGGAGAGGGTCCAACTATGATTCGGGTCTTGATCGTAGAGGACGATTTCCGGGTTGCGGAGATCAACCGGAAAATGACGGAACGGGTGAGCGAGTTTTCCGTAGTGGGTACGGTAGGAACGGGTACCGAAGCCCTGCAATTCGTGACGGAGAATCCCGTGGATCTAGTCTTATTGGATGTGTTCCTTCCCGATAGGGCGGGAATCGATGTATTGAAGGATATCAGAAAACGGGAACTGCCTATTGATTTCATCCTGGTTACCGCGGCCCATGACAGTAAGACAATCCAGGAGGCTTTACGGTACGGTATCGTTGATTACCTGATCAAACCGATCGACATGGAACGGTACCACCAAACCTTGAAAGTGTATCGGGACCAACGGACAACCTTTCAGCAGGAATCCGAATTGGACCAGAGGGTAGTCGATTCGGTACGGATGGGAGGAGGGCCTTCCCCAACATGCCTACCGAAAGGGATTTCGGCTCCTACCCTTAAAAGGGTGCTGGATGCCGTCCACACTTATGAACAAGTACCCTTTACCCTGGATGAAATGGCCGCCTATGCTTCTATTTCTAAGATCACTGCCCACAGGTACCTCGAGTTCCTCCATCGAACGGGTACCCTAGGGAAAGAGTACAAGTATAACAGGGTGGGACGCCCCACCGCCCTCTATTTTCCCAAAGAGCGGCAGGGCAGCCCTTAAGATCTTCAGCTTGGCGCTCTGGGCTACCCGGAGTTCACTCTACCCGGTCGCTTCCCTGCAACCATCATCTTCCTCACCCCTTCAACAGCCTTGGCACGAAAAGGATGATCTGGGGCACGAAGGTAAGGAGCAGTAGATCCAAAAGAAGGGCGTAGAGGAAGGGGAGTGTAGCTTTTACCACCCGTTCGATCGGTACCTTCGTGATAGCACTGGCCACGAATAGGTCTAGCCCCACGGGAGGAGTGATGCAGCCGATGGCGAGGTTTACCACCATAAGAACTCCGAAGAATACAGGATCGATCCCGAAGGAATGCACGATGGGTAGAAAGATGGGAGTTAGAATCACCACTGCCGCAGAGGCGTTCACCATGGTGCCCGCGATGAGGAGAATGATGTTTACTGCGATCAGGAATAGGGCAGGGGTTTTGATGATAGCGATTACTTCCCTGGCAATCCGTTGGGGAAGCTGAAGGTTGGTGAGCATCCAGCCGAACACATTGGCAGCTCCCACGATGAACATGATGATTGTAGAGGAAATCACTGCCTTGAAGAGAATTTCAGGAAAATCTTTCAATTTTAACTCTTTATAGATGAACATGCCGACCAAGATCCCATACACGGCAGCCACTGCAGCAGCTTCGGTGGGGGTAAAGATCCCCCCATAGATTCCCCCGATGATGATCACCGGTGTGAGGAGGGCGAAGAAGGAATCCTTGAAGGACACCCACACCCGTTTCCAGGAGAACTTTCCTTCTCCCGCCCATCCTTTCTTCCGGGCGATGAAGTAGCTGACGAAGCACATGGTGATACCCATGAGGAATCCGGGGGCAAACCCTCCCACGAAGAGTTCCCCAATAGAGACTCCTGCCACCACACCGTACACCACCATCGTGATGGAAGGGGGAATCACGATCCCTACGGTACCCCCCGCGGCCACCACTCCCGTGGCGAACTCCCGGTCGTACCCTTTCTTCACCATTTCGTCGATCATGGTGGAACCGATGGCTGCCGTAGTGGCGGCGGAGGAACCGGAAATGGCCGCAAAGAACATTCCCGATACGGCCACTACCTGGGCAAGCCCTCCGGTGAGGGATCCCACGATGGACTGGGCAAAGTTCACCAGCCTGCGGGTTACTCCCCCTGCGGACATGAAAGCTCCTGCCAGCATGAAAAAGGGAACGGCCATGAAGGAAAAGGAATCGATCCCCATGTACATCATCTGTGCTACCATCACCTGGGGAAGATTCAATTTTACCAGGAGAAACGACACGGACAAGCAGAGGGAAAATGCCACGGGAACCCCAACCAGAGTGAGAAGCATGAAGAGAAGTATCAATAAATAGTCCATGATTACCCCCCTAAGTTTTGGCCTGATTGCTGGAATGGGATCGGATTTCCTTGAAGAGTCGAGCTGTGTCCCGTATCAGGTAGAAGAGCATCAAAAGGGAACTGAAGGGAATGATGGCATACACAATCCCCATGGGAAGATCCAGACCAGGAGAACGCTGGAACATCATGGTATCCGCCATCTTGTATCCCTGGATGAGGAGTATGAGGATGAAGATATAGCTGCAAAATTTAATGAACAGTTCCAGTAAAACTCCTATCTTTTTCCCCTTCCAGCGGTTAAGAAGGAATTCCACAGCCAGATGCCCGTTTTCTCCCATGATAAGAGCTCCTCCGATGAAGACTGACCATACGAACAGGTATCGGGCAGCCTCCTCTGCCCACTCGGCGGAATAACCGAACAGGTAACGAGTAAGCACTTGACTGGAAATGATGAGAAGCATCAGCGACATTGCCACTACCGAAACCCAATAGAGAGCGGTACGGAGGGCGACAAAGATCTTATTCATAGTATGTTATTTTTTCTTCAGGGCGTTGATTTTGGCTAGGTTGTCCCTGCCTACCGAATCGGCAAACTCGTCATGAACTTTTTTCGTGGCTTCCATGAAGGGCTTCCGATCTACCTCGGTCACTTTCATTTTCCCTGTGGCTCGTATTTTGTCCCAATACACCGAATCTTCCTTCTTGGAAAGTTCCCGCTGCCAGGCAATGGACTCCTTGGCCGCTTCCCAAAAAATGGCCCGCACCGGTTCGGAGAAAGCGTTCCACTGTTTCATCGAGACGAGCATCGGTTCCGGAGCATAGCAATGGGCGGTGAGGGAAGCGTATTTCTGCACTTCGTAGAATCGTTGGGTGTAGATGTGAGCGGCGGGATTCTCCTGTCCGTCCACCACTCCCTGCTGCAGGGCGGTGTAGAGTTCACCAAGGGACATGGGAGTGGGAGAAGCGCCGAGAGCTTTCATCATGGAGACGAAGATCTTGTTGGTCTGCACGCGGATCTTCAGGCCTTTCATGTCTTCCGGTGTCTTGATTTCCCGAACATTGTTGGTCATGTGGCGGACGCCGTTTTCCATGTATCCCAGCAGTTTCAGCCCCTTGGGTTCCAGTGCTTTTCCCAGATCCATTCCCACGGTGTCGAGAGATTTGTACGCATGGTCCAGATCTTCGAACAGGAAAGGCAGGTCGAACAGGCTGATCTGCGGCTGGAATTGCCCCAACGCCGCGGTGCCTACCAGGGCCATATCGATGGTTCCGTAGATCAAGCCCTCGATGAGGGTTTTCTGATCTCCGAGCTGGGAAGAATGGAAGGTTTTGATTTCGATTTTCCCTCCCGATTTCTTCTTTACCAGATCGGCAAAGTAATCCCCGCCCCGGGCATAGGGGTGGCTAGGCTCTGCGATATGTCCTAGCCGTAGAGTCATGGAAGGGATTTCTCCCGCCACCGCCTTGGAAGAAGCGCTTTCTTTCCCTCCCCCTGCGAAAGTCCACGCAGGGATAAGCAGAACAGCAACCAGTAGAATTAAAGCTCGTTTCATGTATCTCCTCCTATACGGATAGAATCATGGGACACATTCTGGGGTGATTGGGAAGATCTGTACACAAAACGAACGTTTTTTTCATTGATTTCATTTATTTCACCGTGGATTGACATAGCGTGGGAATTGTGTATTTAAAACGTACGAGGGATACCGATGATGCAATATCCCGTGCAGGAATTCTCGAACCTCTCCTTTCGATACAGGGTGGCTCTTTTCACTAAGGTAATTCTTTTCTTCATCTTTGTTTCTACTTTCGGATGTGGACAAACAGAAAAAAACCTATCGATTGCATCAAAGGGAAATGTCAAAGAGAAATTTATCGTTGGATTCAGTAACGGATTTTCGGGTAACTCCTGGAGGGCTGAAATGTTGGCATCCCTCCAACAGGAAGCGGTTAAGCATCCGGAAGCGGAGCTGATCGTCCTGGATGGAGAGGGAAGCATCAATAAACAAGTAATGGATATCGAAGCCCTGATTGCAAGAAAGGTAGATGCAATTCTCTTGATCCCCAACTCGGAGGTAGCGATCGTCCCAGTATTGAAGAAAGCGATTGTCATGGGGATCAAGGTTGTGCACTTCAATTTGCCCCTGGAGGATCCAGAGTGCTACCATGTATACGTGGGGCCGGATGAAAAAGAACGAGGAAAGATCTGGGCCCAGTGGCTGGTAGGAAAATTGAATGGGCAAGGATCCATTGTGATGTTTGGGGGGATACCAGGAAACCCGGGAACGGCTGCTGCCGTTGAAGGAGCATTGGAGGTATTCAAGGCCACACAGATAAAGGTACTAGCCTATAGGGATTCCTACTGGCAAGAGGAAAGGGGGAAACAAATTATGGGGGAACTCATCTCGAAGTTTCCCACTATCGATGGGATCTGGTCCGATGGAGGGCAAGTGACTGCAGGAGCCATTCGAGCACTTTTAGAATCGGGTCGTCCCTTGATCCCCGTTACCGGGGATGACTATAACGGCATGTTCAAGCTGTACCTGGAATATCATCCGAGGAATCCCCGCTTTGATTTGGCCGCCATTGCCACTCCGACATGGCAAAGTAAGATAGCCTTTCAAAAAGCTCTCGATCTTTTAAAAGGGAAACCCGTGGAAAAATGGGTAAAGATAGAGCCGCGATTGATCACGGGAAAGGATGCGATCCTGTTTGCAAAACCTACGCTATCCGATTCGGTGTTCGTGGACACCGATTTGCCCGATACCGTGTTGAGGGAGATACCCTAGGTGCAGTCGTTTATTAAATCACTGTATCGTTGGTATACTGACCTGCCTTTATCCAAAAAAATTTATCTCCCTAATTTTCTTATCATCTTTATGCTCCTACTTTTCTCAGGCTTTATTTCCCGAATTCTAGTATCCGATTTTTTGTTGAATCGAGTGATAGAAAATACGCGTCAAAGTTTGGACATCATCATTCAGAGTATCGATAGTGTGCTGAACGATGTGGAAACGGGAGCCCTAAGGGTTGCCTCGGATCCTGTGGTGCAGGGAATCCTGATAAAAGAACCAGAAAAAGAGCTAACAGAAGGCCTGGATCAGTATTTTCTGGTCAAATCCATACTGGATAAGATCTTATACATCCGTAACTACATCGATAGCATATCTGTGTATCGACTAGATGGGAGTCCCGTAGGGTCTGGATACATCAATTACGGGAAAGCGTCCGAAAAGAAGCGGTTATCCGCAGTATTCGTGAGGATGGTGATGGAGGCACAGGGGCGAAATCTATGGACCGACCCAGGATCACTCATGTATACCCTGGAACAACCGGTGGCTTCAGGACCCGTGATGTACCGAACCGTAAGACAGGCAAATCTTGGTCGGGTAATTGGAATTGTAGAAGTGAATATGAATCGTAATATTTTTTCCAGACTGTACAGCCACCTGGATTATGGGAAAACTGGTCGATTCATTGTGGTAAACAGAAAAGGAATACTTATTTTCCCTGAATCCTACGACTATAGCCTGTACAGTGAATTCTTCCGGAATCGCTACTTGGATCTGGTTACCGATCAAAATAACCCCAAAGGTCGAATTGCCACCTTTGGAAAAGAACAGTTCGTGGTAATTTCAAGCCATCTGGAACGATTGGGGTGGCTGATCATCGGAATGATCCCTATGAACGAACTCCAGGTGTATAGCAAGAATCTCAGCCTCTCTATCTATGCCATCGGTTTGTTTTGCATCCTCCTGGAAATTCTGTTCGCTATCTGGATCTCTCGCTCCATTTCTCACCCAATCAGGTCCCTTTCCGATTGCATGTTAGAAGCAGCCCAGGGGGATATGCTGATCCGGATGCCTTCCAACAGGAGGGATGAAATTGGGATTCTGGCCCAATCCTTCAACGAGATGCTAGAGAGAATTTCCTTTTTAATGGAACAGGTATACAACGAACAGAAGAAGGAACGAGAGTTGGAATTGATCGCGTTACAGTCGCAGATCAATCCCCATTTCCTGTATAACTCGTTGGAAAGTATATGCGCTCTTTCTAAACTGAACAGGAACGAGGATGCGTACACCCTCGGCAAAGCCCTTGCCATGTTTTACAGGGGGGTCCTCAGCCGCGGTAAGCCCTTCGTTACCATAAAAGAAGAGATCGATACCCTCATACACTACTTTACGATTCAAGAAACACGATACCGGGGGAAGTTTTCCTATCGGATCTGTGTGGGGAAAGAGTTGTACGATAAAAGAATCGTGAAACTTACCCTCCAACCTCTGGTGGAGAATGCCATCTACCATGGATTGAAAAATGTTCGACGCGTGGGGTCGATCTGGATCCTGGGAAAAGTGGAATCGCAGGATCGGATCGTGCTCACTGTAGTGGACAATGGGATAGGAATGTCTCGAGAACAGATCGAAGAAGTGCTTAGCAACGGCAAGAGGGGGGATATCGGGCCTGGGTATGGGCTTAGAAACGTCGATCAGCGAATTAAGCTTAGTTTTGGGGATGCATATGGTCTGAAGATCGAAAGTCGACCTGGTTACTATACGAAGGTGCATGTTTTAATTCCCTGTATTTCCCAGGAGTAACGGATGGATGCAGTATCGATTCCTGTATTGATTGTCGAGGATGAATACCTGATCCGAAGCTTGATTCGGAATTCCATCGATTGGGAAGCTCTTGGGTTTCAGATCGTTGGAGAAGCGGAGGATGGGGAACAGGCATTGGAATTGGTGAAAAAAATTCGACCTCGTTTATTGATCGTGGATATAAACATCCCTTTTGTGAACGGAATCGAGCTGGCCACTACGGTACGTTTGCAGAATCCTCATATACAGATCATCATCCTTACCGGATATGAGGAGTTTCAGTATGCCCGAAAAGCGCTTCAGGTTGGGGTGTTGAGCTATCTGTTGAAACCGTTGAATCCCGAAGAATTGATCCAAGCCCTTTCCCAGGCTAAACAAACGATCCTCAAGGATGAATGGGAGATCGTTCAAAAGTTCGGGGTTTCCAATCAGGGTCTTGGAGTGGATGTTTCCATCGTGAAAACAGAATTCCTACGATCCCTACTGAAATCTCCTTTGGAAGAACAACTCGAAGCTCGATTGCAACTGTATAAAGTGCAGATTCCCCAGATAGCTCGCCTGGGCCTGTCCAGTGGAAAACGGATCCTCGATCCTGTTTTTAGAAACCTCCTGCCCCGGAACCTCGTTGTATTTCCCGATGAGAGCGGGCGTCTTGTCTTACTTTTACCCGATGATCCTAGGAAAGCCCGTATGCAGGATACAGAGTATTATGGAATCTGCAGGATTCTTATTGAAAAAGGAAAAGAGTTGGGTGAGGCTGTTACCGTTGGCATCAGCGGATCCCTCTCTCAGATTGATGAACTACCGCGGGCTTACCACGAAGCAGAACAGGCGTTGGAGGAGAAATTCTACAAAGGTTCCCAGAAAATTTACCTTTTCGATCCTAGTACTCAAAAACAGAGAGAAACCGAGTTGCCGCCGATAGTGGATAAGCGGCAACTTTTGATCGTGTTTCGGGAGATGAAAAGGGTGAAGGAAACAGTATCCACCCTTTTAGATCAATTGAAAGCCATTCAAGCATCTCGAAAGTCCTGTGAATTGGTCTGTATAGAGATAATTTCCGTCCTTCAGGAGTATTTCGAAGAACAAGGGATAGATAAAATGGCAGAGCTTTTGAGGAAGGATATATTCCTGATCCTCGAAAGCCTGGATACCTTTTCCTCTTTTAAAACTTGGCTTTTGCAATTTGTGGAAGAGGCCTTGCTACTTAGTAACGGTAAAGTTACCCACAGAACTCGTTTCATCGTACAGAGAGCGAAAGAGTTCATGGAACGGAACTATGCGAAGAAATCTCTTACCTTAGAGCAGATCGCGGACGTGGTGAACGTGGCCCCAAACTATTTGAGTACCGTCTTCAAGAAGGAATTGAGGGTTTCCGTAATCGAGTATCTAACCTCGTACCGGTTAAAGAAAGCAAAGGAGTTGCTGGATGAGGATCCTCTCCTTACCATTACCGAAGTGGCAGAAAAGGTGGGGTATATGGATCCTTACTATTTCAGCAAGTGCTTCCGAAAGCAGTATGGTTTAGCCCCTTCCTTTTACCTACGCAGGAAGAACGGTACCTGAAAAAAATCCTACAGTTCTGAAAATCTTCTATTCCACGGTGGAACATATAGGCTGAGAATGGGGTAACCATATTCTATAGGGAGGTTACGATGAAAAGAGTCGGAGTGTTGATTCTGGCCGCTCTCCTAGTGGTTTCCTTGGTAGTGGCCGGAGGGAAACAGGAACAGAAATCGCCAGGGGGGAAAAAGTGGCGTATTGCCCTGAGCAATGACTATGCGGGAAACTCCTGGCGACAGCAGATGCTGAAGGATTGGAAAAGTGTAGTGGAAAAAGCGAAGGCACAGGGATTGATTGCGGAAGGGCCTGCCTTCACAACGAACGAAAGTTCGGCTGCGGAACAGGCAGCTCAGATTCAGAACCTTATCCTGGAAGGCTATGATGCGATCGTTCTCAATGCGGCTTCGCCAACGGCCCTGAACGGTGCAGTGAAAAAAGCGATCGATGCGGGCATACCAGTCATCTCTTTTGACAACGCCATCACCGAACCATCGGCCTATAGGTTACTCACCGATTTCGAGTTCTATGGCCGATCGGAAATCGAGTATTTGGCTACACGGTTACCCCAAGGGGGGAATCTATTGGAGATCCGTGGGTTGGCCGGCACCTACGTGAACGATGCGATCCATGCGGGGATTATGCAGGGAATTAAAAAGTATCCTCAATTCAAGATCGTGGGAGAGGTGTACGGAAACTGGACTCAGTCAGTGGCTCAGAAAGAAGTGGCAGGAATTCTTCCTTCTTTGCCGAAGATCGACGCAGTTGTTACCCAGGGTGGTGATGGGTATGGAGCTGTGAAAGCCTTCGAAGCTGCCGGAAGACCCATCCCAATCGTATTCATGGGGAACCGGTACGATGAACTGGCGCTGTGGAAAGAATTGAAACAAAAAACCGGGTGGGATACATCTTCCTGCACAATCTCTCCCAGTGTGGTACAGATCGCCTTCTGGGTTGCCTTGGAAGTGCTGAATGGAACGGATGTACCTAAGGAGATAAAGCTGCCTCCATTGACGATTCCCAGTGACAAACTGGATTATTTCCTGGCTCATACAGAGAAAGGTGGAGTGGCTTCCATCGAATATCCCCAGTCCTGGGTAAAAGAACTCATCCAAAATGTGAAAGCGGGAAAACCGGCTCCTCCTGATCCACTCCCGAAATGAGGTTCTAGGTAAAGTTAAGAAGGTTATGTTTAGGGGGCTACCAAGCCCCCTTTCGTGGAGGCCAGGCATGAATGGGGATGTGCTAGCGGAAGTCCGGAACCTTTCGAAACGGTTCTTTCACTCGGAGGCGTTGAAAAATCTTGACCTGGAGATCTTTAAGGGTGAAACACTCGGCATCGTGGGCCACAATGGTGCCGGAAAGTCTACCCTTGTAAATATCCTCATAGGAACTTTTCCCCCCACCGGTGGGGAAATTTTTGTAGAGGGAGCGCACGTACCGGAGCCGTATTCAGTACATGTTGCCAATGCATTGGGTATTCGGGCCGTGTTCCAGGAACTGAGTCTTTGTCCCAATCTAACGGTAATAGAAAACATGAAAGTCTTTCACCCTTCGTTGCGTGGAAGGGGATGGAGACGCAGAGCCGAAGAAACCATCATGGAAGTGTTGGATATTCTATTCCCCGGACATGGAATCGACCCTAACACCGTTATTGAGGAACTGCCGTTAGGACAGAGACAGATGGTAGAAATTGCAAAGGCTTTCACCGTGGTTGATCAACCGATCAAACTAGTTATTCTGGATGAACCCACCAGTGCTCTGGATACGCAGCGTACAGGTCAACTGATTCATTACTTGAATACGATTAAAAGTAAGGAAATGGGATGCATCTACATTTCCCACTTATTGGATGAGGTGTTGGCCTGTACCCAACGTATCGTCGTCTTAAAAGATGGAAAGAAAGTGGGAACCCTCAATACCAAAGAGGCGAATCGGAACAAGATCATCGAACTCATGGGAGAAGCGAAACCTGAGATCGAGGAGGTTCCACAAGCAGGGAAGACTGCTCCCTCGACCAACGGAGAAAAAACCCGTATGACTCGCCTTATCGTGGAACCTCTTCAGACAAAAGAGGGAAAAGTCACGTTTCGGGTCCATAAAGGCGAAATCGTAGGCCTTGCCGGCCTGGCAGGTCATGGGCAAACGAAGCTTCTATTGGATCTGTTCGATTACCAGCATAATGATGAGTTCCACATAGAGGGACCTGTAACCTTCATCCCCGGGGATAGGCAAACAGAGGGAGTGTTCCCCCTCTGGTCCATCGTAAAAAATATTACAGTTCAGGTGTACGACAAGGTCAAGCGATTGGTGTTGATTGACCCGAAAAAAGAAGAAAAAATAGCGGAACGATGGAAGATGGGCATCGATATCAAAGCCTCTACCTTGAACGATACGATCCTGTCTCTCAGTGGAGGAAATCAACAAAAAGTTCTATTTGCCCGTTGTTTGGAGTCTTCCGCACCCCTCGTTCTCATGGATGACCCCACACGGGGAGTGGATGTTGGAACAAAGGAAGAAATCTATAAATTGATCTTGAAAGAGAAAGAAAGAGGAAGGAGTTTTGTGTGGTATACAACCGAGATGGATGAATTGAAGTACTGTGATCGGATCTATGTATTCAAATCGGGAAAGATCATTGCAGAACTGTCCGGTTCCGATGCGACGGAAGAAGAAATTCTCAAATCATCCTTCTAGGGTTATGGGATATGCAAAGAAAACAAATTATTCCTACGGACTTTCTACTGCCTCTAGTATCGGTGGTGGTTGTTTTCATTCCTATCGTGATCTTGAAGCCGAGAGTGTTGCAGTATGAGGGGTTAAATCTTCTTTTCAATATGGCAGTTCCAGTCACTCTCGCGACGATTGGCCAGCTTTTTGCTATGACGATCGGAGAGATCGATTTTTCGTTAGGTAACCTCGTGAGCCTGGTCACCTGTATCGTGGGTACCGTCATTCCGTCAAACTTTTCATTAGGAATGATTTTTTTGGCGGGAATCTTGTTGATCTATGTTTTGATCGGAGCGTTCCTGTATCTTAAGAAACTCCCCTCCATTATCGTTACGATCGGTATGTCTTTTGTATGGACGGGAATCGCTGTGACGATTCAACCCCATCCAGGTGGAAATGTGCCGAAATTCGTTCAGCAGATCGTGAGTTTCCGGCCCCCCTGGATTCCACTTCCTCTCATTTACTTAGGAGCCCTCGCGATAGGTATCCATGTGATTTTGAATAAGACGAATTTCGGGATCCTGGTGCGGGGGTTGGGAGGGAATCAGAAGGCTATTCATCAGGCAGGACATTCCATTCTAAGGATCCAAATGGGAGCCTTTCTCCTGGTAGGGTTATTTGGAATTCTCAGTGGAGCGGCGCTGGCGGGCATTACTACCAGTGCGGATGCTAACCTGGCAAGAAACTATACCCTTTTAGCTGTGGCAAGTGTCATTCTGGGAGGAGGAAGTTTCGCGGGAGGGAAAGTATCTCCCGTAGGCGCAGTCCTGGGAGCTTGTACCATGACTCTGGTTGGAACTCTGCTGACATTCCTGAAAATTTCACCCGATTGGCAGATCGGAGCTCAGGGCCTCATCATTCTTATGGTGCTCTTTGTGAACAGTCTTATTAAACATCCACGGAAGGTGCCTTATGTCTAATTGGGTCATGGAACATAAATGGACTTGGTCGTATCTAGGTTCAATCGGTGTCTTCATCCTTATTAGTCTCGTGTCCCAGAATGCCTTGGCAACCTTAACAGCTTCTATAAGTTTTGCTTCCTTTTTCATCCTCGTGGGAATAGGCCAAATGTTGGTCATTACCACAGGGCCGGGTAATATCGATCTCTCCATACCCTATACCATCGCTCTCACCGGCCTGGTTGCTACCAAGGTGATGAACGAAGCAAACGCTTTGATTCTACCTGGGATGGCTGCGGGGATCCTCGTAGGGGCCCTGGTAGGTTTGTTCAATTTCGCATTGATACGTTTCGCTTTCATTCCTCCCATGATTGCCACATTGGCTTCCAGTTTCATCATTAGGACCCTTTCGATCGTCTTTTTCCGGGGTCTCCAATTGAAACCTCCCCGTGATCTCGAATTGTTCGTTACTGTTCGGTATGGGTTCGTACCTCTCATGTTCCTTATGGTGCTCATAGTGGCGGTCTTGATGCATTTCATTCTGACCCGTTCTACCTACGGACGGAACATCCACGCCATCGGTCAAAACATTCGTGCAGCCTGGTTGTCGGGGATCAACGTAATCCGTCATAAGCTGATCACCTATACCCTATGCGGGGTATTTGCCGGAATTACCGGTGTGTTGCTTTCCGCATTCTCTGGGGGAGCCACCCTGGATATGGGGGAGGAATACATGATGTATTCGATTGCCGTCGTTGTGCTGGGAGGAAGTAGCATCGCAGGAGGAAACTCCAATGTTCCGGGAATTGTAGGCGCCTCTGTTCTACTTTACCTGATCGTGAACCTCCTGAACATTCTCGGATTAGGGGCGAACCTAAAGCTCATTTTTACAGGTATTGTGATAGTGATCATCATTTTTGCAAGCGGTGAACGGTTACGAAAGGCGGCAGGCTAATGAACCGATACTATGATTTGACCCATCTGGTGGATCAAAATACCTACCATCCCTTTGGGGGAGCATATTTCCGGAATGTACAGGCATTTTCAAGTCATGGGTGCAGACATGCGTATATCACCATGAGTTTGCATTTTGGAACTCATATGGATGCTCCCTGGCACATGGTAGCGGATGGAAAACGATTGGATGAGATCGATATAAGGGAATTGATAGGCGAAGCCATCATTGTGGATCTATCGAACCTTTACGGGCCGACGAAAAAGAGCGGATCTCCCATCTCGCGGAAAGATCTCGAATCAGCCCTGGTGAAACAGGGGCATCAATTGAGGCCAAGAGATGCCATCATTATCTATACGGGCTGGATGGAGCTTTTCCAAGCCGATCCCATACGGTATTTCCGTTCCTACTGTACCCTGGGTCAGGATGCTTCCGAATGGCTGGTCCACCAGGGAGTTCGTTTGATCGGCCTCGATGTTTCCGATATCGATCTTCCTTCTGCCTATGAAACCGCTCCCTTTCATCCGACAAACCATCGGCTGGTATTGGGGGCAGGGATCTATGTGATCGAGAATGTGGGAGGAGAGCTTCCCAACCTGGTGGGGAAACGAGTAATGCTGATCCCAGCACCCTTCCGTCTAGGAGGCGAATACGCCTCCGGTGCCCCCATTCGTCTTCTCGCACAAGAAATTTCATCTACCTGAGGAGTCATTTCATGTACCAACTTCTATCCCATACGATGTCAACCACAGATCCCGCATGGCCAGGGGAACCCACTTTGAAGGTAGAGGCACACAGTCTAATCGAGCGAGGGGATAACGCGGATACGTATGTGCTTCATCTGTATAATCATTTTGGTACCCACATAGATGCTCCCAAGCATTTCAATCCCCTTGGGAAACGGATCAGCGAGTTCCCTATTTCGACTTTTGTGTTCAATAAGCCCCTTCTGTTGGACATTCCTAAAAATATGGGAGAGATACTCGCTAAAGAAGAATTGATACAGTTTCGGGACAAGATACGGGAAGCGGATCTCCTTCTCATACGGAGTGGAACTTACCAATGGAAACAGCAAAAGCCATTGGAGTTTGCCTCACGAGGTCCAGCACTCCATTCTGAGGCGGCACGCTATTTGATGGAAGAGTTCCCTTCGTTGCGAGCCATCGGTGTAGATTGGCTATCGATTGCATCCCCTTCCTTTATGCCGGATGGAATCTATACCCATCAATATTTACTCGGCAGGTTCCATGACCATCATCTGTTCATCATCGAGGATTTGAACCTGAAAGATCTCGACGCGAAACGGCTCTTGCGGGTTTTCGCATTTCCACTTCTCGTGGAAGGAATCGATAGTGCTCCAGCCACCGTGGTTGCGGAGGTCACGACATAGCTTTCGGCAAAGTTCCCGTTTTGTACCCTCTCAGTCGAATGATGTAGTCGCCTATCGTAGTATCGATCTTTGGGGAGAAACGCATTCTCCGGGGTCGTGTAGGTTGTCTCAGAAGGCAGTTTGGCGCCACAGCTCGGACAACAGTATCTTTATGTTTAGTTCCCTAAACCTTGCGTTTTCTGCTTGGATGGCCTACACTTAAATCAACCGATGGCGAACAATGATTTTCTTAAAGGCAATGATATCCTCTATAAAGTAAAAACCGAGAAAGGGCTTGATCGAACCGCGTATCTTTGGATTACCCCTGATGATTGCCTTTCGCTAGATGTTAGTGATGGAAGCGACATTACTCGTAACATGTTTGGCGGAGATTACGAGTTTTCCTTTAAAATCAAACCTGAAAATATACCTCTGCTTCTACAAGCATTGGAATTGGAACATTTTAAAGATAACGATCCTAACGCAAAGAGCGACTTCTACGATACGCACCTGCTCACGGTGGAAGATCCTCCCCGGAAATGCCGCACCGAATTGGATAAAGCGCAACTTCTCATCTTCACCTTCTACTCGCATCCCGAAGGGGATATCGCTTTCCATAAATTATTGGATAAGTATTCGGTTCCCTATGTATTTTTTACATGGTACGACATGGATGATTGAAGGGGTAGGGGCAGATTCGCATTAAACCTGCAAGTTATTATTCGTATTCGGGTTGCATTCAGTATATTTTATTTTACGCTTTTCGGCCTGCTACTATACAGGTGGAGCTTTTAGATTGGCAGGAAACCTGCCGATAAAAAACTCACAATCACCTTTCTGTCGCATTCCGAAATTGCTAAAATTTTGTTGTTAAGCAGGTCTCCTTCTAAAGAAGCCCTACTAATTCCATCAGAATTGAAGATGGCTTTTGGGCGATACCGGACTTGAACCAGTGACTTCCTGCTTGTAAGGCAGGCGCTCTCCCAACTGAGCTAATCGCCCTTTTATTGTGGGTGAAGTTAGCATATTCCAATGTTTAATGTCAAGTTCTGTGTCTGTCCTACAGGTAATGGAGAACATACTCTCAGTATATCCGTTGCAATCTTGGTGCTCCTTTTTATTCGGATTCAATAAAAAAGCTTGACAACTTTTATTTCTCGGGCTAAGCTTATGTCAATTGATACAATTGTTAATAGATTGAGCAAATGCTCAGTTTGATATAAAAGAGATATGCGATACCAAGAACATCTTACAGTAAAAGTAGCCACCCTCTATTATCTTAAAAATTTAAGTCAGGAAGAGATTGCCGCAAAGTTGGGATTATCCCGGCAAAGTGTAGGAAGGCATCTGAAATACGCCAGAGAAAAAGGAGTGGTAGAGTTTCGTATTAATTCCCCTCAATCTAGCTATTCTGAACTAGAATCTGAACTTGAAGCAAAGTATGGTTTAGAAGAAGTAATAGTGGTTGTTGCCCCTGTGGAATCGGAAGAAGTTGTCAAAAATGAAATTGGAAAAGCTACGGCAGCCTTGCTTGAACGGAGAGTACAATCTCATATGATTGTTGGGGTTTCCTGGAGTTCTACGGTTCTTGCATCAGTCCGTTATTTGAAGCGAACCCGTTTCAAGGGTGTACAAGTAGTACAGATTAATGGAAGCATGGATAAAGCGACATACTCTACAAGGGCTGAATATATCATAGAACAAATTGCGGATTCTTTCGGAGGAACATCCTACTCGTTACCCGTTCCTCTTTTAGTAGATTCCCCTTTGATTCGGCAAACTTTGCTGGCGGATTCCCGGATTCAGGCTACTTTCGAGCTTGCAAATAAAGCGGACCTTTATTTATTCGGTATAGGGAGCATTTCTAAACAATCCTCCCTCTATAAAACTGGATATGTAGATGATCAATTGCTGTCCATGCTGCAGGAAAAAGGTGCAGTAGGGGATATTTGCGGTCATTTCTATAATAAATATGGAGAGATTTGTGTGCCTGAAATTGATGCATGTTTGATGGCCATCGAAAGAGAACGGATTATGAACTGTAAAACTGCCATAGCCGTAGCGGGGGGAGAAGAAAAGATCCAGGCCATCCATGCAGCGCTGATTGGCAAATGGTGCAATGGTTTAGTCACCGATGCTGGTACTGCCAGACGATTGGTCGAATTTGAAAATAGAGACTAAGAGGTAAGCCTTCAGATGCAAAAATGGAAAGATTCCAAAGTTGCTTTGCTTTTTCTGGCACCCTCTTTACTGGTATTTTCGATATTTGTTTTTTTCCCCTTGCTATTTTCCTTTTTCCTCAGCCTCACTGAATGGAATCTTGTCTCATCTGAAAAGCCTTTTGTAGGTTTCCAAAATTTTTTACGCCTTTTTAAGGATCCTTTGTTCTGGAAAGTCGTATCCAACACCGCCGTGTTTTCCATTGCAGTAGTGGCTGGTTCGATGGGGTTCGGCCTTGTTCTTGCCGTGTTATTGAACCTGAAAATACAATATCGAACCGTATATAGAACGGGTATGTTTCTTCCCTATGTTACCACACCTGCGGCCATGGCTTTGGTGTGGTTATGGATTTTCGATACAAAATATGGGCTGATTAATTTTTTCCTATCTTTTCTTGGAGTTTCAGGACCCGAATGGATCGGATCGGTTCACTGGGCTATGCCGGCGCTCATCATCATGACGATTTGGAGGTTCACCGGTTATGATATGCTCATTTTTATCGGCGGTTTACAACGGATTGAACATGAACTTCTAGAAGCCGCCGAAATGGAAGGAGCCGGAAGACTCACTACATTCTTTAAAATCATCCTGCCTCTCCTTTCACCTACAACACTGTTTATTGCAGTAACCTCACTCATCACAATGCTCCAGAACTTTGAAACGGTGTACATCATGACACAGGGCGGCCCGGTAAATTCCACAAACATGCTGGTGTTGTACTTATATCAGAATGCCTTCCAATTTTTCGAAGCGGGATACGCATCTGCCATTGCAGTGGTTCTATTTATCCTCATGTTGGCCCTAACTTCCGGGCAGATGGAACTTTCAAAAAAATGGGTTCATTACTAAAGGATCGCAATGCAGGGATTGAAAAAAAATGGAGCGAAAAATGAAAAAAGGGAGAAAAATTACTATTTTTGGACATCGCGGAGCAATGTGGGAGGCTCCTGAAAACACCCTGGTTGGTTTTGAGTATGCTTTTCAGAACGCAGGAGTAAAGAACTTCGAGTTTGATATTCATTTAACAAAAGATCGTGAACTGGTCGTGATTCACGATAGTACCGTCGACCGCACCACAAACGGCAGGGGAAATGTACGAGCTTTTACCCTTAGGGATTTGAAAGCTCTCAATGCCTGTGCCTTTTTCCCATGGTTTAACCAAGCTACCATACCGACACTAGAAGAAGTTCTATCAGAGTATGCCCACAAAATCGAACTCTTTCAGATAGAGATCAAACCTTCTTCGCGAATGATTCTAAAACCTCTGGTTAAAAAGTTGCTTCTTATCATCGAGAGGTTCCAAATTAAGCAAAAAGTCACGATCACTTCCTTCCACCCCATTGCGCTACAAATGGTGAAAACAGAATCTTCAGAAATGTCCTGCGGGTTAATCAGTTATCATTTTGTCCCGGACACTTTGAAAACTGCGGAAAGGATAGGTTGTACAGTGGTATGCATACCGTTAAAGAGCGGAAACCGGGAAATGGTCCAGAAGGCTCATGAAATGGGGTTTCTCGTTACAGGCTGGCTTGGAAATACTGCCAAAGATATCGATACCCTTTTGGAATGGGGGATAGATGAAATCACGACTAATCATCCTTCTTTTGCTATTCCCTATCTTAATTCTACGCAGAAGGCGGTATATGGGTAAAAGAAAAAAGGAAGTTTATATAGCCTTTATCATACATACTGTATTATTCCTTGCAACAATCGTTACAGTCATTCCCGTACTTTGGGCTGTTTCCACCGCCATTAAACCTCTCCAGGAAGTGTATCAGTACCCTCCGTCTCTAATTTCGGCACGGATTACTATGGAAAATTTTGTAAAAGCTTGGACAGGCGCTCCTTTCCCTCGCTATGCGCTCAATAGTGTATTTGTAACCGCGAGTATCTTGCTTGGACAGGTGGTGAATGCATCTCTAGCTGCGTACGCATTCTCCCGGCTCCAGTTCAAGGGGAAAAATATTCTATTTCTAGCATTCCTCGGCACTATGATGGTTCCCACCCAGGTGCTGGCAATTCCATCATTTCTGATTTTTAAAACTTTTGGATGGTTAAACACGTATTTGGCTTTAATTGTCCCCTTTTTTTCAAGCGCGTTTGGAATATTCCTGGTCAGACAAAGTTTTTTATCCGTCCCCAGCGAATTAGTCGACGCAGCAAAAGTGGATGGAGCAGGGCATCTGCGTATTATATTAGATGTTCTCATACCTCTCTCACGGCCTGCTTTTTTAAGCTTTCTGCTTCTTTCATTTACCTGGCGATGGAATGACTACTTCTGGCCATTGATCATGACAAATTCGACCTCCATGCGCACCTTGCCTGTGGGATTGGTTTTCCTAAGAACAACTGAAGGAAGCGTTGAATGGAATGTGGTTATGGCTGCAACGGTTATGGTTATGTCCCCTATTATAATTCTTTTCATCCTATTGCAGAAATACTTTGTAGAAGGGGTAATGAGCTCCGGCATTAAGGGTTAAAATCCGTCGTTGACGGGTTGAAGTAAACGAGAATGGGAGGTTCATATGAAGGCTTTTCGAAAGCTTGGGGTACTTCTGACGGTATTTTTCGTAATTTCGAGTTTTCTGGTGGCAGGAGGCAAACAGGAAGGGAAAGTGACTGTTCCTTCGAAGAAAACGGAAGTGGTATTCTGGTCTGCATTGGGTGGGAACAATGGAAAAATCCTGGACGAAATGGTGTCACGATTTAATAGCGAACAGTCGGCTGTTCAGGTAAAAAATGAGTTCCAAGGTTCTTATCCAGATACAGAACAGAAATTGATGGCATCCCTTGCAGCTGGCCAACCTCCAGAAGTTTGCATGCTGGAGATCTCGAGGGTTCCTGGGTTTGCCTACAGCAATTCTTTGCTCCCTTTGGATGATTTTACCAAAGGGGAAGATGGGGTCGATCTGAAGGATTTTGTTCCTGCTCTCCTAGAGGAAAGCCGCATTCGTGGGAAGCTCTACAGTTTGCCTCAATCCCGTTCCATGCCTGTGTTTTACTATAACAAAAAATTATTCAAAGAAGCGGGGTTGGATCCAGACAAAGCACCTGCAAACTGGAACGAGCTCAGAGAGGCTGCAAAAAAACTGACCAAGGGAGATGCACAAATTGGTTTCGGCATTCAGATTGGAAATCCCTGGTGGTATTTTCAAGCAGCCATAGAATGTGGAGGAGGAGAGGTATCGAAGGTTGTTAATGGTAAGGTGGTTCCTTCGTTCAATGAACCGGAGGCGGTAAGGGCTTTGCAATGGTGGTATGACTTGGTTTACAAGGATAAAGTGGCCGCAGTTTATGTAGGGCAAGGGTTGACGAGCTGGGAAAAATTACAGGCCGATTTTATTAGCGGAAAGGTTGGCATGATGTACATTACTACCGGTTGGATGGGTAATATTATTAAAAATTCTCCCTTTGAAGTCGGGGTAGCGATGCTTGCTGCCGGTCCAACGGGGATTCGGCGGGTACCTACAGGAGGAAACGGCCTCGTTCTGCCTGCGAAAACTGCTCCGGAGAAGCAGAAAGCTGCCTGGAAATTTCTCAAATGGATAACAGATGTCCCTCAGACCGTTCATTGGGCAAAATCTACAGGCTATATGCCTCTACGGCTTTCGGCAGCAAATTCTTCAGATTTGCAGTCCTATTTTCAAAAAAATCCGAGTTTCAAGGTTGCAGTAGAACAGATGCAGTTTGCCTCTCCTTTCCCAGGAATCAAAATGCATCCTAAAACAGAACGAACCTGCGATGTCCTTTGGGAACGGATATTTATCGGCAAAGAACCAATTCAGACGGTGGTAGATGAAACTGCAAAGCAGATAGAAACTCTGATGGCGGAATTAAAGTAAGGGCAATCCAGGATATGTGGGAGCAGTACATGAAACACATTGTGATCATCGGTGCGGGTTATATGGGCTCTGCGATGGCTTGGCCACTACGGGACAATGGGCACCTGGTAAAATTGGTAGGTACCCATTTAGATGAAGAAATTATTGCTGAATGTCAAAAGACGGGAATACACCCCAAACTTAAGCGAAAGCTTCCGGATGGGATCCTTGCATACCCCTTTTCCCGCATCGATGAAGCGATGAAAGAAGCGGATATCATCCTAAGCGGCGTAAATTCTTCCGGAGTTCACTGGATTGCTAATGTTCTGAAAAACCGAATAAGGCCAGGACAGACGGTGCTCGGAATAACAAAAGGGCTGGAAATCACTGCGGAAGGAATCGTTAAAATATTTCCGCAAATAATCCTGGAAGCGATCCCTTCAGAAATAAGGAGCAACATACCTGTTGCAGCCATTGGCGGTCCCTGTATTGCCGGTGAACTTGCAGGTCGAAGACAGACCTGTGTGGTCTTCGGTGCGTATAACCACGCTGTTGCGTCTACTCTTGCAGATGTGTTTCGTACATCCTATTATCATATCTGGCCGACAGAGGATATATACAGTCTGGAAGTGAGTGTTGCGTTAAAAAATTTTTTTGCATTGGCCGTGGGCACTGCCTACGGCTTTCTGGCAAAAAACGGCGGGATCGACTCTGCCGGTGCCTCCATGCACAACCTGGCCAGTGCCCTATTTGCCGAAGGAACCTGGGAGATCGCTCAGTTCCTGAAACGTACCGGGGGGAATCCGGAGTTTGCCTATACCTTACCCGGTGCGGGAGATCTGTACGTCACCACCATGGGGGGGAGATCTGTCCGTATGGGAAGGCTCCTCGGGGAAGGGTACTCCTTTTCCGCGGCACTGGAGCAGATGGAAGGGGAAACGCTGGAAGCGGTGGAGATCATCCGTGCCATGTCCCGATGGCTCGCTTCCCAGGATCGAG
>Ga0078972_1005834_pt1 | contig 30471 bp, 29 predicted proteins | sample YelNatPaOPGAMG01_FD_67568 | JGI IMG/M metagenome (GOLD analysis project Ga0078972, IMG submission 67568) | Hot spring thermophilic microbial communities from Obsidian Pool, Yellowstone National Park, USA - OP-RAMG-01 (SPADES assembly) (version 2) | ecosystem: Environmental > Aquatic > Thermal... | reverse complement strand
TGCTGACTCCGAACCCTCTCTATGATAAGCTCTTGCGCCTCAAGCTGCGCGTCCACAAGGCATTTCAAGGCAGGTCGTTGGATGGCGTCATACGGGCGCAGTTGCTGCGGGATAGCGTCATGGCTCAAACTATCGGCCAGACGTTGGAATCGCTTAAGGATAAGGACGCCGTATTCGTGGTCGTTGCCGGATCAGGACACCTCGGATATGGATTTGGCATCCCCGAAAGGGTGCGGACAAAAATGCAAGTCTCCGATAGAATCATCTTGCCAACAGAGAGCGGACATCTGATACTGTCCGACGAAGAGAGGCGACAGGCGGTCCCCGTGGAGATAACACACGAAGACTTGAGATTCATACAGCAGCCTATTGCAGACTATCTATACGTGCTGCCAATGGCGGCAACTGACCCTGAGAGCAAAGAATTGGCTGAAGCGCAACCGTTGAAGTAAATGAAGCCGTGCGGCTTCAAGGGGAGAAACAAAAGATGGCAACCATATTGGTGATCGATGACGATTTTTATGTGAGGGAGATGCTAAAGACAGTGCTGGAAGACTCGGGATATGACGTCCTGGAGGCTGCTGACGGCAATATTGGGGTGAAGCTGTTCAGCGAAAACAAGGTTGACCTCATCATCACCGATATCATTATGCCCGAGAAGGAAGGCCTCGAGACGATACAGGAGGTGAGGAAAACCTCGCCTGACATAAAGATCATTGCCATGTCAGGGGGAGCCAAGGTTGGGCCGACTACGTATCTGAAATTGGCCGAGCATTTTGGGGCAAACCGAGTATTTCAGAAGCCCATTCACATTTCGGAATTGCTGGGAAACATCAAAGAACTGTTGAACGAATAAGACCGCTATTGCGGCTCGGGGGCTCTCTCCTGATCCAAGAAATAAGGAGGAAAGACGAGCCTGAAGACCGTTCCTCCGTTGCTGTAACAGTCTTCGATGCGAGTGCAACATGGACATGCGGTGATATCGCCAGGACACAGGTCAGTGACCTTGGGGATGCATGAGCATCTCTTGGTGTCCACTAGGATTTGGAAGCCGTAGCGTTCAGCGAGCACCTTCATCTTGAGGAGGTCTGTGCCGGTTCCCCCGGCGTTGAAGGCGTACGGCACGCTCGATTTATAGAGGTACGTCTCCCTCGTTGGATAAAATCCCTCGAAGATATTTGGCCGTTCCGACTCTGGTATGCCCACCCCGTAATCTTGAACGGTGAGGACATACCCGTCGCCAGATTTCTCTCCTCGCACAACTATTTTGCCGTGGTCAGGCGTATTTTCGATGGCATTGCGCACAAGCCCGCTCAACACTGAGGCAAGCAGGCGGGGTCCAATTTTGAGGGTGGCGGGATCGACGACCGAAAAATCGATGTGCAAATTTCGCTGGGAGGCATCCGACTGAACCTTTTTTTGGAGCTCACTGAAAACGTCTGAGATGCGCGCAACAGGAGCGTCAGCCTCCTCATTCAATTGAAAAATCTCCTCTATGGTGTTCTTCAAGACATGGAGCGGTTCAGACAGGCTTGGGTTTTGGTCTCCGACAATATCAATCAGGTCTCGCAAAAACTCGTTGAGCTTTTGAGCAATGCCGTTGCTCAATAAGTCTCTGTTTTCCACGATTTCAGACACCTGCATTTCCAGGTTTTTCAGCCTATCCAAGTTTCGATAAATTCGCTGGAAAGGCAAATTTGAGGCGTCAATCCCGGCGGTTTCGATTTTGCGCTCGAGGATGCGCACGGACGCTTCTACTATAGCCAAGGGCGTCTTCAACTCGTGTGAAAGGTGGTTGAGGACTCTGGTTTTCACCTTGTTCAACCGCTCGAGCTCCTTGTGAGAACTCACCAATCGCTCGTAATACGTAGCATTTTCAATGGCAAGGGCCACATTCCCGGAGAGAGCGGACATGATCTCCACATCTTCCTGTGTGAAGTCGCCTTCCTTGTTCAGGGCGTACAAAACGCCGAGGCGTTTTTCCCGAGCTTGGAGAGGGACGCAAACCATGTTCCTGGTCACAAAGCCCGACCTGGTTTCGACAGGTCGGTAGATCCTCGGATCGGTTTTCGCATCGTGGATCAAGGCGGGCTCCCCGGTTCGGAACACCCAACCGGCCACTCCCTTGTCTTTGGGTACCCTGATAATCTCTCTCGCCGAGGAGAGGAAACTCTCTTTGTCTTCAACAGTACGCCAGTAAAAATCGCCTTTTTCCTCATCGTGGAGCAGCACCCCTGCCCCTTCGCAATTTAGTACGCCCTGGACTTCCCCCACGACAATGCGGAGCAATTCATCGAGGTCTGTGGTTGTTGCCATGGCCTTTGAGGCCTTGAACAACAGGACCATCTTGTCGGCAGGTATTTGGGGAGACCTATTTTGGGATTGAGATTCCACGCTTCTTCTCTTTGTTGAGATAGGATACGCCGCGTCTCCCTGCGGACAGCTTTTTCATCGATGCGCGTTCGTCGCGAACCCGGCGGGTCAGCGGGCAATGAGTGTCGTCTGGTCCCTTCTAACTGCCAACATTGACGCGAAGATGCTTTCTGACTGGGCTCGAACCGATCATCTTTTTGCATTGATGAGCGATGCCTGAGGCCGAAAGTCCAAGGTCTTCTAGGAGCTCTTGCCTGGTTCCATGTTCGATAAATTTGTCCGGGATGCCTAGACGACTCACTTTCACGTCAGTGAGGCCCTCGTCTTGGAACAGTTCTAACACGGCGCTGCCAAATCCGCCGGCGAGAATCCCCTCCTCGACGGTTACCACCAAGCCGGTTTTGGCGGCCACCGGCGCAAGAATTTCCTTATCAAGCGGTTTGATATATCGCGCGTTCACCACCGCAACTGAAAAACCCTCTTGGGCGAGCAATTGGGACGCCTGTCTTGCCGGTTCCACCATCGATCCAATGGCGATGATGACAATATCGTCTCCTTCATTGATCAATTGTGCGCGGAAAGGTATGACCTCTGGCTCTTTTTTTAACTGCACTCCGAGCCCATGCGCTCGTGGATACCTTATCACGCAGGGCTTGCGGCTCGTTATCGCGGTGAAAAGCATATCTGCCAACTCATTTTCGTCAGAGGGGGCCATCATAATGAGATTGGGGATATGTCGGCAAAAAGCTATATCGAACACGCCATGATGGGTGGGGCCGTCTTCTCCCACAAGCCCTGCCCTGTCCATGGCAAAGACTACGGGGTGCCCCTGCATGCACACGTCGTGAATGATATGATCATATCCTCTCTGCATGAAGGTCGAATAGATGGCCACAACGGGCTTGTACCCCTCGGCAGCCAACCCTCCCGCAAAGACCACACCGTGCTGTTCTGCGATGCCTACATCAAAGAAGCGCCTGGGAAAGAGTCGTGCAAATTCGGCCAAGCCCGTGCCGTATTCCATGGCCGCGGTGATGGCGACTATCTTCTGATCTCTGGAACCGAGCTTCACCATGGTCTTGCCGAAGACCGATGTATATGTCGGTGGACTATCAGCCACTTCGAAAGCGCCAGAAGCTCGATCAAAGGGCCCGACGCCGTGAAAACGGCTTGGGTCCTGCTCTGCCTGACAGTATCCCTTTCCTTTGCAGGTGATGGTGTGAATAAGCACCGGTTCCTTGAAGCGTTTGACGTTCTGGAAGGTGTCAACGAGATGCTTGATCTGGTGACCATCGATGGGGCCGACGTAATTGAATCCGAGGTCTTCGAAAAGCCGGCCAGGCGTCACAAAGCCCTTGAGGGCCTCTTCAAACTGTTTCGCCCAAGAATACATGGAACGCCCCATGAGACCGGGGATGTTTTTGAGAACGTTCTTGACCTCATCCCTGAAGCGCGTCACCAATTGGCCAGTCATGATGCGGTTGAGGTACGCAGCAATCGCTCCCACATTGGGCGAGATGGACATCTCATTGTCGTTGAGGATAATGATGAGGTCTTTCTCCGCTGCTCCGGCTTGATTCAATCCTTCGTAGGATACGCCGCACGTAAGCGACCCATCGCCGACGATGGCGATCACCTTGTGCTGGCCGCCGTCGAAGCATCTTGCCTGCGCAAGCCCCGCAGCAGCGCTAATGGCATTCCCCGCATGGCCAACATCGAAGAAATCGTATTCGCTCTCTGAACGCTTGGGGAAACCGGCGATGCCGCCTCTCGTCCGAAGCCCTGGGAAGAGCTCTCTCCTTCCCGTCAATATTTTGTACGCGTAGGACTGATGCCCCACGTCGAAGATGACCCGATCCTGGGGCGGAGAGAACACCTTGAGCAAAGCGATGGTAAGCTCCACCACGCCAAGGCTCGAGGCCAGATGACCTCCTCGTTGCGATACGGTATCGATGATAAGTTCCCGAACCTCAGACGCCAACTGTTTGAGAGACTCGATGGACAATGGTTTTATGTCATCTGGTCCCTGGATGGTCTCGAGTAGCAGGTTATTTGGTCCCGAGGTTTCGCTGCTGTTCATACCCAGACTCTCAATCTATCTCATTTGATACGCCGCCCAATATACAGGCAAATCTCCGACAAGGTCGATGCCCTTTCTCCGAGAGGCTCGAGCGCCCTCAAGGCGCGCTCGATATGCTGCCTCATTTTGTCTTTGGCGGCCTCTAATCCCATGAGCGCCGGAAAGGTAGCCTTCCCCTTTTCCTGGTCCTTGTGTACTGCCTTACCTAGCGTTTGCGCATCCCCCTCAATATCCAGGACATCATCCTTTATCTGAAAGACGATTCCAAGATGCTCGCCAAATTCGGCAAGCACGCGAATCTGTTGGGGCGATCCCCCTCCTAATAAGGCCCCGCACACCAACGATGCTTTCAGCAAGGCCCCTGTCTTGCCGGCGACTATGTCGCTCACAGTTTGTTCGTTCGCCTCTCGTCCTTCGCTGACGATGTCTAAGTACTGGCCTCTGACCAATCCCCGGTATCCCGCGGCGACGGCGAGCTCATGGATGGCCTGCAGCAGACGATGAGCGGGATAGATACGCGCCGCGTGCGGGCTCGAGAGGACGTCAAAGGCAAACGTGAGCAGGGCGTCTCCCACGAGTATGGCCACCCCCTCTCCAAACACCTTGTGCAGCGTTGGCTTCCCTCGCCGCGTGTCGTCATCGTCCATGGCCGGCAGATCGTCGTGGATCAGTGAATACGTGTGAATACATTCCAGCGCCGCTGCCAGGGGCAGCATGGCAGAAGCCTCCGCTCCCACAATCTCCCCGGCTTCCATGGCAAGAATAGGCCTGATCCGCTTTCCTCCGGCGAAAAGGCTGTACCGCATGGCCTCATGAAGACGTTCCCCTCCGTCATTGGCTCCGGGGAGCATCTGCTCGAGGGCCTGATCAACGAGCCTCTTTCTTTGCGCTAAATATAGCTCTAGGTCCACGTGTCGAGATTCTATTCCATTTCCTTGTTGATGGGGGTTTTTTCCATTGTGCTTAAGAGCTGCTCCACCTTTCCCTCGACGTCGTTCAGTATCCCGAAAAGGCGCCTCGATACTTGAATACCTTCCTCAAAAAGTTTCAAGCTCTCCTCGAGCCCCACGCCTCCTTGTTCCATCTTTTCAACGATGGCGCGGAGTTTGTCGAGATAGGCGTCAAAACGTTCGGAGCCCGCATTGTCATCACTTTGCGCTTTTGTCATGATTCAGCGTCCCGGTGTGTGAGGTCATCAAGGGCCAATCTGGCCATTGGCGCTTTGAGACTCATCATTTTTGCTTTCCTTCTGCGAGAAGCTCACTGAGCTCCCGTTTCGCGGCAGTAAGACTGGGATCGACGGTGATAGCCTTGGAAAAGACCTGAGCTGCCGCGTCGTAACGCATAAAAAAGTTCTTTTGAATGTACCCCTCGAGAAAATATCCCTCTGCAAGCTTTTCAGGCATGACGCCGGGCAGCCTCTCGTGTAACTTGTTGGCTAATTGCACGTCTTCAAGCGCAGTCTTCACATAATAAGCGGGGAACTGCTGATAAATTCTGGCTCGGATCTTGGTCTCGGCAATGGATAACATCACCTCGGCGTACAGCGGCGTCTCTGTTTGGCCGCTGGTTTCAAGAGCGTCTCGAGCCTCACTGAGGTGATCGAGGGCTTCGAGGTAATGCTTTTTCTCCATAAGCCCCAAGCCAGCCTTCAGCAATTTCTGCGGCGCCTGGTCGAGTTGCTCTTGTCCCGCGCATGCGCGTACCGGGGTAAGGGCATACGTCACAAGTACAAGCGCTATCCACAAGCAGCGTATGACATTCATCGGCTACCATTCTCTCGGCGCGAAGTCACCGTACGATGCTTTCATTGTGTACATCAGCGGGGTGGTAAAATCAATGAGATATATGCAGGTATTTCTTTTTGCGGATCTCTTGACGAACTTCCCGTGTGATTGGGGGTCGGTTTTTTCAGATCACCGTATTCGTGGGGACTATTCTATCTGACTACTTCTATAACGACTCGCCGCCCCTCACGCTCAGAGGCTCCGGGCTGTATGTTTCCTTGGGAAACGGCGCCATGGGGAACAATTTTTATTCGAGAAGGCGGCACCGCAAACCTTTTGGTCAGGTATGCAGCCACTGCTTCAGCCCGCTGTCTGGACAGCTTCATGTTGTATTCAGGTTTTCCTCGCCCATCTGTGAAGCCGTGAAGCACGATTTGGGCATTGGGACTCTGCCGGAATTCTCGAACTGCTGCGTCCATGGCTGCCAAATTGGCGGCATTTGCCGAGGGGTCGGCGGACGTGACAGAGACGCTGTTAAGATCAAAGGTCACCATATTACCTATAGGCCGCGCCGGGGACTGGGATGGCGGGGGCGCAGGCCTCTGGCACGGTACGACGAGAAAGCGTCTCATCCATGCATGCCACTCTGCCGGTGAATTTATGACGTCTGCGTTATGGTAGGTTCCCCTCCCTCGCTCGGCGATGCCTTTGAGGAGATACGTCCCCTCTTGGGCGTTGCCTATCTGAAAGGTATGAACCTGCACGTCTGGATTATTCGCGCATATTTGTTCGGTTATCTTGATGGGATCCACTTTGCAGGATTCGATGCCGCCTCCTACGACGACGATGACTGATTTACCTTGCAATCCGGCCACGTCATCAGCGGCGCCCCGCAATCCTGCGGAAAGGGAACTCATGCCGTACGATATGGATTGTGGAAATGAATTGATAAAGCGTTGAGGGTCCCATGGCTGCACTGCAAGGATGCTCTCGGTGTTCTCGCACCCCATGCCGACCTTGAGCCCATAATGCCTCAAACCGACATTGAAAAAACCGTCTGCCGTGATGGGCATCGCCTCTTGAAAAAAGTTCATTTGTTTCAGGAGAAACTGATACCGGTCGCGCTCTTTCATGAAGCCGGAGGCGTCGAAGAGCACCAAGATATTTGGCACGCCTCGACAGTCATCAGAGGATGCAATGGATGCAACCAAAACCAAGATCAGCGCCGCGGTTGCCAACCGCTTGATCAACATGGTTTTTATTGCGCCCATCGAGCCTCCCGACGCCTCGCCGCCTGCCTCGGCGGCCAGCTCATTGATTTCCGTGGAACTAGCAGAGGAGCGACAAGTTGTCAACAAATTTAGCAAAAGCTTTATGTTCGGCGATACCTTGACAAAGGAACGGAGGCCAGTCCGAGAGATTGGACGCAGCCAAGCATATCCTCCACATGCCTCGCGGTGCTGACCCGATCGTGCATGAGTACGACGTCTTGCACCCGGGCGCATTTCAAGGAGGCGAGAACACGGGAAAAGGGCCGGGGATTCCACCAGAGCTCCATCTGCCAGTCGTTCGTGTCCACATTCCACCAGGCGATTTGATAATCAAGCGCTGCCAGCGTGCGGTTGCACACCTCGTTCGCGCTCCCCGATGCAAGGGCGCCGTACGGGAACCGAAAGAAACGGTCCTGGGTCACCGGATCGCCGCCGGCTTCTGCAATCACGTCCTGGATAAGTTCGTGCGTGGATCTAATTTCCTTCTCTGCCTGTTTGGCCGATATGGAAGAAAACGCGGGATGTGAGTATGAGTGGTTGGCTATTTCGTGACCAGCCTGGATAGCTCGAACCGCTATTTTTCGCAACTCCGCGTTGGCCAGGTTTCGACCGATGACAAAGAATGTGACCTTATGCCTCGTCCGATCCAGAGCGTCCATGATTCGGGAGCTGCAGGGCAACGGGCCGTCATCGAACGTGAGATAAACCGACTGACTGGAAGACGGTCCACTGAGGGGCTCTTTCCACGTACGGCGGAGCAGCGACTCTACTGTAGCGCTCTCCCCGCATAATGGCTGAATAGAATCTCGACGGCCTGATAACAGCGCCAACAGCTGATCGAGCTGCGACGGCTGGCAAAGACAACCCGTCCCAATAGCCGCAGCAACAGCAAAAAAACGCCGTCGGGAACATCCCGGGCGAGATTTCTCCTCAATGCGGTGAAGGTATTTCATTGCGAAAGGAAAGGCTGTTCTCGCCTGTTTTCTCGCGCCGTATCATTGCCCGTCGTCATTTTTTCAGGAGAAAGCACTTTTCGTCTCCTACTTCCCCTTTGAGATGATACTCCAATTGACTGGCAGGGACTTCTTTCACCTGGTACACCACATCCCATTCTTTGGATTTTTCGTTCCAAGAATATTGCTGAAGTGATATCTTTTTGCCCTTCTCGACGTAAAGAAGCAGATACCATCCACCGTAGATTTTGGAAAAGCAGGTCTTGATGTACTTCACATTGGGTATCTCTTTGGCAAACTTGAGGGCAGCCTGGTTTATTTCTTCCTTTTGGAGCAATTCAGGCATGTCGCCGCCGGTTTCCTTTTCCTTGCTGGCAACATAATCTGGCGGTGGAGGAGGTAGAGGTTTGAGCGTTGCGTCTGTTCCAGCGCCAGCCTGCCCTGGCGATTGCGTCTGACCTTGCGTGGAAACGGGCTTGGCCGATCTGAATCCCGGCACACAGCCGATGACCATGACAGCGACAAGCGCGGTCGCTACGAAGACAGTCGGTAAGGAGAACTTGGCCACGAGATCCCCAGTCAAAACTGTTATGAGGTATGACTAGGATACCACTAGGGCGGTGAAAAGGCAAGGTTATTCAGCGGAGATGAAACCAAGTAAGTGTTGTAGGGTCGGAATGTTGTGGTCATTTTCTCACATCGAGTGTCCTCTCTTATGTATAATATATTGCCATTATGTCATTTTAGTGAGATTTTTTATGAAAAGCCCCCTCTTGGCTGCAGTTTGTATTATGATAGAGTTATGAAGAAACGCGCCCGAAAAATAGTGGCCCTTGTGGGCCGACCGAACGTTGGGAAATCGACTCTTTTTAACGTGCTGGTGGGACGGCGCAAGGCCCTTGTAGAAGACGTCCCTGGCCTCACACGAGACCGAAATTATGGGGAATGCTCCTTGGGCGACAGCGTCTTTACGGTGGTGGATACGGGCGGCTTTGAGCCGACGAGCGCTGACGAAATCTTGTCCCAAATGCGTAGCCAGACCATGCTGGCCATACAAGAGGCGGACATCATTGTGTTCATGGGCGACGGCAAGACAGGGCTTCATCCTTCTGACCATGACATCGTCCGGCTGCTCCAGCGTTCAGATAAAACGGTCTTCTATGTGGTGAACAAGATCGACTCCGAGAAAGACGAGGCCCTTGCGTTTGATTTTTACACGCTTGGCGTGGAGACCCTTTTCACGTTGAGCGCATTGACTGGCTACGGGTTGAGGGATTTTTTGGATGCCTTGTCCTCGGAGATTCCAGAGAGCACTGGAGCGCCAAGCGCGTTGCCTGAAGACCAAGAGCTGCCGAGGATTGCCGTGGTGGGGAGACCCAATGTAGGTAAATCGACGCTGATAAATCTCCTAGTCGGCCAAGAGAGGGTTTTGGCCAATCCGGCCCCCGGGACGACAAGGGATTCTATCGATACCATCGTCAAGCGAGACGGGAGGGAGTATCTTTTTATCGATACTGCTGGCATACGGCGACGCAGTCGCCTCAGCGACGTTGTCGAGAAATACAGCGTGATTAAGGCATTTCAGAGCATAAACCGCTGCGACATCGCCGTGCTGCTGTTGGATGCCGCCGAACTTGTGACTGATCAGGACGCTCGAATCGCGGGCTACGCATACAACCATGGCAAAGGCGTTATCATTGCCATCAATAAATGGGACGCGATTCCCAAGGACGCGAACACTGCCGATGCCTGCATTGCAAGAGTAAAGGCTGCTCTCAAATACTTGGATTATGCGCCGGTGCTGACCATTTCCGGGTTGCGAGGGACCCGTGTTCCACGACTATTCACCCTCATCGACGAACTCGAGACTGCGTACCGCCGGAGGATTTCAACCGGTGAACTCAACAGGTTTATAGGCGAGGCGACGGCTAGTACGCCGCCCGGTATGTATCGCAAAACGAAGAGGATAAAAATCTATTTCTGTACGCAGACAGGGGTCGCGCCTCCGACTATTGCCTTTTTTTGCAACTACCCGGAAGCTATCCATTTCTCGTATCGTCGTTTCTTGGCAAATCAGATACGAGCCCGCTTTGAATTTGGGACATCTCCCTTGAGGCTCCTTTTCCGCAAACGGACCAGAGACGACATAAAGAAATATGGATCGACGCGTGATTCGTCTTAGAGAAATATATTGACATGCCGTGGGAGCGCCGTATTGTTTTCGACGCGAACCTCCGACGCAGTGATGAGTGACTGTTCCAACAAGATTTTGTTGCAGATTATGGACGGAGAAGGCGTTTCTAGTTCATGGTTTGGGGAGCCGGCGCGTCGGCTCCCCGCGAATCGATAACAAGACATGAATGATCTGAAAACAAAACCAATCGTTCGGTTTGGCGAGATTCAGGACTTGATCAAGTCATACTATCCTGACGCTGACCTTGACCTGCTTCGCCACGCCTACATTTTTACCGCTCAGGTGCATCAGGGACAAACGCGACGGTCTGGCGAACCGTATCTGGTGCACCCCGTAGCCGTAGCGGGCATACTGGCCACCATGAGGCTCGACGAAGCCTCGGTGGCTACTGGTTTGCTCCACGATACTGTGGAAGACACTCTCGCTACAGTAGAACAGCTCGAGGAGATCTTCGGGAAAGAAATAGCCCTGCTCGTTGATGGCGTCACGAAGATCAGCAAGATCGAGTTTCAATCGCGGGAGGAACGTCAGGCAGAGAACTTTCGCAAAATGATCCTGGCCATGAGTCGGGACATCAGGGTGCTCCTCGTCAAATTGGCAGACCGGCTTCACAACATGCGCACCTTGCACTACATGCCGCCTGAGGCCCAGAAACGGATCGCGTCCGAGACCATGGAAATTTATGCCCCACTCGCTGCACGGCTGGGCATCTATTGGATGTGGACCGAACTCGAAGACCTCTCCTTTCGCTACCTCGATCCTGAACGGTATAATTACATCAAAGACCGCCTTCAAGAAACCCTCAAGCTGCGAGAAGGGTACGTCAACAACGTCCTCCAGATCATCCGAGAAAAGCTTGCCCAGTACAATATTGAGGCAGTCACCAAAGGTCGAAACAAAGAGATTTACAGCATACACCGGAAGATGCTTGCCCAGAATCTGGATTTCGATCAGATTCATGATTTGACAGCCTTTCGGATCATTTTGAACAGCGTCAACGAGTGTTATGCGGTGTTGGGACTCATCCACTCGCTTTGGCGGCCCGTCCCGGGGCGTTTCAAAGACTACATCGCCATGCCCAAGGGCAATGGGTATCAATCTCTGCACACCACCGTCATAGGGCCGGAGGGGGCTCGGATCGAGATCCAGATACGGACTCACGAGATGGACCTCATAGCTGAGGAGGGCATTGCCGCGCACTGGTCTTACAAGGAAGGAAAGGCAGTCGAGGCAGAGGACGCAAAGGTCGTAAACTGGCTGCGGCAGATGATGGAATGGCAGCAAGACTTGGAGGATCCGCGGGAGTTCTTCGAGAACGTTCGAGTGGACCTCTATCCCGATGAAGTGTACGTTTTTACCCCCAAAGGCGAGGTCAAAGAATTTCCCAAAGGAGCCACCCCACTGGACTTCGCCTACTCCATCCACACCGAGGTGGGCCACCGCTGCACAGGGGCCCGCGTCAACGGGAAGATGGTTCCCCTGAAATATCAACTTAATACCGGCGACACCGTAGAAATTATTACCTCCGTTCACCAGAGGCCGAGCAAGGATTGGCTTAAATTCGTCAAGACCGGCAGAGCCCGAGCAAAGATACGACATTATGTGCTGGCCGAGGAGCGGGAACGGTCTATCGAAATCGGTCGAGAAAGCGTCGATCGCGAGCTCAAGAAATGGAAAATCGACCTCAACAGGGTAGAAAAAGAGGGAGAGATCCTCAAGCTTGCCAATGAACTGAGCTTTAAGACAGAACCAGACTTTTACGCCGCCATCGGATACGGCCGCGTGTCGCCCAAAATCGTCGTGACTAAACTGGTCCCGGCGCAAGAGAGGGAGAAGGCCAAGTCAGTCGTTTCGCCAGAAGTCATCGTTCCGACAAAGCGGGCAGACAGGAAAAGCGGAGTCAAGGTCCAGGGATTGCTCGACGTGATGGTGAATTTCGCAAGGTGCTGCAATCCCCTCCCTGGCGACTCTATCCGCGGCTATGTGACGCGAGGGCGAGGTGTCACGGTACACAAAGATGATTGCGAAAACCTTAAGTTGGCTGACAGGAAACGTATTGTCGATGTGTCGTGGGATGAGGGACAGCCTGTGACTCGGACGGTGGGGCTCACGGTTGAAGCAGAAAATAGGACCGGCTTGTTGGCGGCCATAAGCGGCGTCTTTTCATCCAATGATTCCGATATCATACAGGCTAATGTCAAAACAGTAAATGACGCGCAAGCCCTGGGCGTGTTTCAGATCTCTGTCCGCAACCTGGAACACCTCACTCGGATCATCAACGCCCTGCGCGGCCTCAAGGGCGTCACGCGAGTCGAGAGGATGGGAAAAGCATAGGATGCCACTCTCAACGCCAAATGGGCCGTCCCTCCGCTGCTCGATTGATGTGGGATAAGATTGGCTTGGGGTCTTCGGCTTCTGGCCGCGAAAAAAAGGTTCTTGCTGCGTCGTTTCGAGCGAAGCGAGGAATCTTGGCCCGAAGTCGCGCCATACTCGTTCCCTTGTCTCTTCGTTCGAGGCTGGCTCATTCGCAATGACGCGAATTAACCTCTCCTGGCTGTTGCCGAGGTTTTCGACGCTGCTCCCCCAATCGATGACGCTGCCCTAATAACGACAGACTTTTCGAGAACGGGTACACGACTTCCTCGCGCCGGCCTTCTTGTCGCGGAGTTCGGATGCGGCCTCAGCGGCTTTACGCGCTCGGAGACTCCGAGCGCGAGCTCTCACGGCGCTTTCAGTACCTTATTGGATCGGATGCACCTCGTGCAGACTTTGGCTCTCCTGACGGTTTTGCCGTCGGCGGTGAGGATCCGCACCGTTTGCAGGTTTGGCAGCGATATCTTTTTCGTGCGGTTATGGGCGTGGCTCACATTGTATCCCCGAAGGGGACCTTTTCCGCATATTTCACAAATTCGAGACATAGTTTTTTCTCCGTGGCATGATAACCGTGATCCGAGGGATCATTGCCCTCCTTTGGATGCCTCGACAAAGGCCATCCTCAGTTGGAAGAGCGTATCGGTCAATATTTTCTTTTCTTCTTCGGTCAAGTTTCCGCGAGTCTTCTCTTCCAGGAGCGCGATGAGATCTATGGTATGTTTTGCTCCTGGCAAATCCTTGCTTGCTTGCTCCTGCCCCTTGATTTTCAAGTAACCGAGTTGCAGCAGCGCAGTTTCAGCCAGGCCCACAATAAACCCCGAAAAATCTACGGGCGGCAGCGGTTTTTTTGGCTCGTCCGGTCGAGGCCGCGTCGTTTCGGCGGTTTGTTCCTGTCTGGGCCGTTCTTGTTCTTTGTTTTTCGAGGATTCAGGCTCTGGTCTTTTTTCTCCTTCTTCGGTGAAACGTCTCTTATCTCTTACAGTGAAGCCTTGGTTTTCACGCGATTCGTCTTCCATCCCTTCATCCTCCACTCATTCAACTTCTATGTTATCACAACCCTTTCCTCGGATGAACTGGATTGCGCCTGTCAAACTCCTCGAGTATTTTTCGGGAAGGTTCATCCACGATTTGAGGCACCACAATATTGGCTGTGACGAGAAAGTCGCCTCGTATGGGGTCCGACAGAGAGGGAAAGCCTTTTTCTCTGAATCGGAACACCGTCCCCGACTGGGTACCCGGCGGTATTTTCAGGACCAATCTTCCATCAGGTCCCGGTATTTCGATGGGGCCTCCCAGGACTGCCTCAGCCACGGAAATCCCCACGGAAAAGTATATGTTCTTCCCTTCCCTTTTGAACAAACCGTGTGGTCTGACCGTGATATCGAGGAAGAGGTCGCCCGGCGCTCCCCCTCGGAAACCCGGCGCCCCTTGTCCGGGTACTCGGATTCGTGAGCCTGTATCTACGCCAGCAGGGATTTTCACTTCTATTCGTCGATCCTTGATGCGAACGAATGCCTGTACCCCGTGATAAGCTTGATCAAAATCGACAGTTAGGTTGTATTCGTAATCTCGCCCTCGAGTCGGACCATAGTTTCGTTCCCTTCCGAACGATTGCGCCCTCACGAATTGCGAGAAGAAATCTTCAAAAATGCCTCCGCCTGCTGACTGATCAAAGTCGTATGCGCCTCCAAAATGATACCCTCTCTGACGATAAAACCCGGCGGAACCGTACGCCCCATTTGAACGCTGATCCCAACTCTCTCCGTAGCCATACATATCGTAGCGTCGCCTCTTATCCGAGTCCGACAATACCTCATACGCCTCGGAAATTTCTTTGAAGCGCTGTTCCGAGGTTTTGCTATTGTTATTGAGGTCAGGATGATATTGTCGCGCCAGGCGTCGATAGGCGCGTTTTATCTCTTCCTCGGAGGCGTCCCGGCGTACTCCTAAGATTTTATACGGATCAGATTTTCGCATCGCCAAACTTCCGAACCATTTGGTTCTTTCCTGCTAATATATTAACAGATTCATGAACTGTGGCAAGCCATTGTCTATGGCAATCCATAAACGTCTCTATCCGTGCTCGACGGTAAACACGAATGCGGCGGCGTCCTCTCTGTGCGATCTATATGAGCTGCCATTGCTTCAACCCCTTCCCCTCCTCGTAATGACAAGAAGCCCTCTGTTTGTGATTGCAAGGGGAGCGCAACAATCTCGTGGCAAACTTTGAGAGGAAGCATATCGCGCATGCCAAGAGAAAAGCCCCATTGGCCGGTTCAGCCCCCCGACATTCACCCGCCAGGATGATTTCTTCCGGCCCTTCGTCCGGGATGCCGTACGAGGTTCGTTCATCCATGTTGGCAGCCAAAGAGCCCGAGCTCCAACACGAGAGAAGCCGGCTACACGCGGGGACCACACCGCGTTGTAAACCGCAATGCGCTAAAGCCTTATCCTCACTGTGGAGAACTTAATCCGAGCACTCCACGCACACTGTGCGTTCGGAATATATGGACGCTTTCGGCAATACTATCTCAAGCATGCCATCTACATAGGTGGCTGTGATTTTCGAGATATCTGGAACCCCGGGCAGTGTGAAACGCCGCTCGAAAAAACCTTGAACCCGCTCTATTGCGTGGTAGATCGCCATCTTGGGCTCAGACTCGAGGTCCCTCGTGCCAGAGAGGATCAGCGTCGTCCCTTCTACCTCCAGGTTGATGTTGTCTTTGCCCACACCCGGCAGTTCCGCCCTGAATAACAATGCGTCGGGCGTCTCGATAACATCCACCACCGGGCGCCACTTCACTCGTCGTTTTGTTCTTCCTTGGTGAAATCCCACACCCAGCATTTGCTGGGCTCGCTCGTGAAAATCAAGCAGGTCTCGCAGCGGATCCCATTTGTTCAGTGTCATGAAACTCTCCGGCGTGCGGATGCTTTCCGCGTAGTTGGGCGTCTCATCGCGCACAAAAGTATGACTTTTCTTTCATCTAGTCAAGGCCGAAGCTGTCGCCGATAGCTGTACCCCAGGAAGCTGTGAATTCGAAAGCCGCCCCTTTCCTCAAAGGATATAGGCTCAAATGCTTCGTGTCTTCCTGCTCCTCTCGGCAATAAGAAGGACGTTGCTGCATCGCTGCGAGCAAAGCCAATCAATCTCGCAATAAATGACGCAAAAAATCAGAAAACCGCTTTTTTGTCGCCGCGGTCTCGTCTCTAGGAGCCACTCATTTGCCGGCCTGATTCTCCATGAGATAGCCCGCCTGGCGTAGCTTTTCCATTAACAGAGCCCCTTTCCCCTTGGGCGTCTGTATTGTATGAGTGACGATGCGCGTCCCGACTTTGGCGGGGAATATGGGGTTGTTTGCTTTGATCTTGGGATTGATGGCCAGCACTTCTCGAGCTGGCAATCCCAGGAATTGAGCTATCTGGCCGATCGATAAATCACGCGTCAACCTGATCCCAACCAGTTGTTCGAAGACAAGGGGAGCTTGCCGGGGAATGTTGATGTCATAGAATTGCCTATGGGCATTTATAATTGTCAATGCGATCCAACGGGCTATGAGCTGTTCTGTGGCGAGGGGCAGTGGTATATCCCAGAAGGACGTGGAATCCCATTTGATTTGAGCGTCTTTAATGGCGGCAGCGCCGCCCACGTAAGCGGCGGCAGCCATCAACCATCCCTCTCCTTTTACCTGGGACCGCAGCGACTTGATGCGGCTGGCGAAACACCGAGTCGCCAACTGAATATCCATTCGGTCGTCCCGCCACGCATCGTCCTCCATTTCTACGCCTTCGTCCTTTTGGCATGGTTTATCAAGGAACCAGAGGCCCGCATACGAGACCTTTTGATTGCCTTTCACCATGCCGGGCAACACGGCCGCGAACAGGGCGAATTCATCGGGGACCCCTTCCTTTTCGAGGAGTTGTTTCAAAAGCCATCCTCGGCTCTCATGCAGCTTAAGCCATTCGATGAGCACGCTCCTCGCATCCAACAACAAGAAATTTATCTGCGCAGTGATGCGATATCGCACATCAGATCGCTGGAGAGGTATAGTCTCTCCGGCGAATACATAGGGTTTCTGCAAAATGTCGGGCGGCAGCGCATATCTGACCACCGGGCTCGGCGAAGGGGCTTTTTCGGGCGACGCGCAACGACCGATGTCAGTCAGGCTCAACGCAAGGATGAGGGCAGCGCAGAGAGCCGATACAGGGCAGCGAATCAGTGAAAACGGCATGTTGACAGAGCTTGCGCATGTGACGTCATGAGTTTTCCCTAAAGGCGTCTCCTGTGGCTGTAGTTCTCGGCCCGCCTGAGCATCACAATCTGTTTGTTGAGAAAAAGGAGGCGGCGTCATTTCGATTCAGACGACAGCTCCTGCTCTATCTTGCGCAATTTCTGCTGCACCAGTATGTTGTCTGGGTTCACTGACAGCGATTTCCGATATGACTCGGCGGCTTGTTCTTTCATGTTCAGAGCAGCCTGGACGTCGCCTAGATGGTCGCAAATGATGGGGTCGAGGGGAACTTTCTGGATAGCCCGTTCCAGATAAGGCAAGGCTTCCTGGTGATTGCCCTTTTTGTGAAGAACCCAGGCCATGGAGTCGAGGATGTATCCGTCTTCGGGTTTCAGCTCCAGGGCCCGCCGAATCAAACGCTCCCCGCGCTCCATGTCTGCTGAAGAAGATACCAATGTGTAGCCAATGAAATTGAGGGCGCCAGGATCATCAGGCTTTTCTGCCAATATCTTTTCCATTTCTGCCAGCCCTCGGCTACGTCTGCCGCTCTTCTCCAGGCAATTGCCAAGCGCGTAGCGAATCCTATAATCCTTGGGATCTATCTCAAGCGCTTTCTCATAGATGGCAATCGCTTCGTCAAGTCGGTAGAGTTCTTCCAGGATTGACGCCTTGATTTCCAGCAGGTCGGCGTCGGCTGTGTCCGGCAGGATAGTCTCGTCAATATACCTGATAGCCTTGTCATAACTTTTCTTGCGAAGAAACATCAGAGCCAACACCACCCGCGAGTTGACAAATGTCGGCTGCCCTTTTTGGATTTCAAGGAATTCCTTCTCTGCTTCTTCGAGTTTTCCTTGTTCTTTGAGGATGCGGCCGAGCTGAAAACGCGCCTGATCCCAGCCGGGCTTGGCCTGAAGTATCCGGTCCAGCATCTCCTTGGCGCGATCGAATTGTTTTTGTTCCGCCAAAATGAGGGCCATGCGGATCTGAATGCCGAGGTTCGAGGGCGCAAGCTTGCTCAGTTCCTCGAACACCGCATACGATTCGGCAAATTTCTTTTGATCAGCGAGGACCTGCCCGAGCTTCAATCGGGCGTTGATATTGAAGGGATCAAGCTTTATCGCTTCGCGGAAGCATTTTTCCGCGTCGGTGAAATTTTTCTGAAAGCCATAGACCGCGCCCAGCTCGAGATATGCTTGCGGCGCCGCGATATCCCCTTTGTCAATGATTTTTTGAAACAGCTCTATCGCCTTGTCATATTTTTTTGCCTCGACATAGACTTTGGCGAGATAAAACATCCCCTCCTTCTCGTCTGGGAACTGGGATATCATTTTCTGAAACGTCTTCTCAGCGTCGTCGAACAGGTCTTGGGATGCCTGGAGAGACCCTAGGAAAATGTACAGGTCTCTGTCGTCGGGCTTGAGATCCAGCGCCTTGCCGTAACATTCAGCGGCTCGTGCGCGGTCATTGGTGACGGTATAAATTTTTCCCAGCAGCGTGTACGCAGGCTCAAATCCAGGATCAAGGAGGACAGCTATGCGGGTCATCATGAGCGCTTCTGCGATCTTCCTGTTTCGCGCAAGCACGGACCCCATTCTTGTGTTGAGATATGCTGAGGTGGGGTCCAACTGCAACGACTTGCGCAAGTATTTCACCGCAGACTCTTGGTCGCCCACCGCCTCGGCATCTTCCGCCAGGAGAAAGAAAAATCCTGGGTCCTTTTCCAAGTCCGGGAGCTGGTACATCTTCGGGTCGCTCACACGATCCTTGAATGCATAACTTGGAGATGTCGTATGACCATAGATGAGGGTCATCCATACACAAATGAGGGTGAATACGGCAATCAAAGCTTTTTTCATCATGTTTTTTCCTGTGGCCTCATGTGTCCGCTCGACCCATGAACGCTCTCTCCGCCTATAAGGGCGCGTTTACGGCCGCATGGCGCTGGGTGCGACGATTCTGCCGCGCCGTACGTCTGGAATTCCAAGGGGCCTCTGCACGCGGCAGATTTATTGGACATCATGTTCCTTGCTCGTTCGGGCGGCGTTTGTTGAAAGCGGTCTAGGTCGAAGCGACGAAATGGCGCTCTGATATGGCGGATTGCCGAAGACGGCGCTGCCCGCCACGAGAACATCGGCGCCGCATTCGTATAGGCTGGGGGCATTTTTCGGCGTGACGCCGCCGTCCACTTCGAGGAGGATATCGAATCCAGAGCTATCGATCATGTTCTTGAGGTCTTTCACCTTTCCCAGCATGCTCTCTATGAATGTCTGTCCCCCGAAGCCCGGATTGACTGTCATGATCATGATCACATCGACATCGCGGAGGAGATAGCGGACGGCGTCAAGCCCTGTTCCAGGGTTCAAGGCGATCCCGGCTTTCATGCCTAGATCACGAATCTGCCCCAAGACCCTATGGATGTGCTGCGTGGCTTCGGGATGAACAGTGAGGATATTTGCGCCGGCAGCGTGAAACTCGGTGATATATCGTCCCGGCTCCATGATCATGAGATGGACATCGAGAGGGACGCGAGCAACCCTGTTGATGGCATGAACTACCAGGGGACCGATGCTAATGTTGGGGACGAACATGCCATCCATGACGTCAATGTGAAGCCAGTCAGCCCCCGCATCTTGTACATCCAAGACCTCCTGACCAAGCCGGGAAAAATCTGCGGAAAGCAGAGACGGAGAAATAATTGCATCGCGATAAACACCCATACGCATGCCTCAAAAAAAGTTGAATTCTCGACCCCATTCCAAGGCGCTCGACGCGACAACCCGCGGCTACGGGCGTGAGGGGCTGCGAGCCCAGTCACCAGCCCACGCCAGGCAATTGATAGCCACAATGCCGGCATTTGCCTTGAGAAGCGGCAAGCACCCGGGTCGTGTATCCCCGTCTGTCCACCACCAAGTTCCCGCACTGAGGGCAGAAGGTCTTCTCCCCTTCGTCCATGGGGACGTTTCCTGTGTACACGAACAACAAACCCGCTTCGAGGCCTATTTGTCGAACCTTGCGCAGCTTTTCGACGTCAGTAGGCGGCAAACTCGTTTCCTTGTACCGTGGATAAAAGCGGCTCACGTGCCATGGAGTGTCGGGCCCCAAGGCCGTGTGGATGAACTCAGCCAATGCGTTCACTTCCTCTGCGCTGTCATTGAGCGACGGTATGAGCAGGGTGGTTACCTCGAGCCATATTCCCATGCGCTTCATGAGTTGAAGCGAGTCGAGCACGCCTTGCAGGTGCGAGTGACAGTATTTGCGATAAAATTCGTCGCTAAAAGCTTTGAGATCCACGTTGGCTGCGTCGATCAATCCACGAGCGTCCTCCAACATTTCCCGAGACATGTACCCATTGGTCACCCACACGTTGTAGAGGTTCCTCTTGTGGGCCTCTTTCATGACGTCTTTGGCAATTTCGTAATAGACGGTGGGCTCGGTGTATGTGTACGAAATGCTTTGGCAGCCAGTCCGGACCGCCATTTCGGCTATACTCTCTGGCGAGTATGATTGACCCGCGATCTTACCGTGGTCCCTAGGCACCTGCGAGATTGAGTAGTTTTGGCAGAAAGAGCACCGGAAATTGCATCCCATAGTGGCTATTGAGAACGAGCTGCTCCCGGGAAGGAAATGGAACAGCGGCTTTTTCTCTATGGGATCTATATTGGTGGATACTATCTTGTCGTACACGAGGGTGTAGAGCGTACCATCTCTGTTTTCCCTGACCCTGCATATCCCCCTCTTTCCCTCTTTGATCCTGCATCCGTGCCTGCACAGGAAACAGCGGACGGCTTTTCCATCAATTCTTTCGTAGAGCAGCGCTTCTTTCAACGTCTTCCTCCTGAAGAACTTGCACAAGTTTCGAGGCGAGGTTGTCAAAATGGCCGTTGGTCATAATAAGAATAACATCGTTTGGTTTGAGATGGTTCAGCAAAAAATCGAATAGCGCTTCTGATGTCCTAAACCAAAAGGCGTCTAGGCCTCGATCACGAAGGTCAGACGCCAGTCGTTGGACGTCAAAACGATTATCCAATGGGTCGGTTGCCCGGAATGCCGGCTCCTTGACCAGGACCATGTCCGCATCTGAGAAAGAATTGGCATACGCTTCTTGGAATATTGCCGTTCGACTGGAATTGGACCGAGGCTCGAACACAGCGATGAGCCTCTGTGGCTTGTGATAAATGCGGACGGCGTTTACCGTCTCCCGAACAGCCGTGGGATGATGGGCAAAATCGTCGATGATGGTGACGGAGGAAGTTGAGAGCAGTATTTGCTGTCTGCGGGTAGTCATTTTGTAGGTTGAGAGGGCGTCGAGCGACGTACGAGGAGGAACCCCCGCAGCATCGGCCGCAATGACAGCCGCCAGCGCATTGCGCGCATTGTGCAGCCCCATAAACGGAACCGCGCCTTCAGCAACCGGGGCGCCGTCTTTCACCACGCCAAGCTCCATGCCTCTCCCGGAATGACTCGCATGTGTTATCGTCCATGTGCTGTTGTCCGCTGAGCCGTAAGTCGCGACGCGACCTGAAAACGAGCGGCCGATCTCCATAACGTTCTGATAGTCCGCGCACGCCACCAGCGTCCCACTCGGTGAAATTTGACCGACGAATCTCCTGAACTGGTCTTCTATCTGCCTCACGTCGCGGTATATGTCCGCATGATCGAACTCGCACGATGTCAGAACGCCTATGTAAGGACGATAATGAAGGATTTTGGGTCTTTTGTCAAAATAGGCGGTATCGTATTCGTCGCCTTCCAATACAAAGAATTGCCCCTTGCCCATGCGATAATTAGCGCCTACATTGCCATGGATGCCGCCGATGAGGAAGCTCGGGTCCATGCCGGCTCTCATCAAAATCCAGGCTATCATGGAACTCACAGTCGTTTTTCCATGGGTGCCGGCCACGACGATAAGCCGTTTGTCTGCCAGGAAAAAATGGTTGAGGCACTCTGGTAAAGACGCGTACGGGAGGCCCAGCCTCTCCATCTCCATTGCTTCGGGATTGTCCCTGCGCACGACGTTGCCCACGATCACGAGATCAGGACGAGGCGCCAAGTTCTCGGCCGCATAGCCGATTTTAGGATGAATATGCAATGCGTCCAACAGGAGACTGGTGGGAGGATAGGCGGCCTCATCGGACCCTGTCACCTTGACGCCAAAGGAGTGAAACATACCCGCGAGGCCGGACATGCCGGTTCCCCCAATGCCCATCAGATGCACGCGTTTGAGCTCTTCCAGGCTCGTAAAAGGGAGGCGACCACTGCCGGATGCTTGGCCTGTCATGATGTGGTTGCTATCACTCATCCACTCTGGTGTCAACAAAGCCCCAAGGCATGAGGACGCACGGACTTGGCCTTCTGGGGCCGTCTTTCCGAAGCCCCAGTGGCTTCATCATCTCAGGCGCTCTTGGTCGCACAAGACACCGACGGCAATATGCGAGGACATTCGTTTGTCAATGGGGAGCGCGCCGACCTTTCCCCCGCTCCGTTACGATGCGTGGATCGCGCCCAGTGGTTCTTCGTCTTTGCGCTCGTTCCAGTCTGTTACTCGCCAGTGGGCGCATAATAGCAGCGTTTCGGAGAATGAACCAATCCCTTTTTTTTCAACGATTCGATAAGCTTTGAGATTTCTTTTGACTCGATATCCAATGATTTGGCCAGATCCCCTGGCCTTACCGGTTTACCTGCCTTTTTCATGGCATCGAGGACTAACTGTTCTTTATCCGCCATACACCCGCACCTCCTCAATCGTTGTCCCGCTTGCTGCCAGCGGATCGTGCAACATGGTCTCAGGAACTATTCTACGTTTCTCATCGATGACGCGCAACTTGAAACAGAAGAGGTTGTGAACAATAATTTGATTAGAGATGCGCTGTACGCTACACCTTTGTGGAATGCCTCACGAAGTGGCCTAGGAGGGTATCATGGACGAAAGGTATCCCCGTGACATTATCGCGTCTGATGGAACTCATTTCCTGGTGCGCGCCGTGCAAGAAGAAGATCGTGAAGCGCTCGAGCAGTTTTTTGGGAGTCTATCCGAAGCCGAGCGCTGGTTCAGTCGCGTCAACTCCGCGGACCCCAAAACGCTCACGCAATGGTTCGATGACATAGATGAAGAACGCTGCATAGCCATTGTAGCCATCGACGAGACACAACAAAGAATCGCAGCTTATGCCCTCCTCGAAAGACATGTTTCCCCATGTCTCGCTCACGTCGCGCACGTCCGAATCATGGTGGGGACGCCATACCGCGCGAGGGGGCTCGGTTCGAGGATGATCATGGAGTTGTCCGATCTCGCTTCATGTATGGGCATTGAAAAGGTCGTGGCGGAGTTTGCCGCGGGCAAGGAGGACGTCGCCATAAAAGCGGCTGCCAGCCTTAACTTTATAAAACAGGCCACGCTTAAAGATTACGTAAAAGCCCCTGATGGGGGATTTCATGACCTGGTTATCATGGTCAAAAACATCGGACCCTGCTTCGGCGATTTTTGAACTTCCGTGATGAGGAGGAATGGATGCAATACCAGGACATCTTAGTAGAACAGCAAGGCGAGGTGGGCGTCATCACGCTCAATTCACCAACAACCATCAACGCCTTGTCAAAAAACATGATTCTGGAGCTCACTGACGCACTCCAGCGCTTTGATTCAGAAAGCGCGGCCAAAGTTATCATTATCAAAGGGAGCGGCAAGCATTTTTGTTCAGGTCATAATCTCTCGGAGATGGTCGATGGAACTATGACCGAATACAAGCTTATCTTTGAACGGTGCACCCGGATGATGAATCTGATTCACGAGATCAAGCAGGTTGTCATCACGCAGGTGCACGGCGTCGCCACCGCAGCGGGCTGTCAACTGGTCGCCCAGAGCGACCTGAGCGTGGCAGGAGAATCCGCTCGGTTTGGGACGCCCGGCGTGAAAATCGGGTTGTTTTGCACCACGCCCATGGCGCCGCTTTCGCGTAATGTTGGCAGGAAGATTGCCCTGGACATGCTTCTCTCCGGACGAATGCTGTCCGCCAAAGAAGCGGAACAATATGGGCTTGTGAGCAGGGTTGTACCAGATGAAAAGCTTGGGGAAGTCACCATGGAGCTCGCGCAGTCTATTGCGCAAGCCAGTCCGCTCACCTTGGGCATAGGCAAGAAGGCCTTTTATCACCAGATCGACATGGATCAGAGGCGGGCCTACGAATTCGCCCTCAACGTCATCACCTTGAACTTGACGGCAGAGGACGCTCAGGAAGGGATCAAGGCATTCTTGGAAAAGCGAACCCCTGTATGGCGCGGAAGGTGATCCAGCCTTTGCATAATGATATGCGCAGACATCGTCTGGACTGAAGCCATTGACTCACCTGCGCGACGACGCGGGTATAAGTCTTCTTAGAATTTGTGACGAGTTTACGTCCCGTCGCTCAGCATGACGCAGTAATGTCGTTGTCGTCATCGGGACGAGCCAAAGGCGACGACGTCGTCACAGCTCGCATCTATCGGTCAGAGACGCTCCTGTCGAATATGCGTTTTTATTTGAGGAATGCGCGACAGCATTCTCAGGATTCATGGCGGCTTCGCTCACGTGGCGGTGATGTCAACCGCCCCACTCGCTGTCATTTTGCGCATTTTCCATCCGGTCATTTGGAGCGAGGCGAGAAATCTTGACTTGTGGACGAGGATTTCCCGGTCGCTCCTCCAAAATGACGCGAGTTGGCATGCGTTGCCTGTCGCAATGGGATTATGGCGCCACGCGCTCTGGGACGCGCGCTTCGCCCCAAACCCTCAACAGCCCCTGCATCCAGGAGCTGCTGCTGTCGGGCTTGTTTTCATTCTTTCGCGGCGAGAACCTCGCGAACCCAGCCGTACGCGGCCATCATGCTGGGAAAGCCTACGATGGTGCCGGACAAGAGCACGGCCTGCATGACCTCGGCCGGCGCGGCCCCTAATTCCAAGGCCCTACGCGCGTGTGAGCGCACCGCTCCTTTTGATTCTGCCCCAATGGCTACGCCCAGTTGAAGCAAGTGCTGAGTCTTCTCGTCCATGGGACCGGTTTTTGAGGACAGGGCGCCGATTTTCTTGTAGGCGTCGGAAATCTCAGGGTACTGTTGAATAAACTGCTTAAATATTTCAGGGACGTACATGCATTCCTCCGTTCAAATACTGCGTCAAAATCGGGCCTCCACGCGGTATGAGCCATGTCATCCGGGAGCCAGGGCAGGCCCTAGTGAACCGCATGTTTGATGAGGATAAAGCCTCCTATTAACAATATCATGAAAAGGATGGCAAGGAGATTGAAATATTTGTCGATAAAAGATCGTATGGGCGGGCCGAAAAAGTAGATGAGGCCTCCGACCAGAAAAAACCTCGCTGATCGACTCAACACCGAAGCGATCAGAAACACGGTGAAATCTATCTTGAAGGCCCCCGCAGCAATAGTAAAGAGTTTGTAGGGAATTGGGGTGAAGCCTGCGATGGCAACAGCCCATCCCGCATACGTATTGTAGAGATTGCCAACGTAATCCCACTTGTCCGCGAACCCGTAGAGTTCGATGATTCGATAGCCAATCAGTTCCATGAACTCGTATCCGATGAGATAACCCAAAACGCCTCCAATCACAGATCCTACAGAGCAGACCAGCGCGTAGTAAAAGGATTTGCGTGGTATAGAGATAGCAAGGGCCATCAGAAGCACATCGGGAGGAATGGGGAAAAAAGAAGACTCTGCCAGGGCAAGGAGAAAAAGAGCTGGGACTGCGTACGGACTGTATGCCCACGTCAAGACCCAGTCATAGAGTTTTCGCAGAAAACGCATGAATAAAGACCTTTCGTAATGAGATTCCCGGCCGTAGAGAAGGAGCCTGAGGGTTGACCACTGACAGCGCCAGTGATATCGAAGGTGGCCATGCAGGAATTCGATAAAGCTTGTTCGGAAAAAAATCAAGAAAAAGGGTGGAACCTGGAGTCGCTTGTTGCCTTGGCCAAGGCCGCCAAGACAAAGGCTTCAGTCCCTCTGAGTCGTTTTCGCGTCGGAGCTGCAGTGCTGACCCGGAGCGGGCAGATCTTCGAAGGATGTAATACCGAGTCGTTAATCCCGGTGCTGGGCGTATGCGCCGAACGCAACGCCATCAATCACGCAATCATCCATGGAGAGCATGAGTTTCTCGCGGTAGCCGTCGTCTCAGACCTCACCAGTCCGCTTCTCCCGTGCGGAACGTGCCTTCAATATCTACAGGAGTTCGGTCGTCAGCAGGGACGGGATATACTCATCGTGGCGGAAGGCAGATTGGGCGACCGAGTGGTCACCAGCGTCGATGCCTTGTTTCAGGGCGGGTTTAGTCGCGACACCAGCGTGCGAGATATCCAGGAATCGTTTCGCTGGTCTGATGACGACGGGGCGTATTAGCATCAAAATGATGAGAACTGCCGGCCAGGGATGAAATTGATGTGGGTCGTATTGAGCCGCCTGCCGTGAAAAGGCTTGTCACAAAGTCTAGAAGTACAATAAAATATATAAGATTATTGTGATTTTCCAAAGCTGTTTCGGACAGCCCTCCCAACCCCGTGGCCGCGCGTCCGGAACGGGCCAGAGAGGCAATAGGTCGTCATATGGGAACCAGAGTGCGTCGCCAAAAAAACATAGCAGCCGATGTCGCAACGCTTGAAGCAGAACCAACGAGTCGCGCCAGAGGACTCGTCTTCCAGCGCGTGTTCTCAAAGTCGGAGACAGATCCTCTGAGCACGGTCGAATGGTCGAAGCGGCCGGCAGTCATTAGAAACGCCAAGGGCGAGGTCATTTTCGAGCAGAGCGACGTGGAGGCTCCTACCACGTGGTCGGATATGGCGGTAACCGTTGTCGCGTCTCGCTATTTCAGAGGCAAGCTCGGCGAACAGGATCGGGAGAGCAGCATACGAGGATTGCTGCTGCGTGTGGTGGACACGATAACTTCTTGGGGCATAGACCAGGCTTATTTTGCCACGCCTGCCGATGCGGCCGCGTTTCGCGATGAATTACTCGTGATGCTTGTGCGCCAGATGGCCTCGTTCAACAGCCCCGTGTGGTTCAATGTAGGGATCGAGCCGGTCCCACAATGTTCAGCTTGTTTCATCCTGAGCGTCCAAGATACCATGGAATCGATCCTTCAATGGTACTATCAGGAAGGGCTCATTTTTAAGGGCGGTTCAGGATCAGGCGTCAATCTTTCGTTGCTGCGCTCGTCCCGGGAACCGCTTGCCGGAGGCGGCACGGCTTCGGGGCCAGTGTCTTTTATGCGGGCGGCCGACGCGTCGGCTGGCGTCATAAAATCAGGCGGCAAGACCCGTCGGGCCGCGAAGATGGTGATCCTCGACATCGCCCACCCAGACATTGTGGAATTTATTCGCTGCAAGGCCATAGAAGAAAGAAAGGCTCAAGCGCTCATCCGCGCAGGTTACGACGCCTCTTTTGAGGGCGAAGCTCACGCGAGCGTCGCGTTCCAGAACTCGAACCACTCCGTCAGGGTAAGCGATGCTTTCATGAGGGCTGTCGAAGCCGATGAGAGTTGGGAGACGAGATACATACTCAGCGGCCAAGTGGCCAATAGGTATTCCGCGCGGGAGTTGTTCCGCGAAATCGCCTCGGCCGCCCACCAATGCGGCGACCCGGGCCTGCAGTTTGAGGCAGCCATCAATGAGCGACATACCTGCCCGAACACCGCGCCGATTCGGGCATCCAACCCATGCGCCGAATACTTCCATGTAGATGATTCTGCCTGCAATCTTGCTTCATTACGCCTGACGGCTTTCCTCGACGCCGAAGGAATCTTCGACATACAGGGGTTTCGCCAAGCCGTTGCGGTCATGGTCACCGCTCAGGACATTCTCATCGATCGCGCCGGATATCCCTCAGAAGCGATTGCGCGTAACTCTCGGTCAATGAGGGCCATTGGACTGGGGTACGCAGATTTGGGCGCGCTGCTTATGTCGATTGGCGTCCCGTATGATTCCGATCAAGGCAGGGCGTGGGCGGCAGCGGTCACTGCGCTGATGACAGGCGAGGCGTATGTGCAGTCAGCAAAGATAGCCGAGGTGAGAGGTCCTTTTGCTGAATTTGAAAAAAATCGTGAAGCGATGCTCCGGGTGATCGCGGCGCACAAAGAAAGTCTTTCCGAAATAAAGGCCGAACACGTACCGACGGACCTCGTATCAGAGGCGACCATATCGTGGGAGCGAGCCCTGGACCAAGGCGCGCAATGGGGCTATTCCAACTGTCAAGTCACGGTCCTCGCGCCTACAGGGACGGTTGCCTTTATGATGGATTGCGACACGACCGGCATCGAGCCCGACGTGGCGCTTGTCAAACACAAAGCCCTTTCCGGAGGCGGGACATTAAGGATCCTCAACAGAACCGTGGAGAAGGCGCTTCGCAGGCTCGGTTATGATGACGACGCCGTCTCTGACATCTTGAAACAGCTTGAAGAGCACGGTTCCATGGAATCCATCGCGGCCGTGAAACCTGAACACCTGCCTGTCTTCGATTGCGCGCTTCGGCCGGTCAAAGGGACGAGGATGATTTCCGCCGAAGGACACCTGAAAATGATGGCAGCCGTTCAGCCATTTATCTCAGGCGGCATCTCCAAGACCATCAATTTGCCCTCTGACACAACGGTAGAAGACATCGAACAGGTGTTCATTTCGGCATGGAAAATGAATCTGAAGGCGGTCTCGGTGTATCGAGACGGCTGCAAAACGGTCCAGCCCCTGACTGTCGCGTCGCCCCTCGATCAGCAGTTCCCTGGTCCTGTGCGACGCAGACTGCCGGTCGATTGCAAGAGCGTCCGGCACAAATTTGAGATAGCGGGTCAAAAAGGATACATTCATACGGGTTTTTACGAAGATGGAAAGGTGGGGGAAATCTTTATTCGCATGGCCAAGGAAGGCAGCACCATATCCGGTCTTATGGATACCATCGCCACCCTCACCTCCATCGCGCTTCAGTATGGGGTGCCGTTGGAAGCGCTGGTGAACAAATTCAGTCACGTGCGTTTCGAACCGTCCGGGATCACGACGAATCCCCAGATACCCTTTGCAAAATCCCTTACAGACTACATCTTCCGCTATTTGGGGACGCGTTTTTTGACGCGAGAACAACAAGAGAGAGCAGGCCTGCTGGGCGGGGACCACGGGCTGCCTGGCCTGGCCCACGACCTCGCGAGGATTGAGCGAGCGGCCCCTACGACCAACGAGGGACATACCTTTCATCCCCAGTCCGATGCGCCCGCGTGCCCTGACTGCGGGGCCATCATGGTCAGGAATGGGTCCTGCTACAAGTGTCTCAACTGCGGCGCGACCACTGGTTGCTCCTGATTTTCATTCGCACGGGGTCGCCCTTGTCATCAAAGCTACGGCTTCATAAGGATAAACGCCCGTGACATCGCCAGCCTATCTCACCGCGCTGGAAGCAGGCGAGTTGCAGCGGAAAGTCCAGGCGGCCCATGATCTGCTGAGACGTTGCTGCGTCTGCCCCCGATCCTGCGGCGTCAACCGCCTTGAAGACGAACTCGGCTTTTGCGGCATCGGCAGGCGCGCCCGCATTGCATCCGCAGGACCGCATTTTGGAGAGGAGTCCCCTCTTGTGGGATTTGGCGGCTCAGGGACGATCTTTTTCTCCTCGTGCAACCTGAAATGTATTTTCTGCCAAAACTATGAAATCAGTCATGAGATGGAGGGCCATGACGTCAGTCCAGAAGACCTTGGCAGGATCATGTTGGGGCTGCAGCGTGCAGGCTGTCATAATATCAATTTTGTGACGCCGTCCCACGTGGTTCCCCAGATCCTTTCAGGTGTACAGTGGGCCGCCGAAAGGGGGCTCACGCTGCCGCTGGTGTACAACACCAGCGCATACGATTCTGTAGAAACCCTACGCATTCTCGACGGAATAATCGATATCTACATGCCAGACATCAAATGTTTGGACCGCCGCCTCAGTGCAGAATTGCTCAATGCTGAAGATTATCCAGAGGTTGCCACAAATGCGATTATGGAGATGCACCGGCAAGTTGGCGATTTGCAAATAGGGGAGGACGGTATTGCCGTAAGGGGCCTTTTGGTGCGCCACCTTGTCATGCCCGAGGACGCTGCAAACACCCGCGAGGCCATGCAATTCATCGCTCAGCGCGTGTCGCCGGACACGTACGTGAACATCATGGACCAATATCGGCCTGTGGCAGGGGCTAAGGGGCATCCACTGATCGGGAGAACCATCACCACTTCTGAATACAAAAGGGCAATTCAAGCGGCGCATGACGTCGGCG